>ERZ1699650.22-NODE-22-length-152286-cov-9.699733_pt1 | contig 152286 bp, 161 predicted proteins | sample MGYA00581512_ERZ1699650 | MGnify/ENA primary metagenome ERZ1699650 (study PRJEB42348, sample SAMEA6618698) | metagenome | isolation source: Polyester-degrading enrichment culture growing on monomer terephthalic acid, Te | collected 2019-05-17 ...
TCGTCAGGCTCATAACCTGAAGGTCGTAGGTTCAAATCCTACTCCCGCAACCAAATTACAGCGAACTCTCAGACTGCTGATACTTATCAGCGTTCGAAAGGTTTGATTCCCCCAGCATTTCAACGATATTCCCGCCGGATGTCAGGGTAAGTGTCACAGTAAATCCTTTGACTAATTAAGAACGGGTTGAAGAGAGAAATGCCCAGATGCTTCTGGTGAAAGCGAAACAGGCGTCAAGCCAAGACCTTCGACGTTGATGAAATAGTCGAATGCGTTCCCCAACCAGCCCATGCGTTTGGCGTTATAGGTCGCGACTGGGACTGGCGTGATCGCAGCACACAGAGAGTTATCCTGTTCGCACGCGGCCTGTTTTGCCGCGGGCGTTCCTGCATAGACAAAGTCGCCTGTGGTGTTTGCAAACAGCCGGTGCCGCGCCCTTTCAGGAAAATTCTGTTGCCCTTTTGCGGTGCCTTCAAGGAAGAAGTAACCCGACCGGAAGGTTGGGCAAAAGGTGCTTGAGCAGTCGGTTCGAACCAAGATAACGGCGGATTCACCATACTCTGAGCGACGAACTGACACAGTTCCGCAATCAAGAGAACTGGGGGTGCTTCGTGCCAAATCGCGCAACCAGTCTTGACCAAACGTTACAACGCCATGGCGCATGTCAGGGAACAAAAGTGCGATTTCATCTTTTGTGCATTGATTGAAGATAATGCTCCGCATTGATGGCTGCACCTCTTGATCGAGGATTGTTTCAGCGGGGCCATTCAGTGTGTCATCGAGATAAAAACTTGGCGTATCGGCTTGCGTGCAAGAGGCAGCCAGCAAAATCGCAAGCAATGCCTTAGTTTTCAAAGTTAAATAGAATCTAAACATTTCTAACTCGCTCGTACCAATTATGAGTAGATTTCTCACTTGTCCATTGGGTTTTCAAGGGGAACGATTTCCCCCCCTTTTGGTTGTGTTTCCTTCAATTTCTCAACTCCCCTCAAGAGAACGCACGCTAGGGTCAGGACTCATAGCCAGTAGATGACGAGTGCAGCGAGGGCGTTGCTGTGGGTGGTGCGGTTCTGCTGTCGTCTGCCACCGATTTGGGGGGCAGCGGTGTGTTTGTGGCTATTGCCTTTGCGATGTTGGTCTATGGGGTGCCTCGGGCGTTTCCAACTAAAACTGTCGGAATTGACATATCCGACAAAAGAAGTCAGGTTGGTGGCGGGCTTTGGGTGAACCTTTGATTCTACCCCGGGGGTCCGTTTGTCATCGCTGCTAGGGATTGCCAAAATGATCGTTTGCCACTGCATGAGCATCCGAGACACCGATATCACCGCTGCAATTGACTGGATGCGTGCATCTGACCCCGACACCATCATTACACCGGGAAAAGTTTATCGGGCGTTGGGGAAAAAGGCCGATTGCGGTGGCTGTTTGCCGCTGTTTGTTCAGACCATGGCACAAAGCCCCAATCTTGAAGTGCCTGCCATCCTGCGCTACCTTCAACGACAACCGAAACAAGGAAGCAAATAAGGAAGCAACCTATGAAGGGTGACGCAAAAGTCATTGAATACCTGAACGCCGCATTGCGCAGCGAATTGACCGCCGTCAGCCAGTACTGGCTGCATTTCCGGCTGCAAGAGGACTGGGGGCTGGGCCGTCTGGCTGCCAAATCCCGCGAAGAAAGCATCGAAGAGATGAACCACGCCGACAAGCTGATCGAGCGTATCATCTTTTTGGAAGGGCACCCGAACCTGCAAAAACTGGACAGCCTGCGCATTGGCGAAACCGTGCTGGAAACCCTGGAGGCAGATCTGGCCGCCGAACATGAGGCGCGCACCCTGTATATCGAAGCGCGCGGCCATTGCGACAAGGTCGGCGATTTCGTGACCAAGAACCTGTTCGAGGAACTGATCGCTGACGAAGAGGGCCATATTGATTACCTTGAAACCCAGATTGACCTGCACGGCCAGTTGGGTGATTCCAGCTATCGCTTGCTTCAGGCGAAACCCGCCAATGAAGTCGAAGAATAAGCAAACGGGCCTGCCCCTTTTGCCAAGCCAGCAAAAGGCATCGCAGTTTGCGGTGCCTTTTTTTATGCCCGATGCGGTCGAAACCGCCGAAACCGCCGAAACGGTCGGGCAGCGGGCGCGGTATCAATGTCACAGATATCATCATGAACAGTATCCAGACCGCGGAATATTGACCTGACTAATTTAGTCAGCTAATGGCAGGATCAAACATATCAAACGCAGCAAGATCGCCGTCCCCTGACGGGCATTCCAGCCACGTGGAACATTCGAAGGGGACAACATGATCTATTTGAACAGCCGCGGCGCTTTGCTGCTTGGCACCTGCCTGTGTGCAACCAATGTGATGGCACAGGACGCAGACCCGCTTTTCCTTGGCACATTGCGGATCGAATCCGACGCCGCGCAGAACGTGCTGGGCAATGATGAAATCACCCAGGAAGAAGTGGAACAGCGCAATCCGGCGGGGGTGGCCGATGTGTTCGCTGGCGAAACCTCGGTCACGGCCAGCGGTGGCGCGGCGATCGCGCAAAAGGTCTATGTCAACGGGATCGAAGAAAGCCTGCTGTCGGTCACCATTGATGGTGCGCGCCAGAACAAATCGGCGTTTCACCATACGGGCAACGTGCTGTTTGATCCCGCGCTGTTGAAATCGGTCGAGGTCAGCGAGGGCATCGCCCCCGCCGATGCCGGTCCCAACGCATTGGCGGGCGGTCTGGCCTATACCACCAAGGATGCCCGCGATTTCCTAGAGGAGGGCGACGGGTTTGGCGGGCTTGCCAGTCTGCGTGCGGGCAGCAATGGCGCCGGGTTCCGTCGTTCGCTGACATTGTTCGGGCAGCAGAACGGGTTTGAATGGTTGCTGAGCGGCACCCGTCAGACCGGCGATGACTATGAGGATGGCGATGGCACATTGGTGCCCGGAACCGAAGCGGACCTAAGCGCCTATGTGCTGAAATTCGCCTATACATCGGACAGCGGCAAACGGCTGTCGTTTTCGGCGTCCGAAACCAAGGATACCGGCATTCGCGCCGCGCAGGCCGGTCCCGGTGGCATTCTGTTCACCCGTCCCGATTTTGCCGGAGTGGTGGGCCGCAACAGCAGCTATGTCGAGGCCCTGTCGCGTCGCACATCCTATACCCTGACCTACACAGACGAAGCCCCCGATGGCTGGTTCGCCCCCACTGTGCAGCTAAGCTATAACGAGCAGGAAATTGATGCCTCGGGCGTTTGGGGTTTGAATACCAGCCTCAGCGGTGTGGCCAAAAACGACTGGCAGCTGGGCAATGGCACCGTGACCGCCGGTCTGGATTTCTTTGTTGAATCCGCCGAGGGGCAGGGCCGTGGCACAGGGGCATTCGGTGCCTCTGGCAAAGAAGAGTTGAAAAGCATCGGCATTTTTGCGCAGTCGCGTCAGGATCTGTCAGACCGCGTTTCGGTGTCCTACGGTGCGCGGGTCGACCATCAGGAATTTCAGGGTGCAGACGGCAGCACATTCACCGACACCGGCGCCAGTGTGAATGCCGCCGTGGATGTGGTTTTGACCGAAACGCTCAGTTTCAACGCCGGTCTGGCGACCAGCTGGGGCGGGTTTGAACTGGGCGAGGCCGCGTTGATCAACTTTGGCACTGCCTGGGATTACGCCGGTTTCACATCTTCGCGGGCACATGCTGCGCGGATTGGCCTGCGCTATGACAACGGCCCATGGGAGGTCAGCGGCGCGCTGTTCCACACCGAAATCAGCGATATCAATAATGTGGTGCCATCTGGCGGTTCGCGCGGTTTGACGAATGATCTGCAATCGCGCGGGTTTGACGGGTCACTGTCCTATACGGCTGCGCGCGGGTTTGCCCGCCTGAATTACACCTATGCCGAAGTAGAGGTGAACGGCGCACCCGTCGGATCGACCGATTACTATCTGGGGCGTCCGGTCGGGCATATTCTGGGGCTGGAAGCCGGATATGACATCACATCCGAATGGCGCGTTGGCGGAACGGCGCAGATCGCGCTGGAAAATGACGAAGGTGCCAATACCCTGCCCGCATATGAGGTGGTGAACGCCTATGTCAGCTATAAACCGACCAACCTGAACGGGTTGGAATTGCGTCTGGACGTCGAAAACCTGTTCGACAAAACCTATGCCAGCCGCAGTTCGGACGGCATTGGCCTGACCAATGTTGTGCCGCTGAATGAACCGGGGCGCACGATTTCGCTGACGGCATCGTTGCGGTTCTAACCGGCGGTCCATATCAACCCGATACGAAAAGGGGCGGCTTGCGGGCCGCCCCTTTTTTGTGTCCGGTTACTATCTTTGGCCCTGTTCGGGTGTTCGGGCCAAGTCGGGCGATTGGCCGGTTCAGGCGGGTTGCCATTCCATGCCGGTGAAACCCTCGCGAAAGGCAAAGCGTTTCAGATGGTCGTCGATCACGAAACGTGCGCGGATCATATTTTCGTCAGTTTCTGCGTTGATTTCCACGCGCAACCCGTTTTCGTCCGCTGCCAGTTTGGCCGGACCTGCGGGCAGGGCGGCGGTGCCTGTGGTGTCGTCATATTCTACGCTGACTTTGTGTTCGAAATGTTTGCACAGCTGTTGCAGGTATTTCGATGCATTAGGAGTGGTGAATAGGCCGATTTCTGTCATGGGAGATTCCGTTTCCTGATTGTTTCAGTCAGATTATGCCTTGCTAAGGCACAGGGCAATCCGTTACCACCAAAATAACCTCACGCAGCCACGCCGGAACAGGCCAGCCACGCGATTGCATCAACCACAGGAGCGATCCCATGCGCACAGCCATTTTTGCGGGCCTTTTGGGGGCCGTCATTGCCATTCCCGCCGCGACATCCGTCATGGCCAAAGATGTGACCGTGGACACGGCAACCGGCCCCGTTGCCATTGCTGCAAACCCTGAAAAGCTGGCGGTGTTTGATGTGGCCGCGATTGATACGCTGGCTGCGATGGGGGTGGCGATGGCAGGTGTTCCTGCGCCGCTGTATCTTGACAGTCTGGCGGATATCGGCGCGGGCGCGCAGGTCGTCGGAACCCTGTTCGAACCCGATTTTGAAACCTTGGCGGTGATGCAGCCCGACCTGATTATCGTGGGCGGACGTTCGTCGGCGCAGGCCGCCGCATTGGCCCCGATTGCCCCTGTGATCGACATGACGATCGGGGTGGAAGGCATGGCGGACCAGGCCAGAGCGCGCATCGCAACCTATGGCGCACTGTTCGGCGCAAAAGACAAAGCCGATGCGCTGACCGCCGCATTGGACGCCAAATTGGCCATGGCCCGCGCGGCGGTCAAGGGCAAGGGAAAGGCGCTGATCGTGCTGACAAACGGTGGTAAGATTTCCGCCTATGGTGCGGGCAGCCGGTTTGGTTGGTTGCACAGCGATCTGGCCCTGCCCGAAGCGGTGGAAAACCTGAGCGCCGAAACCCATGGTCAGTCGGTTTCCTTTGAATTTCTGGCCGAAACCGACCCCGACTGGTTGCTGGTGGTGGATCGTGGTGCCGCCATCGGTGCAGGCGCCAAGGCCGCAAAGGCAACGCTGGACAATCCCTTGGTCGCACGCACCAAGGCCGCACAGGCGGGGCAGATCGTATATCTGGACGCCGCACCATTGTATATCGCGGGCGGCGGTGCTGGCGCGATGATGCACACCCTGGACGAGGTCATCGCGGCCTTTGGCGGCGGCAAAGAGGGCTAAACCGTGCGAATGCCCCGACGGCCTGCGCTGCGGCTGTGGTCACTGCTGTTGGCCGCGCTGGCCATGCTGGTTTTTCTCAGCCTCTGCATTGGCGCGGCCTCGCTTTTTTCGGGCGACGGGGGCTGGATTCTGATGGTCAGCCGCCTGCCGCGCACCGCTGCCGCATTGTTGGCTGGCGCGGGCTTGGCCGTGGCGGGTGTGGTGGTGCAACAGGTGGTGCAAAACCGTCTGGTCGAACCCGCGCTGACCGGCACCCCCGAGGCAACGATGCTGGGCCTGCTGGCCGTCACCCTGATCGCACCGGGCATGTCCATCGCAGGCAAGATGCTGTTTGCGGCGCTGTCGGCGCTGGTGGGCATGGCCGGGTTTCTGGCACTGGCAGCACGCGTCCCACGCCATGACCCGATGCTATTGCCGATTGTCGGGCTGGTTTACGGGGGCATTCTGGGTGCGGTGGCCACATGGGCAGCGTGGTATACGGACCTGTTGCAATATCTGGGCGTCTGGCGGCTGGGTGAACTTTCCGGCGTGATGCAGGGGCGATATGAATGGCTGTGGGGTGTCGCGGCGCTGACGGCTCTTTTGTATCTACTGGCTGATAGGATCACGATTTTGGGGCTGGGGGCTGCGCAGGCGCGTTCGCTGGGTCTGGATTATGGTCAGACGCGGGCACTGGGATTGGTGATGGTGGCGGCGCTGACGGCACTGGTGCTGGTAACGGTGGGGGCGTTTCCCTTTGTCGGGTTGGTTGCGCCGAACCTTGTATCGCGTTGGCGTGGCGATGATCTGCGTGCGAACCTGCCCTTGATTGCCGCGGGCGGCGGGATGCTGGTGCTGGCAGCGGATGTGATCGGGCGCGTGCTGCGCTATCCCTATGAAATCCCCGCTGCGACAGTGTTTTCTGTCTTTGGTGCAGCGGTGTTTTTGTGGCTGTTATATGCGGCACCGGATCAGCGCAGGGTGCGCGACTGATGGTCAGTCACCGTATGTCGCTGGGTCTGATGTTTATGGCGCTTTGTCTGGCCGGGGCGGGGTTTTTGTTGTGGCATTTGCGTGCGCCGATGGGGTTTATCCTTGAACTGAGGGCGCTGAAACTGGCGGCGCTGATCTGTGTCGGAGCGGCCACTGGTGCCTCGACCATTCTGTTTCAGACCGTGGCGATGAATCGTTTGCTGACGCCGGGGATCGTCGGGTTCGATGCCCTGTTCATATTGTTTCAAACGCTGCTGGTGGCCAGCCTGGGCGGGGTGGGCGTGGCACAGATCGCCCCCGCCCTGCGTTTCGCGATCGAGGCGGGCGTGCTGATGTTGGCCGCGACGGCGCTGTTTGGGTTTCTGCTGCGCAAAGGGGCGGCAGATGTCACACGTATGATCCTGACAGGAGTCATTTTGGGCGTGTTGTTGCACGGATTGGCGGCGATGGTGCAGCGCGTGCTGGACCCATCGGAATTTTCCGTGGTGCAACAGGTGATGTTTGCCAGTTTCGGGCAGGTGGATGCCGGGCAACTGGTGGTTGCCGCATTGTTCCTGTCGGCAGCGATGGTCGCGGCACTGCGGCTGGCGCCTGCATTGGACGTCGTCGGACTGGGGCGTGGCACTGCGCTGGGGCTGGGGCTGGATCACAACCGTATCGTGGTGCTGGCGTTGCTGCTGGTTGCGGCCATGGTCGCCGTGTCCACTGCGCTGGTCGGGCCGATCACTTTTTTCGGCCTGCTGGCGGCCAGCCTTGCGCGCCATATCACCGATACCCACCGCCACGCGATCCTGATCCCTGCTGCGGGCCTGATCGGCGCGGTGATCCTTGTCGTGGGGCAGTTTGTATTCGAGCGCCTGATGGCCAGCCAATCTGCGCTGGCTGTGGTGGTCGAATTCTTTGGCGGGGTGCTGTTCTTGATACTTGTCTTACGGAGCGGTCGCGCATGATCGACATTCATAACCTGACCTATTGCGCGGGCGATACCACGATCCTGCATGATGTTTCGTTGACACTGCACAGCGGTGGCATCACGGCCCTGATCGGGCCGAACGGGGCAGGCAAGTCATCGCTGCTGCATGTGGTGGCGGGGTTGAACCGGCCATTTGCGGGAACAGTGGGAATTAACGGGTTGGACCCGTTCACAGCCACGGGGCGCGCAAGAGCGCAGGCGGTGGCGCTGTTGCAGCAATCGCCCTCGGTGGTCAGCCGTTTGCGGGTGCGCGAACTGGTGGGGTTTGGCCGCTGGCCGCATCATCAGGGGCGCCCCACCGCGCAAGACGCCACATTGGTGGAACAGGCGTTGGATGCCTTTGCCCTGAATGATCTGGCCGACCGCCCGCTTGACACCCTGTCGGGTGGTCAGCGTCAGCGGGCATTTATCGCCATGACCTATGCGCAGGATACGCCCTGGATGCTGCTGGACGAGCCGTTGAATGCGCTGGATCCGCGCCATGCCCGTGATCTGATGGCGCGGTTGCACGGGCTGTCACGCGCCAGTGCAGCGGATGGCGGGCGCAGCATTGTGATCGTGCTGCACGACATCAATGCCGCCGCAGGATGGGCCGACCGGATTGTCGCAATGAAGGACGGGCGGGTGATTGCCCATGACAGCAGCGCCGCCCTGCTGACGCCCGACACATTGCAGCATGTGTTCGACACCCCGTTCGAGGTGCTGAACCACAACGGGCGCGCCGTGGTTGTGACCCGATAATGCACAGACCGCCGGCCTAGCGCCCTTTGATCTGCACAGAAAAACTGCGACGTGCGCCGCTGGGCGGGCGCGGATATGGCGCGGCGCTTTTGACGATGCGCAGCGCCGCCTGATCCAGCTTTGCCGATCCCGAGCTGCGGGCAATCCGCGCCGAAGACAAACCGCCGCTGGACGCGATCGAAAACGCCACCGTGGCCGATCCGCGTGCATTTACCCGTGGTTTGCCTGCACGGGACAGTTTGCGCATGACCAGACCGGGATAGTTGCTGACAGCGGCATTGCCCGCGGCCTTGGATTTACCGCCATTGCCGCTGGTTTTGGCCTTGGCGGATTTCGTGCCGGTGGATTCGCCTGCGCGTGCGTTGCGCTGGGCGTTGCCCTTGGTTGCTTTGGCTGCGGGTTTTGGTTTGGCCTTGGTGTTTGCTTTGGCGGTTTTTGTCGGCTTCGGTTTCGGTTTCGGTTTATGCTCTGCGGCGCGTTCGGGGTCGCGCAATTGCGGGCGCAATGACCGGCTGACAGCCGCAGTTTCGGGCGCCGCGCCGGTGATGGCCGTGCTGGTTTCGGGTTTCAATGCCTCGGTCGGGGTGGCGGGTTGCGCAGCCAGGGGCAGCACGGCATCGGGTGCAGGGGCTGCCTGCTGGTGTTTTATCGGTTGGCCGGGCGTCGCCGGCTGCACGGGCCGGACCATTGCGGCGGTTTGCGTGGCGGGTTGCATTGCGGGTTGCATTGCGGGTTGCGGCGCGGGGGTGGCATCCTTTGCCGGTTGCGCCGTCATCGTGCCGGTTGCCATATCGGCAAAGGCGTTGCCCAAGCGGACCTCGGCTGCGCCTGTGGCCCCTTCGATCAGGGTGGGTTCGGATTTGACCAATGCCATGCCAAGCGCGGCATGGGCGGCCAAGGCCAGCGACAGAGCCGAGAGTTTGGCGATATTAGATGAGGTGATCATTCCAGCCCCCGTTGTGTAACGATCAGCACCTTGCCCGCGCCCGCGTTACGCAGGGCGCGGGCGATTTCAACCATGCGCGTGGCGGGCAGGTCGCGGTCGGGCACCATGCGGATTTCGGTTTTGGCGCTGTCATCCAGACCTGCCATGAATTCGGTTTCCGACAGCACGGGTTCACCCTGCCATGTCAGGGTGCCGTCGCTATGAGCCACCAGCATATCGGCCGCCGCAGCGCCATCCAGATCGGCGGTGCGCACCAGTTTCAGATCCTTGTCCAGCGGGCGGGCAATGGTGCCGGCCACCAGAAAGAAGATCAGCATCAGGAACACGATATTGATCAGCGCAATGGTGGGTTCGCGTTCGGATTTCGGGCGGGCAAAGGGGCGCAATGCGGTGGTCATGTCGCCCCCCCCAGCACGGTGATGCGCAGGCCGGAAACGCCGCGCAGGGTGACCAGCAGGTCGGTCAGCCGTTGGGCGGTGACGGGGCCGTTCAGGGCCACGATCACGGGGGTGTCGCCAGTCGTATCACGCTGTCCGGATGTCAGGGTTTCGGGCAGCGCGGCCATTGCGGCATCATTACCGTTCAGGGTGATCCTATCGGGCGACAGGCGCAGGAACAGGGGCCGTTCGCCGGTGGTGGTGGCGCCCGATCCGGCGGCGGCCAGTTCGACTTCGGCAAAGCGGGTAAAGGTCGAGGACAGCATAAAAAACAGCAGCAGCAGGAAAATCACATCGATGAGCGAGGTCATCGAGAGTTTGCGCCTGCGTCGTTTCCTAAGCATAGGCCGCGCCCGTTCCGGCGTTCTGGGCCGCGTTTTCCGGCGTGGTCACCGCCTGACCCGAGGGGGCCAGAATGGTGCGCAGCGCCTTATGTGCCAGCACCCGTTCTGCATCCATGCGCGATTCCAGCCAGCTGAGGATCAGGGCGGTGGGCATGGCAACGGCCAGCCCGACAGCGGTGGTCAGCAGGGCGACCCAGATACCACCCGCCAGAATCGAGGGATCAACCTGTGACCCGGCCTGTTGCAGCGCCTGAAACGCGCTGATCATGCCCAGAACGGTGCCGAACAGACCCAGCAGCGGGGCCAGTTGCGCCACGGAATCCAACAGGCGGAACCCTTTCTCCAGCGTGGCGAAACGGGTTTCTGCCTCGGCTTCCAGCCGTGGGGAATCGGGGTGGGGGTGCATGGCCATTTCGATCACGGGGCGCAGGTAGCTGCGCGAGCGGTCAAGGTGTTGGCGCGCGCGGGCAGGGTCGCCCGCATCCCATGCGGCAATCGCATCTTGCAATGCGCGGTGACGGCCCACACCCGCCTGCACGAATTGCCATAATTTATACAGGATCACCGCCAGCACCAGCACCGACAGCGCACATAGCAGCAACACAACCGGACCGCCCAGATCAAGGATACGGTTGATAGAATCAGTCAGCGCGGCAATCATCCTGTCACCTTTATGTCTGTCAGGCTGCGCAGTTGCAGGCCATCGGTGCAGGCGGTCGCGGCCTGTGCGGGCGCGTCAGGCGCGCCATCAACGGTGCAGGTCGCGGCCCCGTTGAACAGCACCTGCCCCAGATCGGCGCAGGCCAGATCGGGCACAACGAACTGGCGCACGCGGGGGCGTGCGGCGGGCAGGGTGCCGAAATCAAACAGGGTCATGCGGTCAACACGGCCCTCTTTGTCAAACAGCACTGCTTCGAATACCGCCTGTGTGATGCCGCTGGCATGGCCGTTTTGCAGCAAAAAGCTGATGCGGCAGGCGGCGTCCACCTGATCGGCGGCGTTCAATTCAATAGACAGATGCGCGCCCTGATCGCTTTGCGCCATTGCGGCACCTGACAGGCAGGGCAGCGCGGCACAAAAGGCCAGAACCCGCAATGCAAGACAGGTCATGGCCCGGCCTTTCCAATGTGCGATGTTCGGGGTGATCTGGCTATGGCACGAGGGAGCACCAAGGGCTGGAGTACCTGATTCATTTACCATTGTGACAGGCGGGCGGCAATACCTGATAGAAAGAGTTTGGAATCGTGCCGCGTGATTTATGCGCCCATCTCGGACTGGTCCAGAAACCGCAAACGGTTGCCGCAGGGGTCGGTGACGGCCATTTCCAGCCCCCAATCCTGATCCTGCAAGCCGGGGCGGTTGTTGGCATAGGGCCGCGCCAGCAGGGCCGCGTGCCAATCACGCAGCCCTGTGACGAAAACACAGGTGGTAGACCCCGGCGTGGCATCGCCGTGGTGTTCGCTCAGGTGCAGGTGGAAATCACCCAGCCGCAGGAATGCGTATAGCGGCGCAGCATCATGGAACCGGTGTTCGCCGACCCATTCAAACCCCAGCCAATCCACATAGAACGCCCGCGCCTGCGCCGCATCTATGCTGCGAAACACAGGGGCGGTGCGTGTAACGGTTATTATCGGGGCTGTATCGGTCATGCGGATTCGGTCGCCTGCGTGGGGGCGGTGATGGATTGGATCGAACGGAACCCTTCGAATTTGGGGGCGCCTGTGTGCAGTTTGCGCGACTGGCCCGCGCGGGCGTGCGAGGCGCGGAATTCGCTGCTTTGCGTCCATGCGCGAAAGTGGTCTTCGGTTTGCCAGACGGTGTGCGAGGCATAGAGGATCACGCCGTCTTCTTCGGCACCTTTCAGCATGTCAAAGGCGACGAAACCGTCCAGATCGGCAAGGCGGCTCTCGCGGGACAGCCACAGCTCTTCGAAATCGGCGGCGTTTTCCAGCGGGACGGTGAAACGGTTCATGGCAAGATACATAGGTTGGTTTCCTTTTAGGCAGATGCCGCATGGGGCAGGATAAAGGGGATGTCGCGCGCGGGCAAAGTGGAAACGCGCAGGTGGCAGCCATAGGCGCGCGACAGGGTGTCGTCGGTCAGCACGGTTTGCGGCGGGCCTGCGGCGATGCATTGCCCCTGTGCCAGCACCGCGACCTGATCGGCATATAGCGCGGTCAGGTTCAGATCGTGCATCACAGCCACCACACCGCCGCCAGCCGCCGCGAAATCGCGGGCAATATCCATGACTTGCAACTGGTGGCCGATATCAAGGCTGGACACGGGTTCATCCAGCAGCAGCCAGCGGGGTTGTTCGTTTTCCACGGGGGACCAGACCTGTGCCAGCACGCGGGCCAGCATAACGCGCTGTGCCTCGCCGCCCGACAGATCGGTGAAAAAGCGGTTGGCGTAATGGGCCAGACCGACACGGGCCAATGCCTGCATCGGCACCTGAGGGTGGTCGCCTGCAGTGCCTGATTGCAGGCCCAGCCGGACGACCTCGATCACGGTAAAGGGAAATGCCAGCCGCGAGGATTGGGGCAGCACGGCGCGTTGTGCCGACAGTTGCCACGGTTTTTGCCCGACCACATCGCGCCCGTTCAGATGCACGGTTCCGGTATGGGGCAGGCTGCCCGTGATCGCGCCCAGCAGGGTGGATTTGCCCGATCCGTTGGGGCCGACGATGGCGGTCAGCGCGCCCGCGCCTGCGGTGAAATCGACACCATTCAGGACGGGGGTGCGGCCATAGCTGGCGTGGATGTTGCGGGCGCAAAGCGTGTTGTGATCCATTGCTTATCCTTCGTTCAGGCCGCGACGGCGCAGCAATATCCACAGAAACACGGGCGCGCCCAGCACGGCGGTCATGATGCCGATGGGCAATTCGGCGGGGGCGATGATGACGCGCACGATCACATCCGCCAGTATCAGCAGGCTGGCCCCCAGCAGCGCCGAATTCAGCAGCAGGGTGCGGTGGTCGGGGCCGGACATGATGCGCAGCAGGTGCGGCACCACGATGCCGATAAACCCGATGCCGCCGGACACGGCCACCGCCGCGCCGGTGGCCCCTGCGACGGCCAGAATGGCGATGCCTTTCATGCGCTGCACGTCGATGCCGATATGGGCGGCGGTTGCCTCGCCCAGGGCCAGCCCGTTCAGCCCGCGCCCCAGCGTCAGCGCGGTGCCAAGTGCCAGCGCGATCAGCGGGCCAGCGGCCATCACCTTGGCCCAGCTGGCACCGGCCAGCGACCCCAGCCCCCAGAATGTCAGGTCACGCAGCTGTGTGTCATCGGCGATATAGACAAGGATACCCGACAGCGCACCGGCCAGCGCCCCCAGCGCGATACCGGCCAGCAGCATGGTGGCAACATTGGTGCGCCCGCCACGGGTGGAAACGCGATAGAGCAGGATGGTAGAGCCCCAGCCGCCCAGAAAGGCGGCCAGCGGCACCAGTTGGTTGCCCACTGCATTGATGATCGCCACGGGCAGGAACCCGCCCAGAACGATGGCCAGAATGGCCCCCAGCCCCGCGCCTGCGCTGACGCCGACGATGCCCGGATCAGCCAGCGGGTTGCGAAACAGCCCCTGCATGACGCTGCCCGACACGGCCAGCGCCGCGCCGACCAGCGCGCCCATGGCCAGTCGGGGCAGGCGAATATCAAACAGCACCACGCGTTCCATCCGTGTCAGGGTATCGCCCGACAACAGTTTGCCCAGCAGCGCCGACAGGGTCACATCGGTGGCCCCGATTTGCAGGCTGGCCAATGCGCAGAGCACCAGAAACCCGGCCAGCGCCCAATGCAGGGCGCGGGCGCGGGATTGGCGGTCACGCGGTGGGGTGGAGGCAGAGGAGGCGGTATCGGGCAGGGCGGTCATGACTCAGCCCTTACCATACAATGCGTTGGACAGGGCGGTGACGGCATCGGCTGTGCGCGGGCCAAAGCCCAGCAAAAACAGCCCGTCCATCCGCACCACAGACCGCGTTTGCGCGGCGGGGGTCAGGCGTATGGGGGGCATGGCGAAAAGTTCGTCATCGGCCACGCCGTGATCGCCGCCACGGTCCATCATCAGGATCACGTCGGGCGCGGACAGGCCCACAGATTCGTCGCTGATTTGTTTGTAACCGCTGAAATCCGTGACCGCGTTGATACCGCCCGCCATGCGGATGATGGCATCGGCGGCAGTGCCTGTGCCGGATGCATTGATGCGCCCGCCTGCGGTGGACAGCACGAACAGCACCCGTTTTTTGCCCCCGCCATGCGCGTTGGCCTGTTTGATGGCATCGGCCAGCGCCGCGCCGACCTGACCGGACAGTTCTGCCGCCTGATCAGGCACGTCCAGCGCCGCGCCCACGGTGGTGATTTTGGTCTGGATGCCTGCGGCGCTATAGATTTCGGGCACTTCGACGAATTCAACATCGGCGGCGCGGATCACTGACAATGCCTCGGCCGGGCCTGCGCCCGCTTCGGATATGATCAGCGAGGGGCCGACGGACAACACGCCCTCGGGTGACAAGGCGCGCATATAGCCGACATCGGGCAATTGCGCGACCGACGCGGGGTAGGTTGATGTGGTGTCACGCGCCAGCAGGCGGTGTTCCTGCCCCAGCGCGACCACGATTTCGGTGATGGAGCCGCCGATGGACAGGACATCGGGTTTGGTTCCGGTTTCAGCGGTGGCGACGGTGGCGACGGTGGCTGCGGGCAGGGCAAACAGCCCCGCCAGCAGCGCGGCGCGCAGGTGCGGCAGGGCGCGCATTATGCCACCCCTTCGCTCAGACCGGGCAGGCCAGCAACGATGCGGCCCCAGACGGGGCGGGAATCGCGGCCTTCCTTGCCGACACCGAACACCTGAAATATCAGGCCGCCGTCTGCGTCGAATGCCTCGACCGAGATGGCGGGGCCACGTTGGGTGGGTTTTTCCACCGCCCATACCTCGGCCACCATATCGCTGCGCAGGTGCAGATTGAAACCGGGGTCCATGATGTTTTGCCACGGGCCCATGGGTTGCAGGCGGTTCACAGGGCCGGAATGGATCTGGATGCAGCCGCGATTGCCGACAAACAGCATGATTTCGATTTCTGCCTGCTGCACGGTTTCCAGCATTGCGTTTACCGCAGAGGGATCAAGCTGGCGCACAAAGGGCGCACCGGCGATGCGATAGGCCCCAAGGCGGTTCATTTTCAGTTTCGAACAGAGGCGCAGGAACTGGTGGGTGTCGGTCAGACGCGCCCACTCTTTCTGCAAGATATCCAGTTTTTCGGGGGCGGATTTGGCGGGTTCGGTGGGTTTGCGTTCGCCCACATCCTGCCCCTGCGACTGGTCGGGATGTTTCAGATCATTGACCAGCGTGGCCCATGCATCGTGGTTGGATGCATCGCGCAGGTGGATTTTATGCACCGCGTCACCCGCCGCATCAAACACCTGCAACGAACGGCGCACACCGTTTTCGCCGGGTGTTTCAACCGCATAGGCATGCACCCAATGCGAGGGAAAAATCCGCAGATCAATCGCATCGTTCAGCACCATCGAGGCATGGTCGCCGCTGTGGTAATTGGCATAATGCCCGACCTTTTCATGCACGCAGGCGGGCAGGCGGGTCAAGGCCATGACCTCGCCCAGTTGTTCGGCGGCGGGCATCAGCGCATCGGGGTGCGCGGCGATGCGGGTGACGCCCTGACCGATGCGGGATGCGACCAGCGTGGCCTCGGATATCGCCAGTTTGTCGGCCAGATCGCGGGCGCGCAATTTGGGGTTTTCGGCCTGTGCGGCACGGATGTCAGCGGGGGATAGGGCGGTTTGCACGTTCATGGGCTACCTTCGGGAACGGTTTCGTTCGATGGCTGCGCCCAATGTTATTCTGGTGCGTGGCTGTTCAAAATACTTGACTAATTTAGTCTGAATGAATTAACGCTGCAACCCGTCGCGATAAGATTTATCGCAAAGGCATCAATCCGCCGCGCCAGCCCTTGCAAGCTACGGCCCAATTCGTAGATCACAGGAAGGCGCTTATGCTTACTCCCCTATTGCGCGGCTCGACCGCGCTTGTTTGTATTTCATTGGCGGTTCCGGCCCTTGCCCAGCAGGCCGAAACCGACGTATCCAATGATGAACCCGGTTACCTTGGCACCCTGGTATTGACGGGTGGCAAGCGCGACCTGAGCTATGGCACGGCGCTGTCGCGCACCGTGGTCGATGCCGAAGAAATCGAGGATCGTCAGGCCAGCACCGTGGCACAACTGATCGATTCGGTGCCCGGTGTGACGCTGGTGAATGGCACCACGCCGCAGGGGTCGGGCATCAATATTCGCGGGTTCGGCGCCAATACCACCTATGGCAGCGACCAGAAAATCGCGGTGCAACTGGATGGTGCCAGCGTCGGATCAGAGGAGCTCTACCGCATCGGCACGCAGCTGTTCACCGACCCGCTGTTGTTCCGCGAGGTCGAAGTGCTGCGCGGGACCATCGGCAGCTATGCCTACGGGTCGGGCATTGTGGGCGGTGTCGTCCTACTGGAAACCAAGGATGCATCGGATTTCACCCATGGTGATCTGGGGTTTGCGGGCGCGCAGACGCTGCAATATTCCAGCAATGGCGACGGGTTTGTCAGTTCGACCACGCTGGCCTATCAGGCATCGGAACGGGCTGAATACCTGTTGAATTACACCTACCGCGATCAGGGATTGTTGACGGCGGGCGATGGCAGCACCATCGGCAACAGCAATTTCACAACCCCGTCGGGATTGGCCAAGGCGCGGTTCACATTCGGGCAGGAAGACGACCACGAATTGACCCTGTCGTTTTCGCAAACCGTGGCCGATGACAAAGACGTGCCATATGACCAGTTCGCCACCGATGGCGGCATGTTCGGCAATGTCGACCGCCTGACCCATACGCGGCAGGTGATTGCGAACTACCGTTACAATCCGGCCAATGACATGATCGATTTGCGCGCCAATCTGTCCTATGCCGACCAGCGGATCGAATATGATTACATCACCGGATCGTCGCCATTAGAGGGCACGCCGACATTCGCGTTTCTGGAAAGCACGGTAAACGCGGACCAGCGGTATCAGACCACGAAACTAACGGTATCCAACCGTTCGCTGTTTGACACAGGGTTTGTGCAGCACGATCTGTTGGCGGGGGTCGAGGCGGTGCGCCGCGAACGTGCCGACAATGATGCGGCCAGTGCGCCGGGTGGCACCGACCGCCGGTTTGCCCTGTTCGTGATCGACGAAATGAGCATGGGCCAGTTCACCGTCACACCTGCCTTGCGCTATGAAACATCGACTGTGGACAGCGCCAGCACCTATGGGTCGTTTACCAATGACGCACTCATGGGCGGTCTGGCGCTTGGCTATGACTTTGGCAACGGGTTTTCGGTGTTCACCAGCGCCGCCTATACCGAAGGCCTGCCGATCATCGACGATCTGGGGGCATCCGCTACGGCGATTTCGCGTATGAACACGACGGAAAAATCCCACACTTTTGAAGTCGGGGCTGCCTATTCCGGCAACGATATTTTTGCATCCGGTGACCGGCTGGCGGTGCGCGGCAATTTCTATGCCACCGAAATCTGGGATGTCACCACCTTTACCGTGGCCGGTTCGACGGGCACCAATCTGGACCGGATTGAAACGCGCGGGGTCGAGTTGGAAGCATCATACGGCATGGCCAACGGGTTCTATGTGGATCTGGCGGGGCATGTCGGCGAGGGGGACGAGTATAACCCTGATGGCTCCTCGGCGATTTGGCGCAACAGTGCGGCAGACCGGTTGCGTCTGACACTTGGCAAGCGGTTGAACGACAAGCTGGACCTGAGCTGGGAGGTGGTTCACAGCGCCAACCAGCGCGATTCGTCGGGCACCGCATTGTCTGACACCACGGTGCATAACCTGCGCGCCACATGGGCGCCCGATGTTGGCGTGCTAAGGGGGGCAACGGTGCGGGTCGGTGTCGAAAACCTGTTCGATCTGGATTACGTCGGGCATCTGTCATCCCCCACGCGCAAGGCTCCCGGCCGGACCTTGAATGTGACCCTGACCAAAACGTTCTGATTTTCAGACATGATCGTATCCGGCGGCCTGTGTCGCCGGATACGGATATGCGGATATGTTAGCGGTGCAGATCATGTGATGCCAGATTCCGGCAGGCGCTTAGAAACGACCTGATTTATGGCCTGATTGATACCTGTAAGGCACGCACCCCGATGGCCCGCTATTGCGGTTCGATGCCTGCGCTGCGTTTCTGTTTTGGCGGCGGCGGCATCCATGAACATGATCGGGATATGCACGCTGCCGGTGATTTTCACAACGATCGAACCGGTCTGGGCCTTTTCCAGGGCATTCCAGAAGACGGATGGTGTATGGATATGGCCGCCAATAACGACAGCCAGTTCATCAAACTTTCCATCGCGGTAAACAGTCATGACATTCTGGATGATCCCCGAGGGGCAACACCTGCCGCCCGCATAAACGGCAACGGGGCCGTTGGTGGCATTCCTTAGGGGCAGTATGTCATTGGGGATTTATGGTAGCGGAGGAGGGACTTGAACCCCCGACACGCGGATTATGATTCCGCTGCTCTAACCAACTGAGCTACTCCGCCACGGTGGGTGGGATTTAGGGGATCAAGCATAGGGGGTCAAGCACGAAATGAGGCGAAATCCTTGTTTCTGCAATGGGGTGATAGCCCCTGCCTTTACCCGCGCTGCCGGGCGGCGAAACACGCAAAAGGGGCGTGTCGGCGGTGCTGTTTTTTACATTTGCCTAAAAAAAGGGCATGGCGGCGCGACAAAAGGCGGGTCAGAGTGATTCTTATGGTGAAAACGCTGCTTGCTCTCTTGATCACATGGGCAAGCGGTGGCCTGTTGGACAGGACCGCCGCGCATGGTGCGCAGCAAGGTTGTATCGGGGGCAGCTATTAATATCGCAACGGCCATAACTTCGGCGGTGCAGCAGCAACGCGCGCGCGGCGAGGTGCTGCTGTCGGCGCAACAGGACGGGCGCACCCGCCTGCGTGATCTGCGCCAGTCCGGCTGTATGAAGGTGCTGTTCCCCAACACCGGCGGCGCGTTTCAGGCGGTATTGCTGAACAGTTCGGGCGGGGTGACGGGGGGCGATTGCCTGTCGGTGCGCGCCCATGCCGAAACCGGCAGCCACCTGACCCTGACCAGCCAGGCGGCCGAACGGATTTACGCGGCACAGCCCGGTGAAACGGGGCAGGTGTCGACCCGATTGCAGATTGATGCGGATGCGCGGCTGGATTGGTTGCCGCAGGAAACCATCCTGTTTGACAAGGCCGCACTGGATCGGCGGCTGGATGTGGATATGGCCACAGATGCGCGGTTTCTGATGGTTGAAACGCTGGTGCTGGGGCGTGCCGCCATGGGCGAAACGGTGCAATCCCTGACGCTGCGTGATCGCGTGACCCTGCGCCGTGGCGGTCGGTTGCTATGGGCCGATGCCACGCGGATGGATCACGCGACCCTGCCGGACCTGACCGGCGCGGCCACGTTGAACGGGGCGGGTGCCATGGCGCTGGCCGCCTATGCCGCCCCCGATGCCGAGGCGCATATTGATACGCTGCGCGACATGGCCAGCGATCTGCCCTTGCAAACCCGGATGGGTATCACCCTTGCGCGGCCTGACCTGTTGATCTTGCGCGCAGTGGCTGCTGACAGCTATCTGTTGCGCAAAACCCTGATCCCCGCGTTGGAACGGTTGCGCGGTGCCAAACTTCCCCGAACATGGACCATCTGACATGCAACTGACCCCCCGCGAAAAAGACAAATTGCTGATTTCCATGGCGGCCGAGGTGGCCCGGAAACGGCTGGCCCGTGGTGTCAAGCTGAACCACCCCGAGGCCATCGCCCTGATCACCGATGCCGTGGTCGAAGGGGCGCGTGACGGGCGCAGCGTGGCCGATATGATGCAGGCCGGCGCGCAGGTCATCACCCGCGACCAATGCATGGATGGCATCGCCGAAATGATCCACGAGGTGCAGGTCGAGGCAACATTCCCCGATGGCACCAAGCTGGTCACCGTTCACAACCCGATCCGCTAACCCCGACCCGATAGGAATAACCCGATGAAAACATTCGCCTCCCTTGCCCTGATCCTGTCTGCCGCGCCCGCATTGGCCCATACCAGCGCGCTGCCCCACAGCCACGCCGAGGGCGGATCGGCCCTGCCGCTGTTGCTGGGGCTGCTGGCGATTTCTGCCGCTGCCGCCATCGCATGGGTGCAAAGATGATACCGGGTGAATTGTTCCCCGCCGAGGGCGAGCTGACCCTGAATCCCGACCGCACGGCCATCACCGTGATGGTTGCCAATACCGGCGACCGCCCCGTGCAGGTCGGGTCGCACTATCATTTCCATGAAACCAACCCCGCGCTGGATTTTGACCGCGCCGCCGCACGCGGTATGCGGCTGGACATCGCCGCAGGCACCGCCGTGCGTTTCGAACCGGGTCAGCGCCGCGAAGTGCAACTGATCCCGCTGGCGGGCACACGCGAAGTCTTCGGATTTAACCAGAAAATCATGGGGGCGTTGTGAAACGACACTTCGCAACCCTGTATATACTTGCTTTTTGCGCCGTTTCTGCGGGGAGCTTGCAGGCAGCCAGCCTCAAGCACTGTGACGGAATGTCGAATGCCGAACGCGGCCATTGTATTGCGGATGTGTCCAAGGGCCTGGAGCTGAAAATGGTAACGGCATACAGAATGGCGGATGCGCGTATGCTGGATTATGAGGCGCAAGGCCTCCCCGGCTCCAATGGGCTGTCCGACGCCTTGCAGGACTCGCAGGTCGCATTCGAAGACTACCGAAATACGCAATGCGGGTTTGTCGCTGACCTGTATATGGGGGGGAGTGGTGCGGCGATTGGTGCAAACCTCTGCCTCATCAAACTTACCGAGGAGCGCACCGATTTTTTGAAACAAACAGCAGGTATCAAGTAATGTCTTTTCGTCCCACCGACCTATCCGAATTGCTGCACACGCAACTGACCCTTGGCATGATTGCGGCTGAATCATCGGCTGTGATCTGGATGCGGATGATGGGGATGGGCGGGCTGTGGTCTGTCACGCCCCATGAAAACAAACGCATGGTGACTGAAAAAACCACCGCCTATGGCAAGGCGGCGAATGCCGCGATGACGGCGGCGATGAACGGCGAAAGCGCCGAACGCGTGATCGCCGCATCCAGCAAGCCGATCCGGCAAGCCACCCGTGCCAATGCCCGCCGCCTGTCGAAACGCGGCCCCAAACTGCCGAAATAGGAGAGCAAGATGCCCGCCCGCATTTCCCGCCATGATTATGCTGCCATGTATGGCCCCACCGTGGGTGACCGTTTGCGGCTGGCCGACACCGACCTGATCATCGAAGTAGAGCGCGACCTGATCGCCGAACGCACAGGCGCAGCCACGGGCGGCACGGGGCGCAATGCCATGGCCTACGGCGAAGAGGTCAAATTCGGCGGCGGCAAGGTGATCCGCGACGGGATGGGCCAGTCACAGGCGACGCGGGCCGAAGGGGCGGTGGATACCGTCATCACCAACGCGCTGATCGTTGATCATTCCGGTATCTACAAGGCCGACGTGGGGTTGCGCGGCGGGCGCATCCACAAGATCGGCAAGGCGGGCAACCCCGACACGCAACCGGGTGTCGACATCATCGTCGGACCGGGAACCGAGGCCATCGCCGGCGAGGGCAAGATCCTGACCGCAGGCGGGTTTGACAGCCATATCCATTTTATCTGCCCGCAACAGATCGAGGATGCGCTGCATTCCGGCCTGACCACCATGTTGGGCGGCGGCACCGGCCCCGCGCATGGCACATTGGCGACCACATGCACCCCCGGCCCGTGGCATCTGGGGCGTATGATGCAGGCCGTGGACGGCGTGCCGATGAACATCGGGTTCGCAGGCAAGGGCAACGCCTCGCGTCCTGATGCACTGGTCGAAATGGTCAATGCGGGCGCCTGTAGCCTGAAACTGCACGAGGATTGGGGCACCACTCCCGCTGCGATTGATTGCTGCCTGTCGGTGGCAGATGACATGGACGTGCAGGTGATGATCCACACCGACACGTTGAACGAATCCGGTTTTGTGGAACACACGGTCAAGGCGATGAAGGGCCGCACCATCCATGCCTTTCATACCGAGGGCGCTGGCGGTGGCCACGCGCCCGACATCATCAAAATATGTGGCGAGGAACATGTGCTGCCCTCGTCCACCAACCCGACGCGGCCCTTTACCGTCAACACGCTAGAGGAACATCTGGATATGCTGATGGTTTGTCACCATCTGGATAAATCCATCCCCGAAGACGTGGCATTTGCCGAATCCCGCATCCGGCGCGAAACCATCGCCGCCGAGGATATCCTGCACGACATGGGCGCGTTTTCGATCATCGCATCGGATTCTCAGGCCATGGGACGCGTGGGCGAGGTGCTGATCCGCACATGGCAAACCGCCGACAAGATGAAGAAACAGCGCGGACGTCTGTCCGAGGAAACCGGCGACAACGACAATTTCCGTGTGCGGCGCTATATCGCGAAATACACCATCAATCCGGCGATCGCCCATGGGGTGTCGCACGAGATCGGGTCGATCGCTGAGGGAAAACGCGCAGATCTGGTGCTGTGGTCACCCGCGTTTTTCGGAGTGAAACCGGAAATGGTGCTGATGGGCGGGTCTATCGTATGTGCGCAGATGGGCGACCCCAACGCATCCATCCCGACGCCGCAACCCGTATACACGCGGCCCATGTTCGGCGCGATGGGGCGGGCGGTGGAACATTCCGCCGTTGTGTTCGTATCCGAAGCCGCCCATGCCGACGGCATCGGCAAGAAGCTGGGGCTGGCGAAACAGACATTGGCGGTGAAAAACACCCGCAACATCGGCAAATCCGACCTGATCCTGAACAATGCAACACCCAAGGTCGAGGTGAACCCCGAAACATACGAGGTGCGCGCCGATGGTGAATTGCTGACCTGCGAACCCGCGAAGACCCTGCCGATGGCGCAACGCTATTTCATGTTCTAAGCGAATGTTAACAGATCAAGCACCCTTGCATGGCGCGGGCGGCGGTTATGCAGATGCAGCATTTGTGCAAATGCTGCAGTGCAGCTATATTGGAGCCAAGGGAGGCGAAAGTATCGCTTCAGGAAAGGTATCCAATGGCTTTTATCACTGCAAACCCAACGCAAGCGCCCGAACCACTGGTATCGCGCGCATTTTCCACCATCTTTCGCGGGTTGGTGTCGATCGCAGAAAGCAGCAGTCGCATGAAATCAATCAACCGGTTACAGGCGATGGACGACAAACAACTGGCCGATATGGGCCTGCGCCGCGAAGACATCGCGCGCCACGTGTTCCGCGACGTTTACGCGATCTGATCCGTTTCGGGTTCGGGCAATTCGCCCGGCACTGCACTACATCACAAGGCCACGCACCTGTTTCATGGGGCGTGGCCTTGATCTGTTCGGGGGGATGTAAATGACCATCAAAAGCCACAAATTTCACCGCAAGGGCACATGGAAGGGGGCGGCAGACCACCTGTTGCTGACCTATGACGAACGGTTCCTGCGGCGTCGTGTTCTGACCACTGCACATGGGGCAAAACTGTTGGTCGATCTGGCGCAAACCGCGTCGCTGAACCATGGCGATGCATTCGAGGTGGACACCGGCGAAATGATCGAGGTGCAAGCCAGGCCCGAAGGGCTGTTGGCCATCACCGGCGATGATCTGGTGCGGCTGGCCTGGCATATTGGCAACCGCCACACCCCCTGTCAGATCGAAACCACCCGCCTGTTGATCCAGCGCGACAAGGTGCTGCGCGATATGTTGGGCCAATTGGGTGCCGATGTGGCCGAGGTGACAGAGCCATTCACCCCCGAAGGCGGCGCATATGGCCACGGGCGCACCCACGGGCATTCGCATGGCGATCATTCACACGACCACGGCGACCACAGCCACAGCCACGATCACAATCACAGCCACGATCACAGCCGCGACCATGAACATACCCACGCGCAGGCTCACAGCCATGACCATGGCTAATACCACCACGCCTGACACCGCCGCCCTGCTGACCCTTGCCCAATGGCTGTCGCCTGCCTATCCGGTTGGCGCATTTGCATATTCGCACGGGTTGGAATGGGCTGTCGGGGCGGGTGATGTCACCGATAGCGCCAGTTTCCAGGCCTGGATCACGGCGATCCTGCAACATGGGTCGGGGCGCAATGATGCGATCCTGTTGGCCGCAGCATATAATGCACCTGATGATCTGGAAAATACCAACGACACCGCCCGCGCCTTTGCGGCCAGCCGCGAACGGCTGATGGAAACCGAATTGCAGGGCGCGGCCTTCGTTCGCACGGCGAATGCCACCCATGACCTGACCCTGCCGGAATTGTGCTATCCTGTCGCTGTGGGCGCGGCGGCGCGGGCGCTGGGCCTGCCGCTGGATCAAACCCTGCCGCTATATCTGCACGGCTTTGCCGCCAATCTGACCTCTGCCGCGATCCGGCTGGTGCCACTGGGCCAGACCGACGGGCAGGCCACGCTGGCGCGACTGGCCCCCATTTGCCAATCCATCGCCACCACAGCCGCCGCACAAACGCTGGACGATCTGGGCGGTGCCTGCATTCTGGGTGACATCGCGGCAATGCAACACGAAACCCAATACACAAGGCTTTTCCGTTCATGACTTCTCCCAATGGTCCCCTTCGTATCGGCATCGGCGGTCCCGTCGGCGCGGGCAAAACCACGCTGACCGCCGCCCTGTGCCGCGCCCTGTCTGCCGATTATTCCATCGGTGCGATCACCAATGACATTTACACGCAAGAGGACGCAGAGGCATTGATGCGGATGCAGGTCCTGCCACAGGACCGCGTGATCGGGGTGGAAACCGGCGGCTGCCCGCATACGGCGATCCGCGAGGATGCCAGCATCAATCTGGCCGCCGTGGCCGAAATGCAAAAACGCCACCCCGAGGTCGAGGTGGTGCTGATCGAATCCGGTGGTGACAACCTGTCGGCCACATTCAGCCCCGAACTGGCCGATATCACCCTATATGTGATCGACACCGCCGCGGGCGAAGAAATCCCGCGCAAGGGCGGGCCTGCGATTACCAAATCCGACATATTGATCATCAACAAGACCGATCTGGCCCCGCATGTCGGTGCGTCATTGGATGTGATGAACCGCGATGCCAAACGCATGCGCGGCGATTTGCCGTTTGTGTTCGCCGCCCTTCGCCACGGGCAGGGGGTGGATGACGTGGTTGCCCTGATCAAAGAGATCGGCGGGCTGTAACCACCGCTTTGTGACGATGGTCACCCCTTGGGCAGCAATGCCTCGATCGATTGGGTGATTGCGCCTGACATGGGGGTCACGGGCGCGCCCCAAAATCCGGCCACGCGCCCGTCCGGCCCGATCAGGATCTTGTTGAAATTCCATCCCGGCACAAATCCGGCCTGCGCCGCGACCCATTTGTAAAACGGGTGCGCATCCGGACCTTTGACATGGGTGATCGTCGTCATCGGCAGGGTCAGATCGAAATTCAGCGCGCAAAATTCCGCGACCTCTTTGTCGGACGACAATTCCTGTTTGAAATCCTGCGAAGGCACGGCCACCACGACCAAACCGCGATCCTTATAGGCGTCATACAGCGCCTGAACCTCGTTGTATTGCGGTGTGAAACCACAGCGCGACGCCGTGTTGACCACCAGAACGGGCTGTCCCTTCCAGTTGTCCAGATCCAGCACACCGCCGTCGATGGATTGAAACTCCGACCGCTCGGATGCGGTGGCGGGCAGGGTGACGGCGCAAAAGGTGACAAACATAACCAACAGGCGCAATATGGCGCGAAGGGGTGAAAAGGTGGTCATTTGGCTGCTTCCTCGGCAAGACTCTTGTGGAACTTAGCGCAGGCCGTGCCTTTGTCCAGCCTTGCACTTGTGCGCCCCCGCTTACACTATGTGCCCGAGCGAGGAGAGACAAAGCCCATGATCGACAAGTTAAAGGCCATCCTTGGCCCTGCCAATGTGTTACAGGGCGATGATGCCGCCAAATGGAGCCACGACTGGACCGGGCAATACCAGTTCACACCGCTGGCGGTGCTGCGCCCAGCCACCACAGCCGAGGTATCGGCGGTGATGAAGCTGGCCCATGCCACGCAAACCCCCGTGGTGCCGGTGTCGGGCAATACCGGATTGGCGGGCGGCACCATCGCCGAGGGCGCTTTGATGATCTCTCTTGACCGGATGAACGCCCTGCGCGACATCCGCCCCGATGCCCGCATCGCGATTGTCGAGGCGGGGATGATCCTGCAAACCCTGCAAGACGCGGTGGAACAGCAGGGCATGATTTTTCCGCTGACATTCGGGGCCAAAGGGTCGGCCATGGCGGGCGGGTTTTTGTCGACCAATGCGGGCGGGTCCAACGTGCTGCGCTATGGCAATACCCGCGATCTGTGTCTGGGGCTAGAGGTGGTTCTGCCCAATGGGGACGTGCTGGATATCATGTCTGAACTGCACAAGGACAATTCCGGTTACAACCTGCGTCATCTGATGATCGGGGCCGAGGGGACGCTGGGGATTATCACGGCCGCCGTGCTGAAACTGCACCCCAAACCGCTGGCCTATGGCACCGCGATGGTGGCCGCCCCGTCGCTGTCGGGCGCGTTGGAACTGCTGAACCGTCTGCAAGAGGCCACGGGCGGCAAGGTCGAGGCATTTGAATATATGCCGCGCAATTACATCGCCCATCATCAGCGGATCAAGGGCGGCAAAGCCCCGTTTGATGCGGATTATGACGTGAATATCCTGGTGGAAATCGCCAGTGCCTCGGCTGCGGATTGCACGCCGGATGACAGCGGCCAGACCCCGTTGGCGCGTGATCTGGAAACCGTGCTGGAGGGGCTGTTCAACGACGGTCTGGTGCTGGATGCGGTGGTCGCGCAATCCGTGGCGCAGCGGGCCGAAATGTGGGCGCGCCGCGAAGCCGCCGCCGAGGTGATCCTGTCGCGCCGCCCCTTGGTCAATAACGATATCGCCGTGCCGCTGGACAGGGTGGCCGATTTCCTGGCGATCATGGAAGGCAAGCTGCAAACCGTCGATCCGGGGGCCGAGGATGTATCGGTGGCCCATCTGGGCGATGGCAATGTTCATTACGCCGTATGGGCCGCCAGCGATGATCCCGTGGTGCATGACCGGATCATGGAAGAGGTCGAGGATGTGGTGCTGTCGCTGGGTGGCAGTTTTTCCGCCGAACACGGCATTGGCACGTCAAAACTGCCATCCATGGCGCGGCGCAAAAACCCCGTGGCGATTGCGACGATGAAGGCGATCAAAGCGGCGCTGGACCCGCATAACATTATGAACCCGGGCAAGGTTCTGCCGGAATAATCCGCGCAGGCGGGTTATTTCAACGGCACCGACACGCGAAACTGGATGGTTTCCAGCCCCGGATTGACGGCTTTCAGGTCGGCGTTTGATCTGTGGTCAAAGGATGCGCCAAACCGAATGCCATTGGATGCCACATAGCCGATTTCCGCGCCCGAGCGGAATTCCAGAGCGTGGCCCAGATCAGGCCCGCTGCCCTGCGCATAAAAGCCGGGCATCAGGTGCAATTGCACATAGGCGTGGCGGCCCAGATTTTTGGTATATAGCGCGCCAAACCCCACCCATGCGCTGCCTTGATCAGTGACGGACAGGCCGACAACGGGTTGGAACGGGCCACGGGTCTGGCCCAGTTCGTAACGCACGTATGCCTCGGTCGCGATGGAGTTTTCCTGAAACTGGACATCGCCAAATGACAGCGACATGCGCGACTCTGCGTCGTTCTGCGCCAGACAGCCGCCATTGCCGCAATGGTTCAGCCCCATATCGGTCAGCCCTGCGGCCAAAAACAATGCTGCTAGAAATCCGTCCATATCCGCCCCCGTGATTCAATGGAATCGGGGTATCACGGATGGGCGGGCGGGTCACGCGGGCGTTGCCCGACGGGGGAAACTTTCCAGTAGCGTGGCGATCAGGCGGGCATCTCCGGGGCGCGACAGGCTGGGCGCGTGGCCGCATCCGTCAATTGCCGTGATGGATTGCACGCAGGGCAAACCGCGCATCCGTTCGGCAATATCGCTGGTCAGGATATCGGAATTCACCCCGCGCAGCACATGCACGGGCAGGGTGATGCGCGCCAGTGCATCCCATGTCACCATTTCATCGGCAAAATGCGGGAATGCGGCGATGATTTTCGGGTCGTAATGCAGGGTCAGCCGCCCGTCATCGCGCCGCCTGATGGATGTTTCCGCCATCCGGTGCCAGAACGTATCAGGTGCGGGGCCGAACGGGGTGTAAACCGCACGCAGCCAATCCAGCGCATCGCTCACGCTGGTAAACTCCGGCAGGGTGCCCGCATACTCCATTATCCGCGCCACGGCATCGGCAGGGATTTCCGGCCCGATGTCGTTTAGTATCAGCCCTGTCAGGCGGTCTGTGCCGGCGGCCAGATGGATGCCCACCAACCCGCCAAGCGACGTGCCGATCCACGCGGTTTGCGCGATGCCGTAATGGTCCAGCATCGCCAACGCGGTGCGGGCATAGGCGGATGGGCCGTAATCAGTGTTCGGCGCATCCGACCAGCCGGACAGCCCGCGCCCGATGGTATCAGGGCAAATCACGAAATACCGATCCGAAAGCGCCCGCGCCAGTTCATCAAAGTCGCGCCCCGTGCGCGCCAACCCGTGCCACATCACCAGCGCCGGATTGGCCGGATCGCCCCATTCGCTCACATGGATTTCATGCGCGCCAAGTGTCACGAACACCGACCGCCCGTTCATTTCGCCGCGCCCTTTTTCATCAGCGTGCCCGCGATCCCTGCGGGAAAGAAATAGACCAGCAGGATGAATATGATGCCCAGCCAGAACAGCCAGCGATCAGGGTTCAACAATTCGGGCAACAGGGGGATTTGCGCTGTGGCCTCGGCTGCGGCGCCCATCAGGTCGCGCAGGTAATATTGCGCCAGAACCAGCAGCGTGGCCCCGATCACCGCGCCCCACATGGTGCCCATGCCGCCGATCACCACCATCAACAAAATGTCTATCATAATGGCGAAACTTAGCGCCGTGTCCGGCCCGGTGTATTTCAGCCAGATCGCATAGATTGATCCGGCCAGCGAGGCGACAACAGCCGCCAGACAGAACACGAATGTGCGGTATGCAACCACGCGATATCCCACGGCCTCGGCCCGGATTTCGTTTTCGCGGATTGCCTCTAACACCGTGCCAAGGGGCGACGCGACAACACGCATCAACCCGATGAACAACAGCAGCGAGGTGATGAAAACGAAGTAATAAGCCGCCAGTTTGCCGTTCAGTTTCACCCCCGCGATGCGCATCACCTTGCCCCCGTCATCGGTCAGCAATTTGGTGGCAGGTTTGAATAGATCGGGGGCGCGATAGGTGATCCCGTCTTCGCCGCCCGTCAGGCCGGACAATTGCGATGCCAGCACCATCATCACCGATGCCGCCGCCAGGGTGATCATCGCAAAGAAGATCGCCTTGACCCTGAGCGAAAGTAACCCGATCAGCACGGCCATAATGATCGATATCAACAGCCCTGCCAGCGTGCCCAAGGCAACGGCATCCCAGCCCGGCCCCATCTGTTTCAGCGCAATCGCCGCGCCATATGCGCCGAACCCGAAAAACATGGTGTGGGCGAATGACACGATGCCCGTATAGCCCAGCAAAAGATCGTAACTGGCCACCAGCACGATGAAAATACAGATGCGGGCGGCGACTTCGATGGCGCGCACGTCCTGAAACAGGAAGGGCGCGAACAACAGCAATGCGCCGATCAGCAGCACGGTCGACTTGACGGTCAGGGTTCCGGTTATCTTGGTCATATCCGCCTCACTTTACCGCCGGGGCCAAGCCCGAGGGCCGCCACATCAGGATTGCCATCATCAGGATCATATTGGACGCCAGTGCCATTTTCGGGGCCAGAAAGCCCACGTAATTGCCCACCAGCCCGACCATGATCGCGCCCAGCAATGTGCCGCGGATCGACCCCAGCCCGCCAATGATCACCACGATGAAAACGATGATCATCATTTCGCCACCCAATGCGGGGGAAATCAGGGTTTCATACCCCGCCCACATCGCGCCACCCATCGCGGCAAGGGCGGACCCCAGCATGAACACCCCGATGAACAGCCGGTCGATGCGAAAGCCCAATGCCTCGACCATCTCGCGGTTTTCGACGCCTGCGCGGATCAGCAACCCGATGCGAGAGCGGTTCAGCAGCAGGTAAAGCAACCCGTATGTGACCGCGCCAACAAAGAACGCGAACACGCGGTAGATGTCGATAGAGGCATCGCCGACCAGCAGCGTGCCCTCTAGAAAGGCGGGGCGCGGCACGGTGATGGGTGCGCCGCCCCAGATTGCCAAAATCATCTGCTCGGCCACGATCAGCGCGCCCATGGTGATCAGGATCTGGCGCAGGTGGTCCTTATACACAGGTTTTATGATCACCCGTTCGAAAAAATATCCGGCGAACAGCCCGAACCCGATGGCGGCCATGATCGCCAGCGCCAGCGCGGCGGCGTTCAACAGGATCGAAGGTGCGCCCAGCCAGCCCGACAGCGCCGCCAGCACCGATGCCGCGACAAACGCGCCAAAGGACACGAAAGCCGAATGCCCGAAATTCAGCACATCCATCAGCCCGAACACCAGCGAAAGACCCGAGGCCATGAGGAAAATCATCATCCCCATCGACAGGCCCGCAACGGTCAGGGTCAACCATGATGACGGTGCGCCGATCAGCAGGAATGCCACAGCGGCCAGCGCCAGGGGCAACAGCATCACCCCGCCCAGTTTTTCGGTTATTTTTGTTAGGTTTTCCATATTTTTACCCTATGCCGACAGGCCCAAAAGGCGGCTTTGCAGGTCTGTATCTGCGGCGAAACCGGACATGGTGCCGTGATGCACCACGCGGCCATCCTCGATCACGGCCATGTCGCGGCCCAGCGATTTGGCGAATTCGAAATTCTGTTCGACCAACAGGATCGTGGTGTGCTGCGCAATGTCACGAAATGCATCTGCCATGGCGTCGACGATGGCAGGGGCCAGCCCCTTGGTCGGCTCGTCGATCAGGATCAACTCGCGCGGTTCAATGATGGCGCGGGCGACAGAAAGCATCTGTTTTTGCCCGCCCGACAGCGACCATGCCTGTTTGTTCCAGAATCGTTCCAGCGCGGGAAACAGTTCGTATATGCGCCGCAACCGCTCTGTGTTGAACTTGCCCTTGGCCGTGGCCAGCACCATGTTTTCGGCCACGGTCAACCCGCCGAAAACGCCCATGTTTTCCGGCACGAATGCGATGCCAAGGCGGGCAATGTCGGATGTGTGCATCCCCGTGATGTCCTGCCCGCGAAACATCACGGAACCGGGCGAAGGCTGCCACAGCCCCATGATGGAACGCAGGGTCGAGGTTTTGCCCGCACCATTGCGCCCCAGCAGCACGAAAACGCCGCCCTCGGGCACGTCCAGCGACACATCGTGCAGCACCTTGTATTGCCCGATCGAGGTTTGCATCCGGTCGATTTTCAGCAGGGTCATGCCGCGCCCTCCGCTGATTTTCCCAGATATATGTCGCGCACGATCTGGCTGTTCATCACCTGATCCGGTGCGCCATCGGCGACCAGTTCGCCGTTGTGCAGCACGATGATCCGGTCGGCCAATGCGCGCACCACATCCATTTTATGTTCGACCAGCAGCACCGTTTTGCCGGTGTCCTGTTTGATATTTGCGATCAGGTCCAGCACATCGGGGGCGTGGTCCAGTGACATGCCTGCGGTGGGTTCGTCGAACATGTAGATGTCGGGTTCCATCGCCATCAGCAGCGCCACCTCTAGCTTGCGCTGGTCGCCATGTGGCAACAGGGCGGCGGATTGGTGGGCGACGGCGGTCAGGCGCGTGGCCTCTAGATAGGTTTCGGCGCGGGCGGTCAGGCTGTGCAAGCCCTTGACCGGGGACCAGAAATTCCAGCCTTCGCCGGATTGCGCCTGCACGGCAAGGCGGATGTTTTCCAGCACGCTGAGCTGCGGGAACAGGTTGGTCAGCTGGAACGCCCGGCCAATGCCGTGGCGCGCACGGGTTGATGGTGCGGCGCGGGTCAGGTCCTTGCCATCCTTGGTCACCTGCCCCGATGTGGGGGTCAGCTGGCCCGAAATCATGTTGAAATAGGTGGTTTTGCCCGCACCATTGGGGCCGACGATCACGGTCAGTTCACCGGGGTGAAAATCGCATGTGACGGCATTGACGGCGACATGGCCGCCGAAACGGATCGTCAGGTCACGGGTTTGCAGGGAAGGTTGGGTCATGGTTCTGCTTTGTTGTGGCGCATCCCGATAGGGGCGGCGTGTGCCGGAAGGGTCGATGCCTCTGGCAGAGGTATTTTGGGAACAATGAAAGGTTTGGTGCCCCCGCACGCAGGATCAGGATTTGCGCACGGGGGAGGGAAGCCTTGGGTGCTTCGCTGGCGCGGGATCAGTCGGCGTTGTTGCGCCCGATCGGGATGTTCATCTCGCTTGCTTGGATCTCGCGCACTTTTTCGGGGATGGCCCAATCGACGCCTTCATCGACGCGAATTTTGAAATGGGTCATGTTTTGCAGGGCTTGGTGATCTTCGGGGCGGAAGGTCATCGGGCCTTTGGGGGTGTCCCATGTCATGCCTTCCATCGCGGCGATCAGCCCTTCGGTATCCAGTGTTTCGGCGGTTTCCAGCGCCTTGACCACGGACAGGGCTGCGGCCATGCCACCGGCGGTAAAGAAATCGGGCGGGGAGTCAAAGCGTTTCATATGCTCGTCCACCAGCCATTTGTTGATCGGGTTGTCGTGGTTTTCATGGTAGTAGTAAACCGCGCCTTCCATGCCGGGCACCCGTTTGTAGGTGGGCAATACGGGCAGGATGTGCCCGCCGGTGGAAATCTCAATCCCGAAGCGTTCAGGCTGCATGGCCTGAATTTTGCCCATGGGATCGCCGCCGCCCGCAACGTAGATCAGGATGACCTTGCGGCCTTCTTTGTCTTTTAGTGCGTTGAACATGCGTTCGGTCGCAGCGGTGAAATCGGATGTTTTCTGCGGCACGTATTCTTCGGTCACGACGGTGGCGCCGGTGCCATCCAGTGCGGATTTGAATGCGTTGATGCCGTCGCGGCCGAATGCGTAATCTTCGGCCAAAGTGGCGACGAACAGGTTTTCATCGGGGGCCAGCGCCAGCGCCTGTGCCTGCATATCCATCGAGCTGTTGCGCGAGGTTTTGAACACATAGCGGTTGCTGTCCGGGCCGGTCAGGCTGTCGGCCACTGCCGGTTCGACCAGCAGGATTTTTTCGTATTCTTCGGCAATCGGCAACATGCCCAGCGTCACGCCGGATGATGTGCCGCCAACGGCCAGCAGCACGTCGTCGTCGCCGTAGGCTTCGGCCAGAACGGCGCGGGCCACGTCGGGTTTGAATTGCGTATCTTTCAGGATCAGTTCAATGGGGTGGCCTTTGACCGTCATCTTGCCGCCGGTGGCGTATTCGATGCCCATTTCGAACCCTGTGTGGGTTTGTTTCGAGAATACCTCGAATGCGGAACCGGACATGCCGTGGACCAGCGCGATTTTAATCGGGTCTTCGGCATGGGCGGGCAAGGCAAGGCCCATGCAGAGGCCCGCGGCCCCAAGAAGCCGTGTGATGGATTTCATTTCTTTCTCCTCCCGTGGTGGCACTGCCCGCTATGGGGGCTGTTTTTTAATGCCGGATGATCTTACGGTATCAACAGGGTGGCGCAGCGGGAGGTTTGGCGCAAGTTGGGGAAAACACGTATTGATAATGCGTTTGCGGCGGGGGATCTGGCCGAGTTGGCGTTTGATTTTGCGCCAATCGGGCTGGTGGTGACGGAAAACCGCATGATCCGTGAATGCAATGCGTCGTTTGCGGGTATGTTCGGCTATGCCCGCGAGGATCTGTGTGATCACAGTTTCGAGAAGTTATACCCGACCCACAGCGAGTTTGTGAAGATTCGCGACCGTGGTGTGGATGCCCTGCGTGCGACGAATTCCTATTGGGACGAGCGGGTGATGGCGCGGGCTGATGGCGGGTTGTTCTGGTGTCGTGTGCGCGGGCATTCCCTGACGCCGGAAAACCCGTTGGGGCGCGCCGTCTGGAGTTTTGCCGACCTGTCAGAGCATCGCCCCTATCAGCCCGTGACCCCGCGTGAGCAAGAGGTGATTGCCTGTTTGAGTGAGGGGCTGACCAGCAAGGAAATTGCGCGACGGCTGGATATTTCGCACCGCACGGTCGAGGTATATCGCGCACGGCTGCACAAGAAATTCGGTGTGGCCAATACCAATGCGTTGTTGACGGCCATGTCGGGGATTCCGCAAGAGCGGATCGTGCCGGTGGGTTAGTTGACCCGAGGCGTTGCATGGGGGGGAGGGCAGAGCGAGAGGCCAGCCTCTCGCGCTCTCCGGAGTATTTAGGCCAAGAAAAAGTGCAAAGGGGCGCGAGGGTGGGGCGCGCCCCTTTTGGTATTATTCGGCCACGCGCATGGCTTCGATGGCGGTGGACAGGTCGATGGCACCAATGGGCGTGCCGGTTTTGTCCACAACTGTCGCGGACTGCCCGTCGATATTGTTGAGCAGGGGCAGCGCCTCTTCTAGTGGGGTCGAAGCGGGGATGGTGGCCGTGATATTGCTGCTGACCGGACCCATGATCGAACGCATGGTGATCACGCGGCCACGGTTGATATCGGCCACAAAGTCGCGGATGTAATCATCGGCCGGTTTCATCACGATGTTCTGTGCAGTGCCGGTCTGGATCACCGCGCCGTCCCGCAGGATGGCGATGTTTTCGCCAAGGCGCAGGGCCTCGTCCAGATCATGGGTGATGAAGATGATGGTCTTGTGCAGTTCCTCTTGCAGGTCCAGCAGGATGGATTGCATATCGGTGCGGATCAGCGGGTCAAGCGCCGAGAATGCCTCGTCCATCAGCAGGATTTCGGCATCGGTGGCCAATGCGCGGGCCAGACCCACACGTTGCTGCATGCCGCCCGATAGCTGGCCGGGGTAGTGTTTTTCAAACCCCGACAGGCCAACGCGGTCGATCCAGTGGGCCGAGCGTTTTGCGGCGTCATTTTCATCGACGCCCTGGATTTCCAGACCGTAGCTGACGTTTTGTTCCACCGTGCGATGCGGCAGCAGGCCGAATTTCTGGAACACCATCGAGGTTTTGAACCGCCGCAGGTCGCGCAGCTGTGCCGGGTTCATTTCCAGCACGTTTTCGCCGTCAATCCAGATTTCGCCCGCTGTGGGTTCGATCAGGCGGTTGATGTGGCGGATCAGGGTGGATTTTCCCGACCCTGACAGCCCCATGATCACCTGAATACGCCGCGCCGGAATGTCCAGCGAGATGTCGTTCAGCCCCATCACATGGCCGGTTTGATCCAGCAGGTCGGTTTTGGATATGCCGGCCTGCACCTTGTCCATTACCCCTTGGGGGTTTTTGCCGAACACCTTATACAGGTTGGAAATGCGGACCTTGAGTTCGTCTTGGTCGCTCATCAGTGGTGTCCTTTCCGGTGTGCTTGCAGGCGTTTGCCATAGGTCTGGCTGACACGGTCAAAGATGATGGCAAGCGCCACGATGGCCAGACCGTTCATCAGGCCAAGCGCCAGATACTGGTTTGAAATCGCACGCAGAACCGGAACGCCCAGCCCCTGCACACCGATCATCGACGCGACGACAACCATGGACAGGGCCATCATGATGGTCTGGTTCACACCGGCGAAAATATTGGGCAGGGCCAGCGGCACCTGCACGCCCCAGAGTTTCTGTTTCGGGGAAGCGCCGAATGCGGTAGCGGCCTCTAGCACGTCACGATCGACCAGCCGGATGCCCAGATTGGTCAGGCGCACGATGGGGGGCACCGCATAGATACAAACGGCCAGCAGGCCCGGCACCTTGCCGATGCCCAGCAGCATCACAACGGGGATCAGATATACAAAGGACGGGATGGTTTGCATCACATCCAGAACGGGGGTGATCAGCCCCTGCAATCGGTCCGAACGGGCCATCAGGATGCCCACGGGAATGCCCACGGCGATACATATGATGGTGGCCACGGATATAATGGCAAGGGTGGACATCGTGTCCTCCCACATGCCGAAAATGCCGATGGCAACAAAGGCGATCACCGCGCCTGCTGTCACCTTGACCGAACGCGAGCCAAGCCAGGACAGCCCGCCAACAACCAGCAGGATGATCGGCCAGGGCGTCGCCTGAAGCAGTTTTTCAAACCACACCATGAATTTGAGGAGTGGATAGAAAAACGCCTCGAGTGCCTCGCCATAGGCGCGGGAAAATTCGCGAAAACTTGCGTCGATTGCTTTTTTCATCTCGCTTAGGTCGCGCCGTCCCAGCGAGGGGAATTCGGTTAGCCATTCCATGGAAATGCCCCTGTTTTTTATTCTTGCCCAGCAAACGGATGCTGGCGGATATGGAAAAGCGGGAGGCGATTGCCCCCCGCTTTCATTTTTAAACCAATGCGATCAAAGCGCCGATTTGATTTTTTCTGCTGCTTCGGGGGAAACCCATTTTTCCCACAGGTCGCCATGCTTTTCCAGGAATTCGAATGCTGCGTCTTCGCCGCCTGCCTGTTCGTCCTGCATGTAAACCAGCATGCCGTTCATGACTTCACCGGGGAAGATGCGGGTGGACAGGTAATCCACGGCCGGGCCGCCCTTTTTCTTGAATTCGTCGGTGATGACGGTGTGGACCTCGGATTTGGTCCATGCGGTTGCTTTGGGTTCGGCGCAATCCTGTTCGGCCAGCGCGATGCAGCCGTTCCAGTTTTCATCGCCTGCGTATTCGGCTTCGAATGGCAGCAGCACCATTTCGTATTTGCCGATCATCGCGGTGGGCGACCAGTAGTAACCAAACCACGGCTCGTCACGCTCCACGGCCTTGGCCATGGACCCGTCAAGGCCTGCGGCCGAACCGGGATCGACCAGAACCCAACCTTTTTCTTCCATGTCAAAGGCGCGGAACAGGTTGGCGTTGACCAATTGGCAACCCCAGCCTGCGGGGCAACCGATGAACGCACCCTTGGATTTGTCTTCGACAAAGGGGAACAGTTCGGGGTGTTCCAGCAGCTTTTCAACGGTGTTCAGTTCGGGGTGATCCGCCGCAAATTTCGGTGTCACCCACCAACCTTCGCCCAGACCTGTGATCGGGCCATCCAGCGCAGAGTGCAGGCGGCCTTCGGCGATTGCATTGTCCAGCTGGTCACGCACGGCGTTGATCCACAGCTCGCCCGCGACATCGGGTTGGGCTTTTTCGTTCATCGAGGCGAAGGTGGTGGTTGTCGCGCCGGGCACCAGCGATACGTCGCAGCCGTAACCTTCCTCCAGGATGATTTTATCGACATTGGCCATCAGTTCGCCCGATGCCCAGTTCCATTCGGCGATGGACACCGGCCCACATGCGCCGTGGCTTTCGGCCTTGGCCGCGCCAGCAAGGGTCAGGGTCGTGCCAAGCGCCGCAAGCGCGAGTTTGGTCGTGTTCATATGTGATTGCTCCCAGATCTTATAAAATTACCGCACGCGGATCTTCGGTTTCACGTCCGGCCACCACCCCGTTTGGGTGATTGTTGCTGTTCTATTCATGCCGGATGTCGGCCCTGTCAGAAACTGTGTCGCAAACAGAACATATCAAGGGCGCTGTGTAAACCGCTACCTCTGTCATGGGGGGGCGACGGCGATGTTTTTGATTTCGCGACATAAAATAGCGGCCATTTCGGTGCAAAAACCATCAAAACCTGCTGAAATGGCGGTTGATCTGGGCGAGCGCATATGTCGGTTTTCGCCATCGGGTGGTGTGGTGGCGATGCAGGAATCGCACAAATCCGGGCGGTTCCTGCATCGCGGGTGGGGTCGGGGCGTTATTCCCTGATTCTGGCATAGGCGATAAAGGCATCGAAACTGTCGGGGTTGGCCATTGAATCGCGGTTGACCACCTTGGCCGGATCACCGCCCAACAGAAGTTTTTTGACCGGGACCTCTAGTTTCTTGCCTGACAGGGTGCGGGGGATTTCAGCGACCTTGATTATTTCGTCCGGTAGAAATCTGGCTGAAACGCCTGCACGGATTGCACCATTGATTTTGGCCTTTAGCGTATCGTCCAGCGTCTCGTCTGGTGACAGGGTGACGAACAGCGGCATAAAGCTGTCGCGGCCAAGGAATTCCAGATCAATGACCAGACTGTCCTGAATTTCGGCTAAACCCTCGACGGCGCGGTATATTTCTGAACTGCCCAGCCGCAGCCCGCGCCGGTTGATCGTGGCATCGGACCGGCCAAAGATCACCGAACCGCCGGTTTCGGTAATTTCGATCCAGTCACCGTGGCGCCAGACGCCGGGGTAGGTGTCGAAATAGCTGTCGTGCAGGCGCGATCCGTCGTCATCGCCCCAGAAATACAGCGGCATGGATGGCAGCGGTTCGGTGCAGACCAGTTCGCCCACCTCGCCGAACAGTTCGTTCCCGGATTCGTCAAAAGCGCGCACCGCATTGCCCAAGGCACGGCACTGCATTTCGCCCGCACGCACGGGCAGGCAGGGATTGCCCAATACGAACGCCCCCGCCAGATCGGTGCCGCCCGATATAGGCGCCAGCCAGACGTCATCGCGCACGGCGTTGTAAATCCAGTCGTAGCCCTCTTGCGCCAGTGGTGATCCGGTGGACCCGACCGATACCAGTGCAGAAAAATCAAGCCCGTCGCGGGGGGTGATACCCGCCTTTTGGCAGCCGCTGAAAAACGCGGCTCCGGCCCCGAAATAGGTCAGTTTTTCGCGGGCGACAAAACGCCATACCTCTAACATATCGGGGTGGTTGGGCGCACCGTCGAACAGGGCGACAACCCCGCCCTGTGCCAGTGCTGTCCATTGTGAATTCCACATGATCCAGCCCGACGAGGTCATCCAGCAATAGCGGTCATCGGGGCCAAGATCCTGATGCAGCGATTGTTTCGCGCCCTCTAACAGGACACCGCCATGGCCATGCACGATGGGTTTCGGGTTGCCAGTGGTGCCGGACGAATAGACGATCCAGATCGGGTGGGAAAATTCAACCATTTCAACGCGCAGGTCAGCCTTGCGCATGATCAGATCGTTCCAGTTCAGCGCCCCGCCGGGCAGATCGCCCACCACGGGCAGCACGATGCGTTGTTCAAGGCTGGGCAGTTCTGCGGCGATGCCCTGAATCAATGCGCGACGGTCGACCTGTTTGCCGCCGTGGGTGTATCCGTCTTGCCAGATCATCACCTTTGGTTCGATCTGGCGGAACCTGTCCAAAATCGCGACATGGCCCATATCTGGTGCGCATAGCGACCAGATTGCGCCGATGGATGCGGTTGCCAAAAAGGCAATCAACGCCTGCGGGGTGTTGGGCAGCACGGCGACCACGCGGTCGCCCTTGGTCACACCCATGTCGTGCAGATGGCTGGCGACTGATGCAACCTGATCGCGCAATTCAGCCCATGACATGTCGCTGCGCCCGAATGTTTCCGATTGCAGCACCACGGCGGTGGCGTCTGGTTTTACCTCGGCGTGGCGCAGGATCTGATCGGCGAAATTCAGGGTCGCACCGGGAAACCAATCGGCACCGGGCATTTTGCGTTCGGGCAGGACATCATCCCATTTTCTGCCAAACCGGATGTCGAAAAATTCGGCAATCGCGGTCCAGAATGCGGGCAGGTCGGAAATGCTCCACTCCCACAAACCATTGTAATCATAGAATTCCAGATCACGGTTTTCGGCCAGCCAATCCGTGAAACGGGTGATGCGGGCTGCGGCAATGCGTTCGGGGGTCGGGGTCCACAGGATCGGGCGTTGTTCGGTCATTGTGTGATCGCCCCATGCACCAGTGCCTTGAGTTGCGCGCGCGACGGGTAGGACGACGAGGGCGTCAGTTGTGTGAAAAACACCACGCAAAGGTCCAGCACATAATCCACCCAGAACCCTGTCGATGCCATGCCGCCCCATGCGAAATCACCCATCGACCCGGGCACGCCGACCTGTCCGGGGTCGATCACAACCGACCCGCCCAGCCCGAACCCCATGCCGCGCATCGGCTGTTCGGCGAAACTGCTTGCGCCCATCGACGCGATATCACCGGGCAGATGATTGCGGCGCATGAAATCCACCGTCAGCGGTGACAACAGGCGGTTGCCGCCCAATTCGCCGCCACGGCGCAGCATTTCGCAAAACTGCATATAGTCATCAATCGTGCCGCACAGTCCGCCACCGCCAGACAACAGCGAAGGCGCGTGAAACAGCGATTTTTCCGGCCGGTCCACACAGCGCAGGGTGTCGCCAGCGCCCTTGTCGTTCAGTTTCATCGGGTCGCCCGCCAGCGGGGTATATAGCGCGGCAAACCTGTCGCGCCGCGACTGTGGCACATCGAACGCGGTTTCGTTCATGTTCAGTGGCGCGAAAATCTCCTCGGTGAAAAACTGGTCCAGCGTTTTGCCCGATACCACCTCGACCACGCGGCCCAGCACGTCGATGGATACCGAATATTCCCATTTGGCCCCCGGTTTGAATGCCAGCGGCAGCGCCGCCAGATCATCAACCCGTTGCGCCAACGCGGGTTCATCAACGCGAAACGTGATCTTCTCGGCCTCCATGTGCCGCGCCAGAACGCCGGGATTGAACGGATAGCTAAGGCCCGACGAATGGGTCAGCAACTGGCGCAATGTCGGCGTGGCGCAGGGTTCAACCTGATCAATCGACGTGGCCCCCGGCACCAGCGCCTGCATTTTGGCAAAGGACGGAATGAAATCGGAAACCGGCGCATCCAGATGGAACAGACCCCGTTCGGCCAGCATCATAATGGCCACCGATGTCACGGGTTTGGTCATGGAATAAATCCGCGCCACGGTATCGCGGGTGAATTTCGCACCCGTTTCCAGATCGCGCAGGCCGGTGTCATGGTAATACACCTCGTCCCCGCCGCGCCGGATCAGGACCGAACAGCCCGGATATTTGCGCGCGTCCACATAGGTTTGCATCCAATCCGCGATACGGTCCAGCCGCGCGGAATCAAAGCCGTGGCTTTGTGACATGATATTTCTCCCTCTCCGTTGTGCGGAATTGTGTTTCACTGGTGAAGGATAGGCAAGCGCCTTTGCCGCCTGCGCGGGTTTTGCCTGCGGATTAGGCAAAAACAACAATTTGCCACCCGCACCGCGGAATTTAAATTTTTACCAGTTGATAAAAAATGAAATCGTGGCAGAGTTATCGGCAAGACAACAGCGGAGGGTCAAAATGACCGATAAGGCCTATGCAGCCGGTATCCTTTCGGGGCGCCTGCCACACACGGACTATGCGGCGAATTTCACAGATTTGCATCCGGCATTTGATACGCACGAGGCGGCAGTGGCTGCCGACAGGTGCTATTTCTGCCATGACGCGCCCTGCACGGTGGCCTGTCCCAGTGACATTGATGTGCCGCTGTTCATCCGGCAGATCCAGACCGGCACAGCCGACGCGGCGGCGCGCACCATTCTGGAACAGAACATTCTGGGCGGCATGTGCGCCCGGGTCTGCCCCACCGAAACCCTGTGCGAGGAGGCCTGCGTGCGCGAAGCCGCCGAGGGCAAGCCGGTCGAGATTGGCCGTTTGCAACGCTTCGCCACTGATACGGTGATGGCATCGGGCATACATCCCTTTGATCGCGCTGATGCGACAGGCAAAAAGGTGGCCGTGGTGGGCGCGGGGCCGGCGGGCCTGTCCTGCGCGCACCGCTTGGCGATGAAGGGCCACGATGTGGTGATTTATGATGCCCGCGCCAAGGCGGGCGGCCTGAACGAATATGGTATCGCCGCCTATAAATCCCCCGATGGCTTCGCGGCGGCAGAGGTCGACTGGCTGTTGCAAATCGGTGGTATCAGCATTGAAAATGGTAAGGCGCTGGGCGCGGACCTGTCGCTGGATGGTTTGCGCGATAGCCATGATGCGGTGTTTCTGGCCATCGGTCTGGGCGGGGTGAACGCGCTGGGCCTGTCTGGCGAAGATGCCGATGGTATCAGCGATGCCGTTGATTTCATTTCTGATTTGCGACAGGCAGGCGATCTGTCCGGCCTGTCCGTGGGCCGCGATGTGGTGGTGATTGGCGGCGGCATGACCGCTGTGGATGCCGCTGTGCAGGCCAAATTGCTGGGCGCGCTGAACGTGACGCTGGTCTATCGCCGTGGGCGTGATCGCATGAACGCCAGTCAGTTCGAACAGGAATTGGCCGCATCCAAAGGCGTGCGGATCGTCACCAACGCCGCGCCCAAATCAATCACCGCCAATGGCACTGTGCGCGAGGTGGTGTTCGACTATGTCGATGACAACATGACCCCCACAGGCGCCGAATTGCGCCTGCCCGCCGATCAGCTGTTTCGCGCCATTGGCCAGACCTTGCAGGGCGATGGATTGCCCGATCTGGACGGGCGCAAGATCGCAATCAAGGGCGCAGGGCGCACATCGGTTGCTGGCGTCTGGGCCGGTGGCGATTGCGCCGCCGGTGGGGATGACCTGACCGTCACCGCCGTCGCCGAAGGGCGCGATGCCGCCGAAGATATTCACGCTGTTCTGACAGCCAGCTGACCAACGACAGGGGGCCAGCCCCCGCCGCAGGGAGAGACACCAATGGCAAACCTCGCATCCGAATTCGTCGGGATCAAATCCCCCAATCCGTTCTGGCTGGCCTCGGCCCCGCCCACCGACAAGGAATATAACGTCCGCCGCGCGTTTGAGGCAGGCTGGGGCGGTGTGGTCTGGAAAACACTGGGCGAGGAAGGCCCGCCCGTGGTCAACGTCAACGGCCCGCGATACGGCGCGATTTTTGGCGCGGATCGCCGGTTGCTGGGGCTGAACAACATCGAATTGATCACCGACCGCCCCTTGCAACAAAACCTGCGCGAAATCAAAGCGGTGAAACAGGATTACCCCGATCGTGCTGTGGTGGTATCCCTGATGGTGCCCTGCGAAGAACACGCGTGGAAGGCGATCCTGCCCGTGGTCGAAGAAACCGGCGCTGACGGGATCGAGCTGAACTTCGGCTGCCCCCACGGGATGAGCGAACGCGGCATGGGCGCAGCCGTGGGGCAGGTGCCCGAATACATCGAAATGGTCACCCGCTGGTGCAAACAAAACACCCGTATGCCCGTGATCGTCAAATTGACCCCCAATATCACCGACATCCGGCAACCCGCACTGGCGGCGCAGCGTGGCGGGGCCGATGCGGTCAGCCTGATCAATACGATCAATTCCATTACCTCGGTCGATCTGGACCTGTTTGCACCGGAACCCACGATTGATGGCAAGGGCGCGCATGGCGGATATTGCGGCCCTGCGGTCAAACCCATCGCGCTGAACATGGTGGCGGAAATCGCCCGCAATCCGGAAACCGCGAACCTGCCGATCTCGGGCATCGGCGGCGTGACCACATGGCGCGATGCGGCCGAATTCATGACACTGGGTGCGGGCAATGTGCAGGTCTGCACGGCGGCGATGACCTATGGTTTCAAAGTGGTGCAGGAAATGATTTCCGGCCTGTCACAATGGATGGATGAAAAAGGGTTCGACAACACGGCGCAGATCACCGGCCGTGCAGTGCCGAACTGTTCGGACTGGCAGCACCTGAACCTGAACTACATCGCCAAGGCCAAGATCAATCAGGACGATTGCATCAAATGCGGCCGCTGCTATGCGGCATGCGAGGACACCAGCCACCAAGCCATCGCAATGGAGGAAGGGCGCGTTTTCACCGTGAAAGACGACGAATGCGTGGCCTGTAACCTATGCGTCAACGTCTGCCCGATTGACGGCTGCATCACGATGGAACCTGTCGCCGCTGGCGCTGTTGATCTGCGCACAGGCAAGGTGGTCGAAGCAGACTATGCCAATTGGACAACCCACCCGAACAACCCGGGCCGGGTAGACGCCGCAGAGTAAAAACGGGGGGCCAGCCCCCCACCACGTTGCGGTGCAGCGCGGCTCCCCCCGGAGTATTTGAACCAAGAAAAAGCGAAGCCCTCCCTTTGGCTTTTTCTTGGCAAAAATACTTCGGGGAGGAGGGCGAAACTTGTTTCGTCCGGAGGGGCTGGCCCCTCTGCCCCGCTTGCCGCAAGCGGCAAGCCACAAAAAAGGGCCGCGTGGATGAACCGGCGGCCCTTTTGTTTTATCGGGTTACGCTTAGCCGCCGTGCTTTTTGATCAACCCTTTGGCTTGTTCGATCAGGGCCATTCCGTCGATGCCCTTGGCATCCATGTCTTTGACCCAGCGGTCGATGACGGGGGTCGCTTTGGCTTTCCAGCGGGCGACTTCGGCTTCGTCCAGCGTGACGATGGTGTTGCCGGCCTTTTCGGCGATGTTGCGCCCCGGTTTGTCATAGTCATACATGACCTGGGCTGCGAATTGCGCCAGTTTCTGTCCCGATTCTGCGTCAATCGCGGCGCGGATATCGTCGGGTAGGCTGTCGTATTTCGCTTTGTTCATCACCATGATGATGGTCGCGGTATACAGCGCCTCTTTGCCGCCGAATTCGGTGTGGTTGCCCACCAGTTCCGATAGTTTGATGGCTGGTGTGACCTCCCACGGGATCACGGTGCCGTCGATCACGCCTTTGGACAGGGCTTCGGGGATGGCGGGCAGGGGCATGCCAACCGGGGTTGCGCCCAATTCGCCCAGCATATCGGAAATCACGCGGGTCGGGCCGCGCAATTTCTTGCCTTCCAGATCTTCCAGCTTGGTTACGCCATCCTTTGTGTGGATTACGCCGGGGCCATGCACCCATGCGCCCAGAACCTTGACGTTGCTGTATTCACCGTCTTGCAGGTCGGTTTCCACCAGATCCTGAAACGCCATCGAGGTGGCAACGGGGTCGGTCATCATAAAAGGAAGTTCGAACACTTCGGTTTTCGGGAAGCGCCCGGGGGTATAGCCCACCACGGTCATAATGATATCGGCCACGCCATCCACAGCCTGATCCATCAGATCTGGCGGGCGACCGCCCAGCGACATCGCATCGTAATGCTCGATTTTCAGCTTGCCGCCTGCGGCCTCTTCGACCCTTGTCGCCCATGGTTTCAGGATATGTTTGGGCACTGTCGCGGGCGGCGGCAGGAATTGGTGCAGCCGCAGGGTTACATCCTGCGCAAACGATGCGGTGCCAGTCAGGCCCAGCGCAAGCGCCGCCCCTGCCACCGATTGGATCAGTGTTCTACGTTTCATTGGTGGTGGTTCCTCCCTTATGTGCCGGTTTTTCCGGCTTTGTTTTGCAATCTTGCAAGGAATGGCCCTGCAAGGACAATAGGTTATTGGTGATAGCAGTCAGTTCAGCCGCACGGGCAAATGGCGCGGCCCGCGAAAGCCGAAACCGTAGAAATCCACCGCCGCAGGGTCCGCCAGAGACATATTCGGAAAGCGGTCAAACAGCATTGGCAGCATGATATCGGCCAGCATCCGGCGCGCCACATGGGTGCCTTGGCAAAAATGCGGCCCGTTGCCGAACGCCTGATGCTGCGCCTTGTCCCGGTGGATGTTGAACAGGTGGCCGGTGCTGCCGTATATGTCCTCGTCCCAATTGGCCGAGGCCTGAATGGTCATCACGGTGTCGCCTTTTGGTATCAGGAAACCGCGCAATTCGGTGTCTGCGGTGACCAGCCGCGATGACACCTGAATGGGGGCGACCCAGCGCACGCCTTCGTCGAAGGCTTGCATCCACATGGCGTTTTCCTTGCAGGCGGCGAACTGGTCGGGGTTGGACAGCAGGCCATAGACGATGGTCAACAGGGCATCGCGGGGTTCGTTGATGCCGCCGCCGATGGCGATTTTGATATTGGACCAGATTTGCGATTGCGCGATGGGATCGTCGGCGTTGACCATGACCGACAGGGCGGATTGATCAGGATCGGCGCGCAGGCGTTTGGCGGCACTGGCAAACAGCGCATCCATTTCATCATTGGCCTTGTCGCATTCGGCAAACAGCGCGTCGGACCAGCCGAAATTGCCCGCGCCATCAATCAGGATCTGTGACCAGCGTTGCATGTCGTCATCGCTTGCTTCGGGAAAGCCCAGCAGATGTGTCAGGCAACGCGCAGCAAAGGGGCCAGCAAGTGTGGGGAACAGGTCCACCACCCCGTCACGCGGCAGGGCGGCCACGTATTGTTCGGCGATCTTGGTATAGATCGGTTCCCAGCAATTTTTGATATTGCGGGCGGTGAATGAAGGGGCCATCGCGCCGCGTTCGGCCTGATGGGCGGCCCCGTCCTTGCGCATCAATGTATGGGCACGAAAGGCGCGCTCCATCGGGGTGTTCGGGTCATTCGCGGAAAACAGGCCGGGGTTGTCCTTGACGTATTTCGTATCTGCAGCGCGGGTCAACAGGGTGCGGCCCAGCGATTTGACCCTTAGAACGGGTGTGTTCGCCCGCATCTGTGCATATACCGGATAGGGGTCATGGGTCAGTTGCTGGATGGTGATCCGGTCATTCAACGGCGCAAGTGGCGCATCTATGGCGGCTGTGTTGGTCACGGTCAGGCCTCCCCTCCTGATAGTGGAAGGGTAGGGTAGGCGGGGTTTCACTATCTGACAATCTGATGGATTTGATCCGCCCAATCGGATATTTCGATAGTATTAGCCAGAGGATGCCATGACCGATCCCTTAGCCACCGATTTTGCCGCGCTGCGCGTGTTGCGTCTGGTCCATGCGCATGGGTCGTTTTCCCGCGCTGCCGAAGGGTTGGGCGTGACGCAATCCACTGTCAGCTATACGATTGACAGGCTGCGCCGCGCCTTTGGCGATCCATTGTTCGTGCGTCAGGGCGGCGGTGTGGTTGCGACGGACCGCTGCGAGGAAATCGTGGTCGCCACGGCACGGATGCTGGATGATTTCGTCGCCCTGTCGGAACCGCGCGGGTTCGATCCGGCGCAGGCACAGGCCGAGGTGCGGATCAGTTGCAATTATTACGAGCGGGTGACGATCCTGCCGCCACTGGTGCGGTTGCTGCGCGCACAGGCACCGGGGCTGCGGCTGCATGTCTTGTCATCGACATCACGGGGCAAGGAACAGTTGAACCGAGGCGAAAGCGATCTGTTGATCGGGCCGGTGCGCATTGATGATGCGGGGTTTTACGGGCGGCGGTTGCTGGCAGATCACTACGTCTGCGTCATGGATGCGGCCCGTGCGCCAAAGGGCGCGATGAGCATGGCAGAGTTCACCGCCGCGCCCCATGCCATGGTGACCTATGGTGGCAACTGGCGATCCGCCTATCTGGAACAGATGGAGGAGGCAGGCCTGCACCCGAATACGGTGATAGAGGTGCCAAGCCCCGCCAACCTGCCCGACATCCTGATCGGGACCGATCTGGTGGGCACGGTGCCAACCCGCACGGCGCGGGTGTTCGGCGCAGGCGTGGCGGTGGTGGGGTGCCCGTTTCCCGCGCCATTCGGGATTGATCTGTATTGGACGGGGCGCACCCATGCTTCGGCCATGCACAAATGGTTGCGCGGCCAGATCGGGCAGATCGCGGCGGGGTTGGATCGGGCGGATCAGGGCGGTTGACGCAGGTCGATCAGCAGCCCGTGGCGGACGGGCCAGCATCGGCGGGCGCGCAGAACAGATTATACAGCAGCTGGATCACCTGATTGGTTTTGTCATCCGCCAGGCTATAGAAAATGGTTTTACCATCGCGGCGCGTGGTCACCAGCCCCTCTTCGCGCAGGCGGGCCAGCATCTGGCTGACCGCGGCCTGACGGATTTCCAGCAGGGATTCCAGCTCGCCCACAGATTTTTCACCCGAACCAAGGTGGCACAGGATCATCAAACGCCCCTCGTGGGCCAGCGTTTTCAGATAGGCGGCGGCGCTTTGCGCGTTGCGGGCCATTTCTGATGGGGGGGCCGGTGGGGATTGTATGTTCACGTTTGGAATACCTGATCGCTTTTCGGGTTTTTAGCACTGCCTTTGCCAAACGGCGAGGCGGATATAACATGTATTAGAATGATGGCTTTTGGCGCAGGTTTCAAGGGCCGGCAGGGCATGCGCGGCAGCGGTGTTGCCGCCGCGCATGAGGAGCCTAAGGATCAGGCGTCTTTCAGGATGATCACATTGCGGCGTGCCGCGCCGGATTTGGTGTCCTCGATCGCTTCGTTGATCTGGTCCAGCGTCCAGCGGCCCGAAATCAGTTCGTCCAGTTTCAGGCGGCCCTGCTGATACAGATCGACCATCCAGGGGATGTCTTTCTTGATCACGGTGTCACCCATCATTGTGCCTTCGATCCCTTGGCCCGCATTGGCCATGATGAGCGGCGAATAGGTGGCGTTTTGCCCGAAATGCGGCATCCCCACCATGATCACGCGGCCGCCCGTGGCCAGATAACGCGGGGCGCTGTCATAAACGGCGGCAACGCCCACGGTGACCAGCACTGCATCGGCCCCGCGACCCAGGATTTTCTTGACCTCGGCAAAGGGTTTGCCCTCGGCCAGAACACCGTCGGTTGCGCCGAATTGCTTGGCGACCTCCAGTTTGTCGGCATTCATATCGACGGCGATGATGCGGCGTGCGCCCGCGATGCGTGCGCCCTGAATGGCGTTCAGGCCAACACCGCCTGCGCCGATCACCACAACATCCTGACCGGCGCGGATATTGGCGGCTTTGACTGCGGCACCAACGCCGGTGATGACGCCGCAGGACAGCAGGGAAGCCACCTCCATCTTCACATCCGAGGGGATTTTCACCACTTGGGATTGGTCCACCACGACCCGTTCGGCGAATGCGCCACAGGCCAGCCCCTGCGACAGGGCGCCGCCATCAGGCAGGGACAGCGGGCCTTTGGCCTCGTTATAGGGGGTTTCGCAGGTGGCGGGGTGGCCGGTGCCGCAGCTGTCGCAGGTGCCGCAGGCGCGAATCAGGGTCACGCAGACGGTATCGCCCACCTCGAACCCGCGCACGCCCGCGCCGATGGCGGTGACCTTGCCTGCGGCCTCGTGGCCAAAGACGGCTGGCAGTTGCCCGCCGAACCCGCCCTGCCAATAGGAAATATCGGAATGGCAGACCGCGACGGCGTGCATGTCTACCTCGATCTCGCCCAGTTCGGGGCCGCGCAGTTCGACCTCTTCGATGGTCAGGGGGGCGCCGTGTTCGCGGCAAACGGCTGCTTTGATCGTGGTCATGGGTGTTCCTCCGGTGGGCAATGGGCCTATTGGTCGGGCGCAAAGATGCCCTTGGGGCAGGTTTTCCTCAAGTGCGAAAATGAATTCCGTTTGGCGAAATTACGCAACGGTATTGCGTTTCAGCGCACGTAAATAGGCGATGATCGCCAGAACCATCAACGCGGCCGACACCAGAAACGGGGCGCCGGGCAGATAGGGCGTGGCCCCCGCGTGGCTAAAGGCGGCAAACACCTGCGTCGCCACCAATGGTGTGATGATCATCGCCAGTGACGCAAGCGAGGTCTGGACCCCCTGCAACGTCCCCTGCATGTCATCGGCGATCATCCGCGAGGTGATGCCCTGCAAGGCGGGCAACCCGATCCCCGCCAGCCCCAACAGCGGAATCAGCCACATCAACAGGGTGCCGCTGGTGATAAACCCAAGGATCACCAGCGCCATCAGTTCCAGCAGCAGGCCCAGCATCACCGCACCCCGATCGCCCAGAATGCGGATGGTGGGCGCGACCAATGCCCCCTGCGTCACCGCCAGCGACACGCCGTAAACCGCCAGCGACGCGCCGATCATGGCGGGCGACCAGCCAAACATTTCGCCGGTGAAAAACGGCCAGATGGCGGGGTAAACGGCGGTGGACACGTGATACAGGAAAATCACCCCCAGCAGCGGTGCGGCCCCTTTGATGCGGCTGATGTCGAAAAAGGCCGACAACGGATTGGCGCGCCGCCATGAAAACGAACGGCGGATGCGGTCGGTCACGGTTTCCGACAGCACGAAATAGCCCAGGGCGGCATTGGCCAACGCCAGCCCGCCTGCCGCCCAGAACGGTGCGCGGGTGCCGAATTCGGCCAGCAACCCGCCAAAGGCCGGACCCAGCACAAAGCCGATGCCAAAGCCCGCCCCGATCAACCCGAACCGCGCGGCCTTTTCATGGGGGGCGGAAATATCGGCCATATAGGCGGCAGCGGTGGCATGGGTGGCCGATGCGATGCCGCCGAAAATGCGTGCCGCCAACAGTAACCACATGGTTCCGGCCACGGCCATCATCCCGTAAACAAGCGCCACAACGACCAGCGAGACAAGCAAGACGGGCCTGCGCCCCTTGGCATCCGACAGTGACCCCAGCATGGGCGCGAACAGGAACTGCATCACCGCGAACACGGTTTCCAGCACCCCGCCCCAGATCGCGGCATGGGCCAGGTCCTGACCTGTGACCTCGCGTATCAAATCGGGCAGAACGGGAATGATCAGCCCGATCCCCATGGCGTCGATCACCACGGTCATCACGATCACGAATACGGGCAGGCGGGTCATTTTATGCGCTTTCACGGGGTGGTTTCGGGCGCAACCTATGGGCCACGCCGGCCGCCGTGAAGGCGTAATCGTCCCCTAGCTGCGCATTGCTGACACAGCTTGCGCCAAAACGGCAAAGGCGCGGGCGTCATCGGGGGCATGGCCCATCTGTTGCGCCGGGTCGAAAATATCGGATGTGTCGATATCTGGGTATGCCTGCGCCGTCAGGGTTTTTAGCGGCGTATCGGTTGCCATCGCCTGTTTGCACAGGGTTTTGATGGCGGCCTGCGCATCGGGGCGGGGCAGGGACCCGGCCAGCCGGAACGACAGGGCCTCGGCGTGGATCAGGCCCAGCCCCGTGTCGAGCGGGGCAACCATGGCCGCGCGATCGGGGGCGATATTGCCCGCCAGTTCCTGTGCGCGGATCAGGGCCGAGGTGGCCGACAGGCACAGTTGCGGCAGGGTCAGCCATTCGGTGAACCACGCCGCGCCGTCGCGTTGTTGGCGGTGGATGCCCGCGCCTTGCAATATCGCGTTCAACCCCACGGATTGCCGCGCCAGCGCCACCATGGCCGACGGGGCCACAGGGTTTTGTTTTTGCGGCATGGTCGATGATCCGCCCGCGCCGCCCAGCGTCACCTCGCCCACGCCGGATTGCACCATGATGGTCAGGTCCTCGCCCATCTTGGCCAGCGCCACGGACAGACGGGTCAGCCAGTCGGCCAGCGCCATGATGGGGCTGCGATCCGAATGCCAGCTGCGTTGCGGGTCATGCAGGCCCAGGGCCAGCGCCAGTTCGGTGCGGGTTTGCGCGGCCTGTGCGCCCAGCGCCGCACCAGTGCCCGATGCGCCCGACAGCGACACCCACAACACCCGTTCGCGTAAGCCATTCATTTCGCCCAGAAGCCCCAACAGCGGCGCGCCCCAGCCCGCGATGACCGCGCCAAAACTGGTGCCCGTGGCGAACTGGCCATAGGTGCGTGCCGCCATCGGCATGTCGGCATGTTGCGCCGCCATGGTGCCTAGCGCACGGATGGTTTCGCGCAGCGCGGATTCATGGTGGTTCAGCATCTGGCGGATACGCAGCATCTGGCCCGTATCCATGATATCCTGAGATGTCGCGCCCCAGTGCAGGAATTGCGCATGCTCCGGTGCCTCTAGTGCCTTGCGCATGGCGGCGATCAGGCCCGGAACGCTGACACCGTTTACGCCCGTCGGATCAGCCAGGCCCGCCGGATCAACCTGTATTTCCATCGATGCACGATGCAGGAACGCCGCCGCCGTTTCGGGGATCACTCCAAGGTTGCCCTGCACACGGGCCAGCGCCCCCTCGACCAGCATCATGGCGCGGACCTCGGCTGTGTCGGTGAACAGTTTGCCCACCTCGGCGGTGGGGAAAAGGCGGGTGAATTGCTGACTGTCGAAAACCGATGCGGCCATGGGTTTACCCCTTTGATATTGTGTTCAATAGCCCCGCCAGCCCGTCGGGGTCGGCGAAAAAGGGCGAATGCGCGGTATCCATAGAATGGACGGTGCCAATGGGCCAGTCCTGCACCATTTCGGCCTGAAAGTCCGGCGGGATGGTGCGGTCATCGGTGCAGCGGATGTAATGGCGCGCCACGCTGTCATAACGGGCTGTGGTTGGCACGGGAACGGCGGTGGGCTGTGTTGCCTGAACGCAGAGGCGCGGCGCGGCATAGGCCAGCGTTTCGGGCGGGCAGTCGTGATAGAACAGCGGTTCGATCATATCGGGGGCGACGGTCCAGCCCTTGCGGTCATCAGCCATGCGGATCGCGGGCAACAGCGGCTGTTGTGCGGCCTGCATCCGGCGCTGGGCCAGCGACAGGCCGGGGGCGGGGACATAGGCGCATAGGTAAACCAGCCGTTCGATTTTATCCGGTGCGGATTCTGCCGCTGCGGTGATGGGGTAGCCGCCCATGGAATGCCCGACCAGCGTGACGGGCGTGTCAATTGCGGCCAGAATGGCATCGCGATAGGCATCCAGCGTCACGTTGGTATAGGGGGTTTTATCATCGCCATGCCCGGGCAGATCAATGGCGCGGGCACTGTGGCCCAGCGTCTGCAACGCGGGGATCACATCGCGCCAGCACCATGCGCCATGGGCGGCACCGTGGATCAGCAGGAAATCGGTCATGGCGTGTCTTTCATAAGAAAAGGGCGCGGTTGCCCGCACCCTAAAGCGTTTTCGCAAAATGTCGCGTCAGATATCAAGGAACACGGTTTCACCGTCACCCTGTAGCCGGATGTCAAAACGATACTGCCCCGCGCCCGTCTTTTTCGCGATCAGCGTATCAACGCGGTTGCGCTGTTCGATCCGGTTTAGCAGGGGGTCATTGCTGTTGTCCTCGTCTTCGAAATAGATGCGGGTTTGAAGGCCGATGTTGATGCCCCGCGCCACGATCCACAGCGAAATATGCGGCGCTTGCATCGCGCCGCCACGCATCGCCACCGCGCCCGGTTTCACGCTGCGCAGGGTGAACAGGCCTGTGTCGGCATCTGCGGCAAAGCGGCAGTGGCCCGATACGGCAGGGTCGGCCCCGTCCTGACCGGCAAATTTGCCTGCCGCGTCCGGTTGCCAGCTTTCGATCAGCGCGTCGCGCAGCGCCCAGCCGGTGCCGTCGAACACCTCGCCGGTGATTTCGATCAGCTCGCCCTTGGCTCCGTCTGTTATGGGTGAGGTGGCGATCTCGGTCGTGTAGCAACCGGGGTTGCCCGCATAGGTGGGCATCAATCCGATGTGGACATATGGCCCAGCGGTTTGCGAGGCGGATTCAGCCAGATAATCCAGTTTTTGCACCATATTACATGCCCTCCAGCTTGTTTTCGAACATGGTCTGGCGGCGACCGCGCAGCACGATGTCGAACTTATAGGCCAGAAAATCCAGCGGGCGCGATTTGCCCATATCCAGCGGCGCGACCAGATTTTCCAACTGGCTGCGATCCTTGACCGTGGCCGCGATCGGGCAGCGGTCAATCAGGGGGTCGCCTTCGAAATACATCTGGGTGATCAGGCGCTGGCCAAAGCTGTGGCCATAAACCGAAATATGGATATGCATGGGGCGCCAGTCATTGGCGCGGTTCGGCCACGGGTATGCACCGGGGCGGATGGTCAGGAATTCGTAATACCCGTTTTCATCGGTAATCGTGCGCCCGCAGCCGCCAAAATTGGGGTCCAGCGGCGCAAGATAGGTGTCTTTCTTATGACGGTAACGCCCGCCTGCATTGGCCTGCCAGATTTCGACCAGTGTATGGGGCACGGGGCGGTTGTTTTCGTCCAGCACGCGACCATGCATCAGGATGCGTTCGCCCACGGCGGGGGCTTTGCCATTGGTGAAATTCAGGATCAGGTTGTTGTCCAGATCACCCAGCAATGAGTGACCAAAACGCGGGCCTGTTTCCTCAGACGGGGTGGATTCCATCGACAAAAGCGACCAGCGCGGCGAGCGCGGCACCGAGGTTTTATAGTCGATATCATAGGCGGGCGGATGAACGGCGCGGTTGCGCGGCACCAGCGGGCCAAGGTCTGTGGCGTGTGGCTCAGACATCGTGGTCTTTCTCCTCCATTTCGGCATAGGTTGCCTTGGCTATTTTCAGCGCGTGATTGGCGCGGGGGACGCCAGCGTAGATGGCGACATGCTGGAACGCCTCTAGCACGTCCTGTTTGCTGGCCCCCGTGCGGGCGGTGGCACGGATATGCATGGCAATTTCTTCGAAATTTCCGGTTGCGGCCAGCAGGGCCAGCGTCAGCATGGAGCGTTCGCGCAAACTGATCCCGTCGGATGCCCAGACGGTGCCCCATGCCCCTTCGGTGATCAGGGTCTGGAATGGTTCGTCAAAGGGGGTTTTCAACCCTTCGGCGCGGTCCACATGGGCATCGCCCAACACGCGGCGGCGCACTTTCATTCCGGCGTCGAATTTATCAGACATGCCCGACCTCTTTGAAAAATTTTGTCAGGATTTCCGCGTATTCTGCGGGCTTTTCCACGCAGGGCAGGTGGCCCGCACGGCGGATCAGGTGGAACTGCGACCCCGGAATCAGATCAACGGTTTCGCGCACCAGATCGGGCGGGGTAGAGCCATCCTCGGTTCCGGCGATGCCAAGCGTGGGCAGGCGCAGGCCCGAGGTGGGCGTATAAAAATCGGTGCCGGAAATGGCAGAGGAACAGCCCGTGTAACCCGCAACCGATTGCTGGGACAGCATGTTGCGCCATGCGCGCATTTCAGGCTGGGCCTGGAAATCCTTGCCGAACCACCGCGCCATCACACCATCGGCCAGACTGTCGATGCCGTTTGCGTTGATCGCGTCGATCCGCTCCTGCCACATCTCGGGCTGGCCGATTTTGGCGGCGGTGTTGGACAGCACCATGGCGCGCACCAGATCCAGCCGTTTTACCGCCAGCCCCTGTGCAATCATGCCGCCAATGGACAGGCCGACAAAGATGCAGTTCCTGACCTCTAGCAGGTCCAGCAGGCGTTCCACATCGCGCACCAGCGTGCCCATGGAATAGGGCGCGGGCGTCACATCTGACAATCCGTGGCCGCGTTTGTCATAACGGATATAGCGCAGGTTTTGCGGCAGCAGCGGCAGCACCTGATCCCACAGGCGCAGGTCGGTCCCCAGCGAATTGGCGAACACCACGGGCGCGCCATTTGGGTCACCATCATCGGAATAATGGATGTTGATATCGTCGAATGCAGCGATTTTCATCAGTATGGCAGCCCTACATAGTTTTCGGCCAGCACCTGTTGCGCGGCCTTGTTGTCACGAAGGAAGGCAAGGTCGGCCTTCTGCATCTTGATGTCAAATTCCGACTGATCGGGAAAGCGGTGCAACAGGTTGGTCATCCACCAGCTGAAACGCTCGGCTTTCCAGATGCGGGCCAGTGCCTTTTGCGAATAGGTGTCAATGCCGTCGTCGTTATTGTCTTTGTAATGGCTGGTCAGCCCTTCAAACAGGTAATGAATGTCGGATGCGGCGGTGTTCAGCCCCTTGGCCCCCGTGGGCGGCACGATATGCGCCGCGTCCCCGCACAGGAACAAGCGGCCCCAGCGCATCGGTTCGGTCACGAAACTGCGCAGTGGCGCGATGGATTTTTCGATGCTGGGTCCGGTGACCAGTTTGGCGGCGGCCTCGGGGGGGATGCGGGTTTTCAGCTCGGCCCAGAAGGCATCATCGGTCCAGTCATCGGGGCTGTCTGACAGTGAACACTGGATGTAATAGCGCGACAGATTGGCGTTGCGCATGGAGCACAGCGCGAAGCCGCGATCGGAATTGGAATAGATCAATTCGTGATCAACGGGCGGTGTTTCCGACAGGATGCCCAGCCAGCCAAAGGGGTATACCTTTTCGTATTCGCGCCGCACGGTCAGAGGAATGGCCTGACGGCTGGGGCCGTGAAACCCGTCACAACCCGCCACGAAATCGCAATCAATCCGTTCTACTTTGCCAGCCTTGATATAGGTGACATAGGGCGCATCGCTGTCCAGATCATGCGGCGTCACGGCGGAACATTCATGCAGCACCGCGCCGCCTGATGCCTCGCGGGCGTCATACAGGTCGCGGGTGACCTCGGTCTGGCCATAGATCATCACATGGCTGCCGGTCAGGTCGGCGAAATCAATGCGGAACTGTTCATCGCCCGTGGCAATCAGGGTGCCATCGTGAACGAAGCCTTCGCGGTCCATCCGGTCGGATACGCCAGCCTTGCGCATCAGGTCGACCATTCCGGTTTCCAGCACGCCCGCACGGATGCGGCCCAGCACATAGTCGCGGGTTTGCCGTTCCAGCACGATGCTGTCGATACCTTGGGTATATAGCAGTTGCGACAGCAATAACCCCGACGGGCCGCCGCCGATAATGCAGACCTGAGTGCGCATGATTCCCTCCCTGTTTCGCTAAGAAAGGGTCTCAAATATAGTTTGCGATGTCAACTAAATTTGTTGACGTGTTAAGGGCGTCGCTGTTTAGGTGTCCAGCGTTTCCAATGCGCGGGCAAACATGGCGGGGTCGATATTGCCGCCCGACCCAACCGCAATCACCGCATCGCCCTGAATGGTATCGGGGTGGAACAGCGCCGCCGCCAATGCCGCCGCGCCGCCCGGTTCCAGCACGATTTTTAACCGCAGAAATGCCAGCGCCACGGCGCGCAGGCATTCGTCATCGGTGACAGCAATCCCCGCGCCGCACAGGCGCTGCATGATGGGAAAGGTAATCGCGCCCGGTTGCGGCGTGACAATGGCGTCGCAGATTGACCCCGACAGGGCGGGATTGCGCAGGATTTCGCCCGCCGCCAGTGAACGGGCCACATCATCAAACCCGGCGGGTTCAACGGGGCGGGCGCGCATGCCGGGCGCGTGCCCCTCCAGCGCCAGCGCGATGCCCGAGGTCAGACCGCCACCGCCGCAACAGACAAGCACATCGGCGGCTTCAATGCCCTCGGCGCGGGCCTGCACGGCGATTTCCAACCCGGTGGTGCCCTGGCCTGCGATGACCTGCGGTTCGTCATAGGGCTTGACCAGTGTCAGCCCGCGATCCGCCGCCAGCGCCGCGCCGATTTCCTCGCGGTTGCCAGTGGCGCGGTCATACAGCACCACCTCGGCCCCCAAAGCGCGGGTGTTGGCGATTTTCAGGGCGGGGGCGTCCTCGGGCATGATGATCACGGCGGGGACACCATGGCGCGACGCGGCCAGCGCCACGCCCTGCGCATGGTTGCCGCTGGAAAAGGCAATCACGCCATTCTTGCGCTGTTCCTCGGGCATGGCGGACAGGGCCGACCACGCGCCGCGAAATTTGAAACTGCCCGTGTGTTGCAGGCATTCGGGTTTCACAAACACCCGCCGCCCCGCGATTTCATCAAGGAAAGGTGACGACAACAGTGGCGTCATGCGGGCATGGCCGCGCAGGCGTTCGGCGGCGGATTCGATCATGTGCAGGTTCATGCGGTGGGTCCTGTGGTTTGGGCAACTAGCGCGGGAATGGCGGTCAGGTCTGATAAAATATGCTGCGGACGGGCGGGCAGGCGATCAACGGGCGCGCCCGCGCGGTTCACCCATGCGGTTTGAAACCCGTAGGTGGCGGCTGATCCGGCATCCCACCCGTTCGAGGAAACGAACAACACCTCGGTGCGGTCCGTGCCGAACCGCTGACCGACCAGATCATAAACCGCGGGGGCGGGTTTGAATATGCCGACGCTTTGCACCGACAACACATCATCCAGCAAATCGCCCAAGCCCGCGCTGTTGACCGCGCCGGATAACATATCAGGCGACCCGTTCGACAGGATCGCGGTGTTCAACCCCGCTGATTTCAGCGCGGTCAGCATCGCGGGGACCTCTTCATAGGCGCCAAGTTCCCAATACAGCGCCAGCAGGCGGGCGCGCAGGGGCGCGTCACCATCCAGCCCTGCGGATTCCAGCGCCCAATCCAGCCCGTCCTGCGTGACCTGCCAGAAATCGGTGTGATCATCAGTGATGGCGCGTAACCAGCTGTATTCCAACTGTTTCAACCGCCAGTCGCGGGCGAGTGTTTCCCAATTCGCGGCCAGTGCATCATTGCCCGGTTCGCCCGCCGCCACCCTTGCGGCGGCGGCCACATCAAACAGCGTGCCATAGGCATCGAAAACGCAGGTGGTGATGGTCATGGCGCGGCCTTTCATGTGGTTCACCGGCAGAGTGTCAGGGTTTGGCGCGGGGGAAAACCCTGCTTGTTTGCATGTTGTGCCATGGCGCGTTATTCTGCCCCCTGATCGAACGAGAACCTGCGCGCTGCGCGGCCTTGAAACCCACACCCCCAACATGACTGGATATTCCATGACGCAAGTTAAATCGGGCGATACTGTTCGCATTCATTACACCGGCACCCTGACCGACGGGTCCACATTTGACAGTTCCGACGGGCGCGACCCGCTGGAATTTCAGGTTGGTTCCGGCCAGATCATCCCCGGTCTGGACAGCGCGATGCCCGGCATGGCCGTGGGCGATAAGAAAGTCGTCGAAGTGCCCGCCGATGCGGCCTATGGCCAACCCGACCCCGCCGCACGCCAATCCGTGCCGCGCACCGAAATCCCTGCGGAAATCCCGCTGGAACTGGGCAGCCAGTTGCAGGTGCAAACCCCTGATGGTCAGGTGATGCCGGTGACCGTGGTCGAAGTGACCGAAGCCGAGGTTACGCTGGATGCCAACCATCCGCTGGCGGGCAAGGACCTGACATTCGCGATTGAACTGGTCGAAATCGCCTGATTTCGCGGCAAATTGCCGAAGTTAAGATAAAAACGGGCGCATGGGATGATCCAGGCGCCCGTTTTTTATTCGGATTTTATTCGGATGTTTCCAGCGCCCGAAACAGGCGTCTGGTTTATTTCCGCCGCAGCCGGATCACCACATCGACAGATGCAATTTCCGACCCTTCGGGCGCATCGGGCACGCGGGCAATTTCCAACTGGTCTGACGGGGCATCGGTCAGTTTTCCGTCATCCTCCCAGAAAAAATGCGGGTGGTCCGTGGTGTTGGTGTCGAAATAGCTTTTGGAGCCGTCAACGGTGATTTCATGTAACAAACCCACATCGCAAAAGGCGCGCAGCGTGTTGTAAACCGTGGCCAGTGATACGGATTCGCCGTGGTCGCGCGCCTTTTCAAACAGGCTTTCGGCGGTGACATGGCGGTGCTGTCCGTCGCCCACCAGCAATGCGGCCAGCGTCACGCGCTGGCGTGTCGGGCGCAGCCCTGCCTTGCCCAGCCATTCGGCCCCGCAGGTGGTTGTATCATTGGTCAATGTCATTGCACGCCTTTCGAATTAGAATGAATATAAGGCAGGCAAGGGGTGAATTTCAAATGAATTTCTGCCTGTGGGCGGGCCGAAAGCCGCAGCAGCGCAGGCTTGCAACGGCTTGGGGCGCGATGCTAGAGGGGATACAGCAGCATAGACAGACCCAAAGGGGGCGCGCCTGAATGGCCCAATATCCGAGCAGTTTTGACAAAGACGAACTTTTGAAATGCGCGCGTGGCGAGCTTTTCGGACCCGGAAATGCCCAACTGCCCGCGCCGCCCATGCTGATGATGGACCGCATCACCGAAGTGTCCGGTGATGGTGGCGCCCATGGCAAGGGGCATATTCTGGCAGAATTCGACATCACGCCCGACCTGTGGTTTTTCGATTGCCATTTCCCCGGCAACCCGATCATGCCCGGCTGCCTTGGCCTTGACGGGTTGTGGCAGTTGACCGGCTTCAACCTTGGCTGGCGCGGCTGGCAGGGGCGCGGTTACGCCTTGGGCGTAGGCGAGGTCAAACTGAAAGGCATGGTGCGCCCTGATCGTAAGATGCTGACATACAAGATTGATTTCACCAAGGCGATCCAGACCCGCCGCCTGACCATGGGCGTGGCGGATGGCATCGTCGAAGCGGACGGCGAAGTTATCTATGAAGTCAAAGACATGAAAGTCGCGCTGAGCGAGAGCTGATCAGCGCCGACAAGCCAAGCACAGGAGGTGCATATGCGCCGAGTTGTCGTCACCGGATTGGGCGTTGTATCGTCCATCGGGAACAATGCAGATGAAGTTCTGGCCTCGCTCAAGGCCGGTAAATCGGGGATCACCGCCAACGAGGCGATGATCGAACACGGGTTCCGCAGCCAGATCGCGGGTGATGTGAAGCTGGACGTGACCGAACATGTGGACAAGCGCACGCTGCGGTTCATGGGGCCGGGGGCGGCCTATGCCCATATCGCTATGACACAGGCCATTGCCGATGCAGGGCTGGACGAAAGCGATGTGGTCAACCCGCGCACGGGGTTGGTGGCGGGGTCCGGCGGGCCATCGACCAGCGCCATGTTCGCGGCGCATCAAACCGCGCTGTCCACCGGCGCGACCAAACGCATCGGCCCGTTCGCGGTGCCCAAATGCATGGGGTCGACCATTTCGGCCAACCTGTCGACCGCGTTCAAGATCAAGGGCATCAACTATTCCATCACATCGGCCTGTTCGACCAGCCTGCATTGCATCGGCAACGCGGCGGAACAGATCATGATGGGCAAGCAGGATGTGATGTTCGCCGGCGGCGGCGAGGAACTGGACTGGACCCTGTCCTGCCTGTTCGATGCCATGGGCGCGATGTCGTCCAAATTCAACGACACGCCGGAAAAGGCATCCCGCGCGTTCGATGCCAATCGCGACGGGTTCGTGATTGGCGGTGGCGGTGCCATTCTGGTGCTAGAGGAACTGGATCACGCCAAGGCACGCGGCGCGAAAATCTATGCCGAGGTGACGGGCTATGCCGCCACATCCGACGGGCACGATATGGTGGCGCCGTCGGGCGAGGGCGGCGAACGCGCCATGCGTCTGGCCCTGTCCACGTTGGCCGAGGATCGCACCGTTGGTTACATCAACGCGCATGGCACCTCGACCCCGGTCGGGGACGTGGGCGAGGTGGAAGCGGTGCGGCGTGTCTTTGGCGAGGGGAATACCCCGCCGATTTCGTCCACCAAATCCATGACCGGCCACAGCCAGGGCGCGACCGGCGCTCAGGAAGCGGTGTATTGCCTGCTGGCGTTGAAGCACGACTTCCTGATCCCGTCGATCAACGTCGAAACGCTGGACCCTGCGTTGAAACCGGCCGAAATCGTGACCGAGTTGAAAGAGGGCGCAGGGCTGGATTCGGTCATGACCAACTCTTTCGGGTTCGGCGGCACCAACGGGTCGATGATCCTGTCGCGCTACCGCGACTGATTGTTGCGATGAACGGAATGAAAAAGGGGGGCGCGCTGCCCCCTTTTTGCTTTCATGCACTGGCGTGGTGTCCTGTCGGAAAATAGCGCAGCGCAAATTCAGCGCGGCGTTTCACACTGGGGTCGGTCGATCTCGCGCGGTCGCGGACCGCCTCGCGCAGGGGGTCGCTGTCGATCATGGGGATCAATTGGCAGATCCGGCGAAAGCTGCGTAGGGCTGCGTTCTCGATACGATTGAGCAGCAGCCGTTGAAGCGATGCCTTTTCAGTGGGCGAGAGGGACAGCTTCTTTACTCGCTGCAATATGCTTTCCAGCATATAGCCTGATCTAAAGAAATAAGGGTCCTGGTCGATATATGCGAAGGCAAACCTGCGCAAATCGTCATCGTGCAGAAGCCCGTCCCTGAGGCATTGTGCGACCAGATCATAGAGTGGTGAGTTGTATTCGTGGAAAGCTGCGGCGGACCTTTTCCAAAGCTCGTGGTGGTGTGCGGATTTGCCTTTCAGCCGGTGAGCCTCTTTCAGGTTTTGGCGAAGCGCGTTTGTATCGGCTTAGCACGTAGCGATAAGCGCGGCATAATCGGTCTTAGGGTAAATATAGCGTTTTGAAGACGGCTATTGAACAACGAAATTTTTTGAGCTGATCGGTCCGAATGCCGCAGCGTTTGTTGCGCGGGGGGCATGGTCCCGGCGCTGGGGGGGGCGTAGCTGACGGGCTGGTCGCCCAAGCAGCGGGCGCGCTTTGCCGCCGGTTTGCGCGCCTTAGGCGGCTTCTTTGCGGCGGCACGCAACCTTGACGATCCGCGGTAAATGGGCGACATCACGGGCAGTTTATGAGGATTTGATATGACTTCGATGACCGGAAAACGCGGGCTGGTAATGGGCGTGGCCAATGAACGCTCGATCGCCTGGGGGATTGCCAAGGCAATGCACGAGGCCGGGGCGGAACTGGCGTTCACCTATCAGGGCGAGGCATTCGGCAAGCGGCTGGAGCCTTTGGCCGCCACCGTGGGCAGCGATTTCATGGTCGATGTGGACGTGACCGACGACGCGTCACTGGATACGGCATTCGAGGCGCTGTCGGCCCGCTGGGACAGCATTGATTTCGTGGTCCATGCCATCGCATTTTCTGACAAATCGGAACTGACGGGCCGGTTCATGGACACCAGCCGCGCGAATTTCAAAAACTCGATGGATATTTCGGCCTATTCTCTGGTCGAGGTTGCGCGGCGCGCCTATCCGTTGATGAAAGACAATGGCGGCAGCATCACGACGCTGACCTTTCAGGGGTCCAATACGGTTGTGCCGAATTACAACGTGATGGGCGTGGCCAAGGCGGCGCTGGAATCGACCACGCGCTATCTGGCCAATGACCTTGGTCCCGATGGCATCCGCGTGAACGCGATTTCGCCGGGGCCGATGAAAACACTGGCGGGTGCGGCCATTGGTGGGGCGCGCAAGACCTATAAACACGCCGAGCAAAACGCGCCGCTGCGGTCCAACGCCACGCTAGAGGCCGTGGGCGGCACGGCTGTTTATCTGGCATCGGATGCGGGTGCGTTCACCACGGGTGAAATCATCCACGTTGATGGCGGGTATCATGTGCTGGGGATGCCACAGCAGGAAAACCTGTAAGTTTCAGGGCTGGTTTGATCGCCAGCCCCAAACCCCTGAAGCCGCAAATCGGAAACCACCAATCTGAAACCACCAATCTAAAACCGCAGATCTAGAACCACTGGCCCGGTTCCATCAGCCCCAGATCCAGCAACTGGCGCGAATGCCATTCGAACGGGGTGGAGTTGTGCCAGCGAAAGGTTTCGATATCAAAGGTCGAACCGGGGTTGGTTTTCAACGCCTTGGCGGTGCGGAACGAACATATTGCCGCCGTCAGGTTGTGATGCCACGGGCAGGCATAGGTGTTGTATTCCTCTTCCTCGAACGTGTTGTCGTCACGCAGTTTCAGCCCCGCAGCGGATTTGAACAGCGCGATACGATCAATTTTGCGGCGGCGCGCGGGAATGTGTTCCTCATAACGCCAGCGCAGCCCGCCAAAGAAATCCAGCTGCCGTTACTTGGGGTGGTTGTGGTTGGCCGCATCGGGGCGGGCCAATGCGTAATAGCCGGACCTGTCGATGAACGAATCCTCTAGTGATACGGCATTTCCGTGCTGGTTCAGGTCGCCCGCATATAGATCAACAACATAGGCCAGCATGGCGTCGCGGCGCTCTTCGGTGTGAAAGGCCAGCATTTCACCCACATCGCGGGATTCGCAGAACGGATAAAACAGGTATTCGGCGTTATAGCAGTAATACATCCACAGGCCGGGCGCGGCGTCGATCACGGCATTCACCGCATCCTCCAGCGCGCCGGGGCGGGTCATTTCGTAATCAATCCGGTGGACCTTGTCCGTGGTGTCTTTGGCCAGACTGAACGCGGCGGGCATGAACACCAACACGGGTTTGAACCCGATTTCAATGTGGTGGCGGATGGTGGAATCAATTTCCACCTCATCCTCGACAAAGATCATGGCGACCGGCCCTTTGGCCAATGCGTCGCGCCCCTTGGACAGGAAATCCTTGATGCCTGAATACTGCATGTTGCCTCTTTTCGCCTTTGCCGCGCAGAATCCGCCAAAACCGCGCGCATTGCAAGCCGCGCCCTTGCACAGTATACGCGCGGCCTGAAACCGCGACGGGAAATGTGTCATGGCCGAGCCAAAGAAGCTGTATATCAAAACCTATGGCTGTCAGATGAACGTCTATGACAGCGAGCGCATGGCCGAGGCCATGGGCGGTGTTGGCTATGTCGAAACCGACAGCCCGGCGGATGCGGATATGATCCTGCTGAACACCTGTCACATCCGCGAAAAAGCGGCGGAAAAAGTGTATTCCGAACTGGGCCGGATGCGTGAATTCAAAAATGCCAAACCCGATCTGAAAATCGGTGTGGCGGGCTGTGTGGCACAGGCCGAGGGCGAGGAAATCATGCGCCGTCAGCCGCTGGTCGATCTGGTGGTCGGGCCGCAAAGTTACCACCGCCTGCCCCAGATGGAGGCAAAAATCCAGCAGGGCGAAAAGGCGCTGGACACAGATTTCCCCGAGGAAGACAAATTTGAAAAGCTGAAAAACCGCCCCAAGGCGATGCGCGGCCCGTCGGCATTTTTGACCGTGCAAGAGGGCTGTGACAAGTTTTGCGCCTTTTGTGTGGTGCCATATACGCGCGGGGCCGAGGTCAGCCGCCCGGTGGGCCGCATTCTGGACGAAGCCCGCGATCTGGTCGAACGCGGGGTGCGTGAAATCACCCTGCTGGGGCAGAACGTCAACGCCTATCATGGTGACGGCGAGGGCGGCACTTGGGGGCTCGCCCGCCTGATCTGGGCGCTGAACGACATTGACGGGCTGGAACGGATTCGTTTCACCACCAGCCACCCCAACGATATGGATGACGATCTGATCGCGGCGCATGGCGAATGCAGCAAATTGATGCCCTATCTGCATCTGCCTGTGCAATCTGGCAGCGACCGCATTTTGAAGCGGATGAATCGCAGCCACACGGCGGAACAATACCTGCGTCTGGTCGAGCGCATCCGTGCCGCACGCCCTGATATTTTGCTGTCAGGCGATTTTATCGTCGGCTTCCCCGAAGAAACCGACCGGGATTTCGAGGATACGATGAACCTGATCCGCGAAGTGAATTACGGGCAGGCCTACTCGTTCAAGTATTCCACCCGTCCGGGCACCCCGGCAGCCGAGCGCGCCCAACTGCCCGAAGAGGTGAAAACCGAACGTTTGCAACGGCTTCAGGCGTTGATCACCCAGCAACAGCGCGCGGTGCAGGATTCAATGGTGGGCCGCGAAGTGAATGTTCTGTTTGAAAAACCGGGCCGCCGTGAAGGTCAGATGATCGGCAAATCCGATTACCTGCACGCGGTTCATGCCATCGCACCGATGGAGGCCAAAGGGCAGGTGCGCCGCGTGCGGATCGTGGACAGCGGCACCAATTCACTGGCCGGAGAGCTAATCCAGGGGTGAAGCCGCCCCGAGGTCACCCCAAACACGGCCAAAACAGGCGTCGTTTCCATATTAGACACAATAAACCGTTAGTTTTTGCTTCACTCTTTGGGAAATTTCCTACATCCTTAAGGCTGTTAGATGAAAAGCGCCGCTGCCAATTTTAGAATTTGGGGCTTTTCTGGGGGATAATTGAAATAGGGTAGTAGCTGTGGTGACAAAGATATCCAACGCAGTTCGGAACATGGCGGCCTTGGTTGCTGCGGTTCTGATAATGGGGCTTGCTGGTGCGAATACCGCTCAGGCGCAATCGATTTTGCTGGCTCCGACAGATAGAAACGTGACCAACGAGCGTTATGCGCCGACAGTCTGGATTGATCCGGATGGCTGTGAACACTGGGTCATGGACGATGGTTTCGAAGGCTATATGACGCCGCACGTCACCCGTCAGGGCATTCCGGTTTGCCGCCGCGGCAACGTATGTGGCGTTCTGAATTCGGATCAGTATTTTGCAACCAACAGTTACAAACTGTCGCGCAACGGTGTTGAGCAGTTGAAGAACTTCTTCCGTCAGTCGGGCGCACGCGCCTATATCGTGGCGGGTCATACCGACAGCCGCGCCAGCGATGAATACAACATGAAGCTTAGCTATAACCGTGCCAACACGGTTGCAGGTGTGGCGCAAAGCATCGGTGCGAAAATTGTTGACGTGCGTGGATATGGCGAACGGATGCCTGCGGCCCCGAACAATTCAGCATCCGGCATGGCAAAAAACCGCCGTGTTGAAATCATCTGCATTCGCTAAGGGGACGTATCAATGAAAATGGTAAAAGCATTCGCGGCCCTGTCGATTGCCGGACTTGTTTCGGCATGTGGCGAAGGTGGCATGGGCCAGGTCAAGACGAACAAGACCATCGACTATGGCTTCAAGAAACATCACCTGTCGACCATGGTTGCGGGCGTTTGGGTTGACCCGAACGGTTGCGATCACTGGATCATTGATGACGGGATCGAAGGATACCTGTCGCAGCGTCTGGACAAATACGGCAAGCCGGTCTGTTCCGGTGCGGCACCGCCAAACACGGCGACCGGCCCATACAAAAGTTCGGAAACGATCAGCGATCCGCTGTAAATCACGACAAAATGTTGAAAAAATGGGCCGTGGGATATTTCCTGCGGCCCTTTTTGTTGTCATGCTGGCGTCACCATACCCATATCTATTGCCAACAGGGGCCAAGACAGGCACCATATAGTGGCACCTCATGCAAAGGAGAGCTGATTGCCTACAAGTATTCTGCCCGCTCCGTCCGAACCGAATCCTCTCTCCGAGGTTCGACTCGAATTTCCGGATAACCGTCTGCTGATTGATCTTTGCGGTCCTTATGACAAGAACCTTGCAGATATCGAACAGAAGCTAAGTGTGCAGATTTTGCGGAGGGGCAACCAGTTGGCCGTGATGGGCGATGCCGCCGCCACAGCCGAGGCCGAAACCGTTCTGAACGCATTGTATGAGCGTTTGGAGGCAGGCCGAGACGTGGAATCGGGCGATGTGGACCGCGAATTGCGCATGCATGGCGAAGAGGCGAAAACCCCCGCTGCCCAGTTGGAAATGTTCAAGGGCGGCAAGGTTGAAATCAAAACGCGGCGCAAGCTGGTCGAGCCGCGCACCGATGCGCAAAAGGCCTATGTGCAGTCGTTGTTTGCCAACGAGCTGAATTTCGGCATCGGCCCTGCGGGCACGGGCAAAACCTATCTGGCGGTGGCAGTGGGCGTGAATATGTTCATCAACGGGCAGGTGGATCGCATCATCCTGTCGCGCCCTGCGGTCGAAGCGGGCGAAAAGCTGGGCTATTTGCCCGGTGACATGAAGGACAAGGTCGACCCCTATATGCAGCCGCTATACGATGCGCTGAACGATTTTCTGCCCGGCAAACAGGCCGCCAAGATGATCGAGGAAAAGCGCATCGAAATCGCGCCGCTGGCATTCATGCGCGGGCGCACGCTGGCCAATGCCTATGTGGTGCTGGACGAGGCGCAGAATGCCACAACCATGCAGATGAAAATGTTCCTGACCCGTCTGGGCGAGGGATCGCGCATGGTGATCACTGGGGATCGCACCCAGATTGACCTGCCGCGTGGCGTGTCATCGGGCCTGCATGATGCCGAACGTCTGTTGAAACATATCGACAAGATCAGTTTCAGCTACTTCACCTCCAAGGATGTGGTGCGACACCCGCTTGTGGCGGCGATCATCGAGGCCTATGAGGCAGAGGATGCCAAGGGCTGACCAGCCCCTGACCCCTTTGTAACAGGCCTGAACGCGTGACCCTGACTGACACCATGATCGAAGATTCGCGTTGGGAAACTGCGGATCTACCCGCGCTGGCCGAACGCGGCGCGCAGGCCACGCTGGCGCATCTGGGTCTGGTGGCGGATGATTGGGAAATCGTCGTCATGGGCTGTGATGATGCCCGCATCGCCGAATTGAACGGTGATTTTCGCGAAAAACCCGTGGCCACCAATGTGCTCAGCTGGCCATCAGAGGACCGCGCGGCGGATGCTGACGGCGCGGTGCCGGACCTGCCCGATGGTCCTGATCCTGAACTGGGCGATATCGCAATTGCCTATGAAACATGCCTGCGCGAGGCATCAGAAGCGCAAAAACCCCTGGCCGACCATGTGACGCACCTGATTGTTCACGCTTGTTTGCATCTTTTGGGTTATGACCACATCCGTGACCAAGATGCCACTTTGATGGAGCAGGTTGAGGTAGACATACTTGGCAAACTGGGGCTATCGGACCCATATTCGTAAACTCTGGGTCACAGACCCGTATTTGGAAAGGTATCATGTCCGACTTAAGCGACGGGTCTTCTATTGCGGCGCAAAGCGCGCAATCACAGGACGAGACGAGTGACAGCCAGCCCCGCACGGGGTTTTTTATGCGCATCATCGGTGCGCTTAGCCCCACGGATGTCGGCGAGGAAGCAGAGCCGGAACCGGATCTGGCCACACCCGCCGTCAGCCACAGCGTGCTGAACCTGCACCGGATGCGGGTCGAAGACGTTGCCGTGCCAAAGGCCGATATCACCGCCGTTCCGATGGACATCAGCAAAGAAGAGCTGGTCGAACTGTTCCGCGACACCGGCCTGACCCGTCTGCCGGTATACGAGGGCACGATGGACAGCCCGCGCGGGTTGATCCATCTAAAAGATTTCGCACTGAAACACGGGTTCAACGGTTCGGGCGCGCCCGAGTTTGATCTGAAATCCATGCTGCGGCCGCTGTTGTTCGTGCCACCGTCGATGTCGATTGGTGTCCTTTTGCAGAAAATGCAGAACGAACGTCGCCACATGGCGTTGGTGATTGACGAATACGGCGGGGTTGATGGTTTGGTCACGATCGAGGATCTGATCGAACAGGTCATCGGCGAGATCGAGGATGAACACGACACCGAAGAAACCGAAATGTGGGTCGAACAGAAACCGGGGGTCTGGCTGGTGCAGGCCAAAACCCCGCTAGAGGAGTTCGAAACCGTGATCGGCACATCGCTGACCGACACGGACGAGATCGACGAACAGGAAATCGACACTCTGGGTGGTTTGGTGTTCATGCTGGCGGGCCGCGTTCCGGTGCGCGGAGAGGTGGTGAAACACCCCGACGGCCCCGAATTCGAGGTGGTCGAGGCAGACCCCCGCCGCATCAAGCGTTTGCGCGTGCGCATGGGTGCGGGCAGCAATGGCTAAGGCGGGCGCGCCGGTTTCGGCCCATCGGGTCGAGGCATGGCTGACCCCGCGTGTTTCGCGCCGCAGGGGCATGTTCCTTTGGGCGTTTATTGCGGGGCTGCTCACGGCGCTGGGTCATGCGCCGTTTAACCTGTGGCCCATTGCGGTGCTGGGGTATGCGCTGATATTCGCCCTGTTCCGGCTGGCCCGCAGCCCCCGCGCTGCGGCCTTTGTAGGCTGGGGGGCTGGCACGGGGCATTTTGCGCTGGCGCTGAACTGGATCGTCGAACCCTTTTTTGTCGATCTGGCGCAGGATGGCTGGATGGCCCCCTTTGCCATTGTGTTTCTGTCCGCCGGACTGGCGCTGTTCTGGGGGGGCGGGCTGGCGCTGGCGCGCTATGCGGGCGGGCGGCCCTTGGCGTTTATCATCGGGCTGGCGCTGGCCGAACTGTTGCGCAGTTATATCTTTACCGGTTTCCCCTGGGGGTTGATCGGGCATGGGCTGATCCCTTCGCCGTTTTTGCAATTTGCTGCGCTGGTCGGGCCGCATGGGTTGACCATGATGATGCTTTTGATGGCGGTCACGCTGTGGCGTCTTGCGGGGCCGCGACCTTGGGTGTCGGGTGTTTTGCTGCCTGCCTTTGTCGCGCTGTTTTTCATCGGGGGGCAGATGGGCAAACCCGTGCTGCCCGCGCCGGATGCGCCTGTCATTCGCATGGTGCAGCCCAACGCGCCGCAGCATCTGAAATGGCAGCCCGAATATGTGCCGATGTTTTTCCGCCGCATGATGGATGCAACCGCCGCCCCCGCAACGGGGCAGGCCCCTGCGCTGATCGTCTGGCCCGAAACCGCGCTGCCGGTTCTGTTGGAAAACGCGGACGAGATTTTGCGCGATATTGCCGCGGCGGCGGGTGATGCGCCCGTGGTGCTGGGGGTGCAGCGGTTTGACGGCCCGCGCCTGTATAATTCGGCTGTTTTACTGGACCAGCAGGGCGATGTTGCTGCCCTATATGACAAACACCATCTGGTGCCCTTTGGCGAATATATGCCGCTGGGTGATCTGCTGGCGGATTGGGGCATTCACGGACTGGCCGCGACCGAGGGGCAGGGATATTCCGCCGGACCGGGTGCGCGGCTGATGGACGTGCCGGGCATCGGCCCCGCCCTGCCGCTGATCTGTTACGAGGCGATTTTCCCCAACGATGTCGCCGCCGCCCCGTCCCGGCCGCGCCTGTTGTTGCAAATCACCAATGATGCATGGTTCGGGCAGGCCGCTGGTCCCTATCAACATCTGGCGCAGGCACGGTTGCGTGCGGTGGAACAGGGGCTGCCCATGGTGCGGGTCGCCAATACCGGCGTGTCTGCGATGATCGGCCCCAAAGGCGACCTGCAGGCCGAACTGGCATTGGGCGAAACCGGATGGCTGGATGCGCCATTGCCACCCGCATTGCCCGCCACGCCCTATGCGCGGGCGGGGGATTTACCGTTTCTTATCTTGTTTACCGTCTTGATGGCCGCAGTTGTCGCACGCCGTTGGACAATCGGGCGTTGACCCTATGACGGGCGGGGCTTAACTGTCACTGAAATCTTGGCACAACGGCTTCCTGGCGTGTCGGGCAAATCCAATGGAGCAATTTCATGTCACGACCCAACTATACCTTCGCCTCTGAATCCGTATCAGAGGGGCATCCCGATAAGGTGTGCGACCGCATTTCGGATGCCATTCTGGATGCATTGCTGCGCGAAGAGCCCGAAGCCCGCGTTGCCTGCGAAACCTTTGCCACCACCAACCGCGTGGTGATCGGCGGCGAGGTCGGGCTGTCGGATCAATCCAAACTGTCCGAATATATGGAAAAGGTGGATGCGATCACCCGCGCCTGTATCAAGGATATCGGATACGCGCAGGACAAATTCCACCATGAAACGGTGGAAATCACCAACCTGCTGCACGAACAATCCGCCCATATCGCGCAGGGTGTCGATGCGGCCGTGGACAAGGAAGAGGGCGCAGGCGATCAGGGCATCATGTTCGGCTATGCCACCGATGAAACCGTCGCCTTGATGCCTGCACCGATCCAGTATTCCCATGCCATCCTGCGCCGTCTGGCCGAGGCCCGCAAATCGGGTGCCGAACCCACCCTGCGCCCCGATGCGAAATCGCAACTGTCCGTGCGATACGAGGGCGGCAAGCCCGTGGGTGTGTCATCCATCGTGTTGTCGACCCAGCATTCGGATGAGAACCAGACCAGCGACGACATTCGTGCCTTGATCGAACCCTATGTGCTGGAGGTTCTGCCCGAGGGTTGGATCACCCCCGAAACCGAATGGTGGGTGAACCCCACGGGCAAATTCGTGATCGGTGGCCCGGATGGTGATGCGGGCCTGACAGGTCGCAAGATCATCGTCGATACCTATGGCGGTGCCGCGCCCCATGGCGGCGGTGCGTTTTCCGGCAAGGACCCGACCAAGGTGGATCGCTCTGCCGCCTATGCCGCGCGCTATCTGGCGAAAAATGTGGTGGCGGCGGGGATGGCGAAACGCTGCTTGATCCAGGTCAGCTATGCCATCGGGGTGTCCAAACCCCTGTCGATCTATGCCGAAACCTATGGCACGGGCGAAGTGCCGCCCGAAGCGATCGAACGCGCCGTGGCGCAGTGTATGGACCTGACCCCGCGCGGCATTCGCGAACATCTGGAACTGAACAAACCGATCTACGAGCGCACGGCGGCCTATGGCCATTTTGGCCGTGCCCCCGAGGCAGATGGCGGATTCAGCTGGGAAAAGACCGATCTGGTCGAGGCGTTGAAAAAAGCGGTGTGATTGCTGTTTTCAAACGGTGGCGCGCCTTGCGGCGCGCCGCTGTATTCCGGGCTGCGTGGATGGGCGACGCCCAAACCCGCTGTTGCGTGGTTTCGCAATCGCGGTTAGGAGGCGGCGCATGACTGATACCAAGCACCCCACCGGCGCCCCGTGGCGCAATTTTTATGGCCGTTTCAAGGGCAAGGCGATGCGTCCCCTGCAAGAGCAGATGCTGGACGAGGACCTGCCACGCCTGTCCCCCGGTGCTGTGGGATGGGAAGAAAACCCGGACCGGATCGAACTGGACCTGTCGGATTTCCTGCAAGGGCGGCCCCTATGGTTGGAAATCGGGTTCGGTGGTGGTGAACATCTGGTGCATATGGCCGCGACATATCCCGACGTGGGCATCATCGGCTGCGAGCCATATCTGAACGGTGTTGCCATGACCCTGGGCAAGTTGCGCAAGGCGGGGGTGGACAATGTGCGCATTCATCCCGGTGATGCGCGGCATTTGTTTGATGTATTGCCCGCCGGATCGGTGGCCAAGGCGTTTTTGAATTATCCTGATCCATGGCCCAAGGCGCGCCATCATCGCCGCCGTTTCGTGACGGCCGAGCATTTGGCTCCCTTGCATGGTTGCATGGCCGAGGGCGCGGAGTTTCGCGTTGCCACGGATATTCCCGATTATGTGCGTCAGACCATGGCAGAGGTTCCGCCTGCGGGGTTTGAGTGGTTGGCCGAGGGGCCAGAGGATTGGCGCGCCCCATGGGGCGACTGGATTTCGACCCGATATGAGCAAAAGGCCCTACGCGAGGGGCGTGTGCCCCATTACATGACTTTTCGGCGGGTTTAAGCGCCGGAGCCTTCGGCGAGAGTATTTTTGCCAAGAAAAAGTGGGTGATGGACCGCGCCCGCGCCCTGCGGTATCAGCGATGGAAATTGCGCTAACAGGAGCTTTCCCATGTCTGGTCACGGCACGCCCATTCCTATGTCTTCGCACGCCTGCGGCCCGTTAAAGGGCGAGGCGCATGTGCCCGGCGACAAATCCATTTCGCACCGTTCGTTGATTTTGGGTGCGATGTGTGTGGGTGAAACCGTGGTGACGGGATTGTTGGAAGGTGAGGACGTGCTGGACACCGCCAAGGCGATGCGCTCATTCGGGGCGGATGTGACGTGTGACGCGGATGGCACATGGCGGGTGCGCGGCGTGGGGGTGGGTGGTTTTGCCGAACCTGACCATGTGATTGATTGCGGCAATTCCGGCACCGGTGTGCGGCTGATCATGGGGGCGATGGCGACCTGCCCCATTGTGGCGACATTCACCGGTGATGCCAGTTTGAACAAACGGCCGATGGCGCGGGTGACTGATCCGCTTGCGTTGTTTGGCACGGTGTCGGTGGGGCGCTCTGGCGGGCGGTTGCCAATGACGATTGTGGGTGCGGTTGATCCGGTGCCCGTGCGCTATGTGGTGCCTGTGCCCTCGGCCCAGGTGAAATCGGCCGTTTTGCTGGCGGGGTTGAATGCGCCGGGGCAGACCGTGGTGATCGAACAAGAGGCGACCCGCGATCATACCGAACGTATGCTGGCGGGGTTTGGTGCGGAAATTACCACCGAGGTGACCGAAGAGGGCCGCGTGATCACCCTGACCGGACAGCCCGAATTGCAGGCGCAGACGATTGTGGTGCCGCGTGATCCCAGTTCAGCCGCGTTTCCGGTTTGTGCGGCGATCATTGTGCCCGGGTCGGATGTCTTGGTGCCCAATATCGGGTTGAATGACACCCGTGCGGGGCTGTTCACCACGCTGCGCGAGATGGGTGCGGACCTGACCTATGAAAACCCGCGTGAAGAGGGTGGCGAGCCTGTGGCCGACCTGCGGGCGCGGTTTTCACCTGACCTGCACGGGGTCGAGGTGCCGCCCGCCCGTGCCGCATCCATGATTGATGAGTATCCGGTGCTGTCGGTGGTTGCGGCCTTTGCCAAGGGCGATACGGTGATGCGCGGTGTCAAGGAATTGCGGGTCAAGGAGAGCGACCGGATTGACGCAATGGCGACTGGCCTGCGCGCCGGTGGTGTCAGTGTCGAGGACGGGCCGGATTGGTGGATCGTCAAGGGGTTGGGCCATGGTAATGTGGCGGGCGGTCAGGTGGCGGTCAGCCATCTGGATCACCGGATCGCCATGTCATTCATGGTGATGGGCATGGCCACGCAGAACCCTGTGAGCGTGGATGATGGTGGCCCGATTGCCACGTCCTTTCCTATTTTCGAGGGGCTGATGGGCGATCTGGGCGCGGACATTCGGAGGGATTGATGAGCTTTACCATTGCGATTGACGGGCCCGCGGCGGCGGGCAAGGGCACGATTTCCAAGGCCGTGGCGGCGCATTTCGGGTTTGCGCATCTGGACACGGGGTTGTTGTATCGTGCGGTGGGGGCGCGGATGCTGGATGGGGTTGAACCGGTTGCGGCAGCCCAAACCCTGACCGCCGAAGACATGGAAAACGACGCGCCCCTGCGCAGCGCAGCGGTGGCGCAGGCCGCATCCAAGGTGGCCGTGATCCCCGAGGTCCGCGCCGCATTGCTGGATTTCCAGCGGGCTTTTGCGCGCCGTGCGGGCGGGGCGGTGCTGGACGGGCGCGACATCGGCACCGTGATCTGCCCCGAGGCCGAGGCCAAGCTGTTCGTCACTGCCAGTGCCGAGGTCCGCGCCGAGCGCCGGTTTCTGGAACTGTCCGCCAAGGGTGGCACATCGACCCGCGAAGAGGTGCTGGCCGATGTGAAGGAGCGCGATGCACGCGATATGGGCCGCGCCGATGCGCCGCTAAAACCGGCGGATGATGCGGTGATCGTCGATACCAGTGACCTGAGCATTGCGGATGCAATTGCCGCCGCGATCACGGCAGTCGAGGCGCGGCGTTAGGGCTGGTTTGCCGGAACGTCGGCTTTGGCGTCATAATCGGCGCGGGCGGCGTCGATATTGGGCAGGTTGCCAATCGCCCATAGCCCCAGCGCCCTGACGGGTTCACGGAATGATTCGCCCAGCGGGGTCAGCGCATATTCGACCTTGGGCGGGATGGTCGGGTAATAGGTGCGGCTGACCAGCCCGTCACGTTCCATTTCACGCAATGTCAGGCTCAGCATCCGTTGGGAAATGCCCAGATTGCGTTTCAATTCGTTGAAGCGCAGCACGCCATATTCCGCCAGTGAAATCACGATCAGCACGCTCCACCGGTCGCCGACACGCGACAGGACCTCGTTTATACGTTTGCAATCGGGGCATCCGGTGGGGTTGGCGGTTTTGGCGGTGGGCTGTGGCATGGTGGTTCCCTTTGTGTGACCAAGGCGCGAAAATGTGCCTTCTTGCGGGGGATGCTGGTGCTAACTATATCGTCGGTTACAAATCTATACCAGCCTTGAAAGGGCAATGCCATGACCGCGAACCTGAACGACCTGATGAACTGGCGCTATGCCACCAAGAAAATGGACCCTGCCAAAGCGGTGGATGAGGCCAAGGTTGAAAAGATACTTGAGGCGATCAAACTGGCGCCCACATCGTCGGGCACGCAACCGTTCGAGGTCTTCGTCATCACCAACCCCGAAATTCGCGGTGAAATCCGCAAGGTGGCGTGGGATCAGGCACAGCTCACCGACGGGTCGCACCTGCTGGTGTTCGCCGCATGGGACAATTACACCGCGCCGCGCATTGATGCGGTTGTGAGCCAGATGGAGGCAGAGCGCGGCGGCAAAAACCCGTTGCTGACGCAATATTACGAGAACCTGAAAAACACCTATCTGCCACGCCCCGCTGATGTGAATTACGAACATGCCGCGCGTCAGGCCTATATCGCGTTGGGTTTCGCGTTGCTGGCCGCCGCCGAAGAGGGTGTTGACAGCACCCCGATGGAAGGGTTCGATCCGGCCAAGGTGGACGAAATTCTGGGCCTGTCCGACAAGGGGCTGCGATCTGTCATTCTGCTGCCGCTGGGGTATCGCGATGCGTCGGGCGACTGGCTGTTGCCGTTGAAAAAGGTGCGCAAGGGCGGTGATGCGCTGTTTGCGCGGATCGACTGATTCTGTTGACGGATTGTGAAATTACATGGGGGCGCGTTGGTCGCCCCCCTTTTTCGTGCCGGAATGCCTGTTTTATAGGGGGATTGCGGCCCCTGGCCCTTGCATTTCAGGGGCGATGCGCGTAATGGCTGCGCTGTCGATAAGGTGAAAACACCGCGATACAAGGAATTCGAGCAGGGTCGGGCATACCGGCCCTCTTTAGTTTTGCGTTGGCCTGATCGACCAATTGAAACCTCAAGACCGGCGGAGACAACCGCACGGCCCGAAACAGACGTAAAGAATAGGATATCAGAGACCACATGGCTCAGAACACATCAATGGAAGAATTCGAAGCACTCTTGAACGAGAGCTTTGAGATGGACACCCCCGAAGAGGGTTCGGTTGTCAAAGGTAAGGTCATCGCGATCGAAGCGGGCCAAGCCATCATCGACGTCGGCTACAAAATGGAAGGCCGCGTCGAGCTGAAAGAATTCGCAAACCCAGGTGAAGCCCCGACCATCGCCGTTGGCGACGAAGTCGAAGTCTTCTTGCGCTCGGCTGAAAATTCGCGTGGCGAAGCGGTTATTTCCCGCGAAATGGCCCGCCGCGAAGAAGCATGGGATCGCCTGGAAAAAGCATACGCAGACGAAGAGCGCGTCGAAGGCGCCATCTTTGGCCGCGTCAAAGGTGGCTTTACTGTCGATCTGGGCGGTGCTGTTGCGTTCCTGCCCGGTTCGCAGGTTGACGTGCGCCCCGTGCGTGACGCCGGCCCGCTGATGGGTCTGAAGCAGCCGTTCCAAATCCTGAAAATGGACCGTCGTCGTGGCAACATCGTTGTGTCGCGTCGTGCCATCCTTGAAGAATCCCGTGCCGAACAGCGTGCCGAGGTGATCGGCAACCTGACCGAAGGCGACGTGGTTGACGGCGTTGTGAAAAACATCACCGAATACGGTGCGTTCGTGGATCTGGGCGGCGTTGACGGCCTGCTGCACGTGACCGACATGGCATGGCGCCGCGTCAGCCACCCGTCTGAAATCCTGACGATCGGTGAAACGATCAAGGTTCAGGTGATCAAGATCAACAAAGAAACCCACCGCATTTCCTTGGGTATGAAGCAGCTGCAAGACGATCCATGGGATCTGGTTGCTGCGAAATTCCCGCTGGAATCCGTGCATCAGGGTCGCGTGACCAACATCACCGATTACGGCGCATTTGTTGAGCTGGAACCGGGTGTTGAAGGTCTGGTTCACGTGTCCGAAATGTCCTGGACCAAAAAGAACGTGCACCCCGGTAAAATCGTGTCCACCTCGCAAGAGGTTGAGGTCATGGTGCTGGAAATCGACCCCGCAAAACGCCGCGTGTCGCTGGGCCTGAAACAGACCATGCGCAACCCGTGGGAAGTGTTTGCAGAAACCCACCCCGAGGGCGCGGAAGTCGAAGGCGAAGTCAAGAACATCACCGAATTCGGTCTGTTCGTTGGCCTGCCCGGCGAAATCGACGGCATGGTTCACCTGTCCGACCTGTCATGGGACGAACGTGGCGAAGATGCGATCCAGAACTATCGCAAGGGCGACATGGTCAAGGCCGTTGTCTCCGAAGTCGACATTGAAAAAGAGCGTATCTCGCTCTCGATCAAGAATGTTGGCGGCGACAAGTTTGCTGACGCCGTTGGCGGCACCAAGCGTGGTTCGATCATCACCGTCGAAGTGACAGCCATCGAAGATGGCGGGATCGAAGTGGAATTCGAGGGCATGAAGTCCTTTATCCGCCGTTCGGACCTGTCGCGTGACCGCGCCGATCAACGCCCCGAGCGTTTCTCGGTTGGTGACAAACTGGATGTGCGCGTGACCAACGTAGACAGCAAAACCCGCCGTCTGGGTCTGTCGATCAAAGCACGCGAAATCGCCGAAGAAAAAGAAGCCGTTCAACAGTACGGTTCCTCCGATTCGGGCGCATCGCTGGGTGACATCCTTGGCGCAGCTCTGAAGGGCGACAACTAAGTCACCCTGCCGGATTTGAAATCACCGGAACGGCCCTGTGGAAACACGGGGCCGTTTCTTTTTGCCGAATCAATGGCATGGCCGAAACCTTGGCCGCAGTGCAGCAAAACGCCTATGCATGGGGGTAGGGGGGTAAATCAGGCGCCTGTCACGATGGAATCGGCGGGAAAACGGCATCTTTTACTGTCTTTTCAACATCCTTCTTGTTTCAAGGCGCGATCTTTCTTTCTATAGTCCGAGAAAAGAAATGCTGCGCGCATAACAACGGCCGGGGGAATTGGCACATGATCCGATCTGAATTGATTCAGAAAATCGCTGACGATAATCCGCATCTTTACCAACGCGATGTCGAAAAGATCGTGAACACCATTTTCGAGGAAATCACCGATGCCATGGCGCGCGGTGATCGGGTCGAGCTGCGCGGCTTTGGCGCGTTTTCGGTCAAAAAACGCGATGCCCGTCTGGGCCGCAACCCGCGCACCGGTGAATCGGTCGAGGTTGATGAAAAATGCGTGCCTTTCTTCAAGACTGGCAAGTTGCTGCGTGACCGTCTGAACGGGAAATAACCCATGCGTTATATCCGCTATGCTATCTGGCTGGTCATCGCGGTTGCGTTGATCGCTGTCGCCCTTGCCAACCGCGAATTGCAACAGCTGAAACTGCTGCCCGAAGGGCTGGCCGATATCATCGGCATCAACCAGTCGATCAACGTGCCGGTGTTCGCGATCTTTTTCGGTGGGATCGTGATCGGGTTGCTGATCGGGTTTTTGTGGGAATGGATGCGCGAACACAAACACCGCGCCGAGGCATCCCGCAAAAAAGGCGAAGTGCACAAGCTGGAACGCGAATTGCGCCGCGTCAAAGGCGAACGTGACAAAGACAAGGACGAGGTTCTGGCCCTGCTGGACAACGCATCCTGACCCATGCCTGCTGACGTTAAGGTCAAAATCTGCGGGTTGAAACAGCCCGAACATGTGGTGGCCGCTGCCGATGCGGGGGCCGCCTATGTCGGGTTGGTGTTTTTCCCGAAATCGCCGCGCCATGTGCCGGTGGAACTGGCCCGCGATCTGGCGCTGGCCGCGCCTGTGGGGCTGGCCAAGGTGGCGCTGGTGGTAAACGCCGATGATGCGCTGCTGGACCAGATCACCGATACCGTGCCGCTGGATATGTTGCAATTGCACGGGGCCGAATCCCCCGAGCGTGTCGCCGAAATCCGTGCCCGTTACGGCCTGCCCGTGATGAAGGCCGTGGGCATCGCTGATGCGGGCGATCTGGCTGCGATTGATCTCTATGCGCAGGTGGCCGACCAATTGCTGATTGATGCAAAACCTCCCAAGGGCGCGGACCTGCCCGGCGGCAACGGTTTATCGTTCGATTGGCGGCTGATGCAGCGCAAATACTGGACCCGCCCATGGATGCTGGCGGGGGGGCTGACGCCCGACAATGTGGCCGAGGCGATCCGCCTGACGGGCACGAAACAGGTTGATGTGTCGTCGGGCGTTGAATCCGCCCCCGGAATCAAGGATACAGACGCGATTGCGGCGTTTGTCCGCGCGGCGCTGGCATAGGGGGTTCCCCTTGCCGCCGAAGAACAGGCAGGGGTGGATATCCAGATGAACGACCTATTCAACAGCTTCATGACCGGTCCCGATGAAAAGGGCCGTTTCGGCCAGTTTGGCGGGCGGTTCGTGTCGGAAACCCTGATGCCACTGATCCTCAGCCTTGAGGAAGAATATGAAAAGGCCAAAACCGACGAGGCCTTCTGGGATGAAATGAACGATCTGTGGACCCATTACGTGGGCCGCCCGTCGCCGCTGTATTATGCCAACCGTCTGACCGAACACTTGGGCGGGGCCAAGATTTACCTGAAACGTGACGAGCTGAACCACACGGGCGCGCATAAGATCAACAACGTGTTGGGCCAGATCATTCTGGCGCGGCGCATGGGCAAAACCCGCATCATTGCCGAAACCGGCGCGGGGCAGCATGGTGTGGCCACCGCCACGGTTTGCGCGAAATTCGGTTTGAAATGCGTGGTTTACATGGGTGCGCATGATGTCGAACGGCAGGCGCCCAATGTGTTCCGTATGCGTCTGCTGGGGGCCGAGGTGGTCGCCGTGACCTCTGGGCGTGGCACGCTCAAGGATGCGATGAACGACGCGCTGCGCGATTGGGTGACCAATGTGCAGGACACGTTCTATTGCATCGGCACCGTGGCTGGCCCGCACCCCTATCCGGCGATGGTGCGCGATTTCCAGTCGATCATCGGCAAGGAAGTGCGCGAACAGTTGCAAGAGCAGGAAGGCAAGGGGCGGTTGCCCGACACGCTGATCGCGGCCATTGGTGGCGGGTCCAACGCGATGGGGCTGTTTTACCCCTTCCTTGACGACAAATCGGTGAACATCATCGGGGTCGAGGCAGGCGGCAAAGGTGTGAACGCCAAGATGGAGCATTGCGCATCCCTGACAGGCGGCCGCCCCGGAGTGCTGCACGGCAACCGCACCTATCTGTTGCAAGACGACGATGGCCAGATTCTGGAAGGGCATTCGATTTCTGCCGGGCTGGATTACCCCGGCATCGGGCCGGAACATAGCTGGCTGAACGATATTGGCCGCGCCGAATATGTGTCGATCACCGACAAAGAGGCGCTGGAGGCGTTCCAGCTGTCCTGTTCAACCGAGGGCATCATCCCGGCGTTGGAACCATCCCACGCGCTGGCCCATGTGATGAAAATCGCGCCAGAATTGCCCGCCGACCATATCATCGTGATGAATATGTGCGGACGCGGCGACAAGGATATTTTCACCGTCGCCAAACATCTGGGTGTGGAAATCAACGCGGGCGGCTAACCCCAGAGATTGCGCATGAAAAAGCCGCGCCCTATCGCTGGGGTGCGGCTTTTTCTTTTCAAACACTTGGGGTTAGCGGAATTTATCGGCCAGTTTTTGCAATGGGCTGCGGTTGTCTTCGGGGTCTGGTTTCGGGGCTGTCGCCACGGCGGGTTTGGGTTTTCCGGTGCCGGTCGATGATCGTGGCGGGGCCACCCGCAGCGCCACGGCGTTTAGAAATTTCGGCCCGTCACCGCCCGCCAATTCGCCCGCACCATCGGAAATGCCGCGCATCATATCATCCAGCCAATCCTGTTCCGCCTTGGCGAAATCCGACAGAACGTAACCCGCCACGCGGTCCTTGTGGCCGGGGTGGCCGATGCCCAAACGCACCCGCTGGTATTCCGGTGTGATATGTTGATGGATTGAACGCAACCCGTTGTGCCCCGCGTGCCCGCCGCCCTGTTTCAGGCGGCATTTGCCAGGGGCAAGGTCCAGTTCGTCGTGAAACACGGTGACATCCGCAGGGCCCAGTTTGTAAAATCGCATCGCCTCGCCCACGGACTGGCCTGACAGGTTCATGAATGTCATCGGTTTCAGCAGGATCACCTTTTCGCTGCCCAGTTTGCCCTCTGATACTTCGGCCTGAAATTTGCTGCGCCACGGGGCAAAGCCGTGATCGGATGCGATACGCTCCACCGCCATGAACCCGATATTATGGCGGTTGCCCGCATATTTGGCACCGGGATTGCCCAGTCCGACAAACAGTTTCATGCTTTTGCTCCGTCTTTGGGTCAGATGTAGCTTGCGATAGGTGCAAACTCAACGACTGCGGCCGAAATAGAAAAAGGCGCGACCCCGTTCAGGATCGCGCCTCTCACTGTCCCCGCTATGCGGGTTCCAAAGGGCTTACTCTTCGGCAGCCGCTTCGGTGGTTTCTTCGCCTTCTTCCGCTTCGTCTTCTGCGGAACGCAGACCCGACGGAGCAGAGATGTTGGCGATCACGAAATCGCGGTCAACGGTGGTTTTCGCACCTTCCGGCAGGGTCACGTCGCTGATGTGCAGCACGTCGCCGATGTCGGTGTTGGCCAGATCAATGGTGATGTGATCGGGGATGTCACCCGCCAGCACGTTCAGTTCCACCTCGGGGCGAACGATGGTCAAAACGCCACCCTTCTTGATGCCGGGGCATTCTTCCTGGTTGATGAAATCAACGTGGATGAACAGGCTGATGCGCGAAGTGCGGCGCAGGCGCATGAAATCGACGTGTGTGGGCAGGTCTTTGACCACATCGCGCTGGACGTCGCGGCAGATCACGCGCACGTCTTCTTGGCCTTCAACTTTCAGGTTGAACAGGGTCGATTTGAAACGACCTGCCTTCAGGCGCTTGAACAGCACGTTGAAGGGAATGTTGATTGCCAGCGGGTCTGCTTCGCCACCGAAAACGATACCCGGCACCATGCCGTCGCGACGTGCCTGACGAGCGGCGCCCTTGCCTGTCCCCGTCCGGACCTCAGCTTGAAGATCAGGAATTTCTCCAGCCATGTTAATTCTCCATAAGTTAGGGCGGGATCCTCCAAGGCTGTATCCCGCGTGAAGCCGCGTCCATAGACCGAATCCGGTGGTTTGAAAAGCCTTTATTGGTTGGGTTTTCGCGGGTTGCTCATGGCTGTGATATTAGTCTTGCCAGCGCCCTTCGAATCCTTGCGGGATCAGCAGCACGGAACGGTCCAGTTCATCGACGCGCCGTTTGCCGCATAGGGCCATGGACACGTCCAGTTCCTTATGGATGACTTCCAGTGCTTTGGTCACGCCCTCTTGGCCCATCGCGCCCAGACCATAGATGTAGGAGCGCCCGATATAGGTGCCCTTGGCGCCCATGGCCAAGGCTTTCAATACGTCCTGACCGGAACGGATGCCGCTGTCCAGATGCACCTCGATCTGGTCGCCCACGGCATCCAGAATGGATGGCAGCGCCTTGATGGATGAAATTGCGCCGTCCAATTGCCGCCCGCCGTGGTTGGATACGATGATGGCATCGGCCCCCACTTGCAGCGCGGCGCGGGCGTCTTCGGCATCCAGAATCCCCTTGAGGATCACCTTGCCGCCCCACATTTCCTTGATCTTGGCGATTTTGGACCAGTCCAGCGTCGGGTCAAACTGTTCACCCGTCCATGCCATCAACGAAGACGGATCAGAAATACCGCTGACATGGCCAACAATATTGCCGAATTCGCGGCGTTTCGCACCCAGCATCCCAATGCCCCAGCGCCATTTGGTCGCCAGATTGGCCATGGTTTTGAGGGTCAGTTTGGGCGGGGCGGACAGCCCGTTTTTCAGATCCTTGTGTCGCTGGCCAAGGATTTGCAGATCCAGCGTGATCACCAGCGCCGAGCATTTCGCCGCCCGCGCGCGTTCGATCAGGCGGCGCAGGTAATCCTCGTCTTTCATGGTGTATAGCTGGAACCAGAACGGCGCGGTTGTTGCCTCGGCCACGTCCTCGATCGAATTGATCGACATGGTGGACAGGGTGAATGGCACGCCGAACGCCTCTGCGGCGCGGGCTGCTTTTATTTCGCCGTCGGCGTGTTGCATTCCGGTCAGACCAACGGGGGCCAGCGCCACAGGCATCGCCACATCCTGCCCGATCATCTGTCCGGCGGTGGACCGGCCCGACATATCCACCGCCACCCGTTGACGCAGGCGGATTTGATCGAAATCGGATGTGTTTTCGCGAAATGTCTGTTCGGTCCATGATCCGCTTTCGGCGTAATCATAAAACATGCGCGGCGTGCGGCGTTCGTGCAGGCGTTTCAAATCGTCGATATTGGTGATCACGGGCATGGCGATGGCCTTTTGGCGGGTATTGGTTAGGTTCTTTTACCAATGCCGTTGCGTAATCGCAATCTTGGATACAACCCTGCGCTCATTTGCCTGCTACCCTGCGCCAAACGGCAGGAGGCGCAGATGTTTTTCGATGATCTACCCGTGGGTTACACATTCACCACGGGCACCCGCCAGTTGGGGCTGGACGAGATACTGGAATATGCCCGCAAATATGACCCGCAGCCGTTTCATCTGGATGCGGATGCCGCCGCCAACAGTCATTTCGGCGGTATCGTCGCCAGCGGCATGCACACCCTGTCGGCCGCTTTTACCCTGACTTTACAGGCGGATATCTGGAACGAGGCGTCACAGGGATCACCCGGCATGAATGATGTGCGCTGGCTGTTGCCCGTGCGCTCTGATGACATCCTGACCGTGCGCGCCGAGGTGGTGAAATCCACCCCGCTGCGCTCGCGTCCTGATACGGGCATGACGGAAATCACCTATGACGTGCTGAACCAGAATGGTGAAACGGTGATGCGCTATACCATCATCCACATGCTGTTTCGCCGCCCCGCAAAATAGGTAAGCCATATTGCCCTTGGTGATGCGCGCACTATAGTCATCCGGTCAGACAGTGCGGTGGAATACATGAGCGAAATGAACATCATAATGCTGGGGCTGGTCGCCAGCCTGGGCGCGGGGTTGATGACCGCGGTGGGCGCCATTCCGGTGCTGTTTGGCAGGCAGATCAGCCAGCGCAACAGCGACATGATGCTGGGGTTTGCGGCGGGGGTGATGATTTCGGCCTCGTTTTTTTCGCTGATCCTGCCGGGGATCGATGCAGCCGAGGAAATTTACGGCGGGGTCACCATTGCCGCAGTGATGGCCGGGGTCGGCATCGCGCTGGGGGCGGGGCTGGTGGCATGGCTGAACCATTCCCTGCCGCACGAACATTTTGTCAACGGGCCGGATGGCGCAGACCCCGGTGCATTGCCGAAAATCTGGTTGTTCGTCATCGCGATCACCATTCACAATTTTCCCGAGGGCATGGCCGTTGGCATCGGCTTTGGTGGGGGCAACGTGGCCAATGGCATGTCGCTGGCCACGGGCATCGGGTTGCAAAACGCACCCGAAGGGCTGGCCGTGGCGGTGGCGCTGCGCGGGCAGGGATACAGTAAGAAACGTGCATTCATCATCGCGATGATGACAGGGCTGGTGGAACCCGTTGGCGGGGTGTTGGGCGTGGCGTTGGTGCATAGCTCGATCTATGTGCTGCCGCTGGGGCTGACCTTTGCCGCCGGCGCGATGCTATATATCATCAGCCATGAAATCATCCCCGAAACCCACCGCAACGGGCACCAGAACCGCGCCACAACAGGGTTGTTGTTCGGGCTGATCCTGATGATGATTCTGGATGTGACGCTGGGATAAGGCTGGGCGGGGTGCAGCCCGCCCGCCCGCAAAACGCTGCCTTAGGCGCGGTGTGCGCCGTCCGACAGGGTTTTGACAAATGCCAGCACCTCGGACGCGGGTTTGCCCTGCGCGATCTGATCCACAATGGCCGATCCGACAACGCAACCGTCCGCGATGCCCGCAATCGCCTGCGCGGTTTCGGGGGTTTTCACGCCAAAGCCCACGATGATTGGCAGGTCGGTGGATGCTTTGATGCGGTTCACCTCGGGGGCGACTTGGTCGGCCTGCGCTTCGGCGGCGCCGGTGATGCCGGTGATCGACACATAGTAAACAAAGCCCGACGTATTGGTCAGCACCTTTGGCAGGCGTTTGGCATCGGTTGTCGGCGTGGCCAGCCGGATGAAATTCATCCCTGCCGCCTGCGCGGGGATGCACAGTTCCTCATCTTCCTCGGGGGGCAGGTCGACCACGATCAATCCGTCAATGCCCGCCGCCTTGGCATCCAGTAAAAACTGATCCACGCCACGATTATAGATCGGGTTGTAATAGCCCATCAGAACAATCGGGGTCACATCGTCGGTCTTGCGAAACTCTGCCGCCATATCCAGCGTTTTTTGCAGGGTTTGCCCGCCTTTCAACGCGCGCTGCCCCGCCAGTTGGATCGTGGCCCCATCCGCCATCGGGTCGGTAAAGGGCACGCCCAGTTCGATTACATCAACCCCGGCGGCGGGCATCCCCTGCATCACTTCCAGCGATCTGGCCTGATCGGGGTCGCCTGCCATGATATAGGCGACAAAGGCTTTTTTGCCTTCGGCTTTCAGGGCGGCGAATTTGGCGTCGATCCGGGTCATGGGCTGTCCTTTGGCTGCGGTCCGCGCAGATGTGCCAAAGGATGCGCCCAAAGGCAATGCCCGCGTTACATCGTCGATGGCCCGCCGATCATCCACGAGGTGCCGAAACGGTCCACCACCATGCCGAAACCGTCGCTCCAGAAGGCATCACCGAACGGCATCATCACCGATTGCGCCCCTTCGCTGAGCCGGTTGAACACTGCCTCGGCGGTGGCCCTGTCGGCGCAGCCATGGGAAATGCCCACGCTGGCCTGCGCCATGTCCATGTCTGCCGACGGGTAATCCGATGCCATCAACATGCGCCCGTCCAGCGTCAGGCAGGCGTGCATGATACGGTCGGGGTCGTGTGGCATCGGCGGGGCCTCGCCCTCGGGGGCGGCGGAATAGGGCATGATGTCCAACTGGCCGCCCAGGACATCGGCGTAAAATTGCATCGCCTCGGCGCAGGTGCCGGGAAAGTGGATATAGGGATCAAAGCTCATAACCGTTCCTTTACATGGGTTGGAAAACCCTAGGTCCGCGCGCAGCATTGCGTCAACCGGGCTTGCGCCTGTGCTTGCAGCCGTGCGGGGCTTTGCCTATGTAGCCATGAATCAAGCAACAGGAGTGTGCGGCATGGGTTTCAAGATGGGTATCGTCGGTCTGCCGAACGTGGGCAAATCGACCCTGTTCAACGCGCTGACCAAAACAGCGGCAGCGCAGGCGGCAAATTTCCCGTTTTGCACCATCGAACCCAATGTGGGCGAGGTAAACGTGCCCGATGCGCGGCTGGATACATTGGCCGAAATCGCCGGATCCAAGGAAATTATCCCGACCCGCATGACTTTTGTCGACATTGCCGGACTGGTCAAAGGTGCATCAAAAGGCGAGGGGCTGGGCAACCAGTTTCTGGCCAATATCCGCGAGGTCGACGCCATCGCCCATGTGCTGCGCTGTTTCGAAGACGGCGATGTGACCCATGTGGAAGGGCGCGTTGATCCGGTGGCCGATGCCGACACCATCGAAACCGAATTGATGCTGTCCGATCTGGAAAGCATTGAAAAGCGCCGCGCCGGATTGGTGCGCAAGCTGAAAGGCAACGACAAGGATGCACAGCAGCAGGACCGCCTGCTGGCCGCCGCGCAGGCCGTATTGGAAAATGGTCAGCCCGCCCGCACCGTGGATGTGGACGCCGACGATGCCAAGGCGTGGAAAATGCTGCAATTGCTGACAACCAAACCGGTTTTGTATGTCTGTAACGTGGCAGAGGATGAATCAGCCAACGGCAACAAACATTCCGAGGCCGTGGCGAAAATGGCAGCAGATCAGGGCAACGCCCATGTCATCATCTCTGCCCGGATCGAAGAAGAGATCAGCCAGCTAGACGCCGAAGAGGCCGAAATGTTCCTGTCTGAAATGGGTCTGGAAGAACCGGGGCTGGATCGTCTGATTCGCGCCGGTTACGACCTGCTGCATCTGGAAACCTATTTCACCGTCGGCCCGAAAGAAGCCCGCGCATGGACGATTCGCCAAGGCACCGGCGCGCCGCAGGCGGCTGGTGTGATCCACGGCGATTTCGAACGCGGGTTTATCCGCGCCGAAACCATCGCATACGCCGATTTTGTTGCCTGCAAGGGCGAACAGGGCGCAAAAGAGGCCGGAAAGATGCGCGCAGAGGGCAAAACATACACCGTCAAAGATGGCGATGTGCTGCACTTCCTGTTTAACACCTAGGGTTGCGCGGGCGGCGCAGTTGATCGTTCTTGTGGCATATTTGGGTCATTTCGCGAAAAATGCGCGATAATTGGCCGTAATCCGGCGGAAATCGGTTTGCACGGCTTCAATTGTTCTGCATTAGCTGTATTGTAACCACTGACTCGGTATGCCCCGCGTCAGATTTAGCTCTGAATGTTGGAGAGACATTATGAAAAAGTTTGCCCTTGCAGCCGTTGCCGCACTGACACTGGCCTCTGCACCCGCAATTGCCAAAGAACAAGTTTCGGCCGATCCCTTTGCATCGACCCAAGGTTCCGCTGCCCTTCTGGGTGGTCTGGGTGCCGGTGGTATCGCAGCAGTTGTGGTTGTTGTTGTTGCGGTTATCGCCGTTGCAGCAGATTCCGAAGAATCCACCACTCACTAAGTTTGGTGCGGCCATTTATGGCCGGTCTGCCATATGGCAGAAGACATGACATAGAAAAGGCGGGCTGTTATGGCCCGCCTTTTTCTTGTTTCGCAACCGGTTCCTGATGCCTTAGCGGCGCAGCACCTTGATGTCGGCCATGCCGCGCCCGATGCTCATCCATTGACGCGAGGCGACGATTTCACCCTTGTCCGTCACCTGATAGCTGGCGGTAAATGACTGCCCGTCGGATTGGCATTGTTCGGTCACGGTTTGCGCCCTGGCACGGACCTGCCCGTTGGCCACCATGCCAGATGCGCCGGGGGTAACGGTGCAATTGAATTGCATCACATCCGTTGTATTTTCCCCGTTCAAATAGCGCATGATGCGCGTTGCGCTGCCTGCCTTGCGGCCACGGATCAGGGGTAGCACCCCATCAACATTGGCCGACATCAGGTCGTTGCCCAAACCCCGTGTGGCCGTGACGACCCCGTGTTTGAACGTGACCGTGCGCCGGTCGGCGGTGGCGAATGTGCGGTAGGCGCCGTTGGTTTCGATCTGCTGTATACCAGCCACCGCGCCATCTTTTTCAAACGCGACCAGCCGCAGCGGGCCGGACGTGCCCGCCACCATGCCCGCCGTATCAGGTGCGGCCTGCGTGCCATTGCCGCCCACCTTTAGCCCGCGTTCCTTGATCCCCACCAACACCGATTTCATATCGTTGTTGCCCGCGTCATTGCCGCAGCCCGACAGCGCCACAGCCGCCAATGCGGTGATTGCAATTGTTCTGATCATCGCCATACGCGGCCCCATTCCTTGGCCAAATCGGGCCGATGCGTTGTGCGCACTTTTTCATACAGGCGGTCGTTCAGGTTCAGCTGCGCGCCGCCATCGCGGGTCAGAGACCGGATGTTGATGGTGTTGGTTTTTTTCGACGGGCGGCCAATCGCCCATTCCAGCGGCACGGTCACGCGCACGCCTTTGTCAAACGATCCCTCGCCGAAATCGTCAAACGGCACATCGGTCACGGTGGCATAGGCCCCCACGCGCCAGCCATTGGCAAATTCACGGTCAAGTGACACGGTCGCGCCGATATCACCGGCCAGGTAGCGGCCCACATCCAGCTGGCCATGAAACCCGTTGCCGAAATCGTAATAGGCCGACACATGGCCCATCAGCACGTCATAGGATTGCAGCCCGAACATCTGGTCGAAATCGCGCTGTTTGACATAGTTCAGCTCGGCCCCCAGTGCCAGGCGGCTGTCCACCGGTTTCCACAGCAATTCGCCCGAAACACCCGCATACATTTCCTCTAGATAGCCTGCGCTGACGCGGGAATAAAGGTTGCGACCGGGGCGCCCGAAATGGGTCAGGGTCAGGTGTTCAATCGCGGGGTCGCCCTCGCGGTTGTAACGCGCGTAATCGGTGCGCACCTTGGGCAGGGTCGATGCCACGGCCAGCGTGGATTTATCCTGATTGCCCGCCAGTTTCTTGGTCAAGGCCCCAGACAGCACCAGATTGGGTTGCAGATAGAATTGCCCCTGAAGCCGCAAGCCGGCGCTGGCGCGCACGGGGCTGTCAGGGTCAAAAAAGCTCATGCTGAAGTAAGGCGACAGCGACCAGTTCAGCCGTGGATAAATGCCCGCATCGGCACCGGGTGTCAGGTTATAACCGTCAGAGAATTTGGCCCGCGCCAGCAGATCATCGGCGGGGGCATTTTCCAGCTGTTCCAGATCGCTGCGTTGAATGGTGACCGCGCCACTGGCGACCCCGTTCACCACAGGCACAATCACGAATGTTTCCACAGAGGCTGGCAACACGCGGCTCATCACGCGTGCGGCGCGGCCCACGGCCTGTGCATCTGCGCCGTAACGTGTGTTGACCATGCGCAGGGTGGCGGAATTGGCCCGCAGGTCCAGCCCCTCGTATGCCAGCCCGTCCCGTTGCAAGGCGACCGACAGTTCCGATGCGGTGCCGGATTTGGCCGCCGGATTGCTGGCCCAGCCCAGATCGCGCGGCCCCTTGGCGCGCACGGAAACGGGCACAGGCGCGGTTTCGGCCCCGCCTGCCAATGCGCCCTGTTTGGGGTTTATATGAAACGACAGCATCGCGCCGAATTCATTGCCATGCACCGAATAGACCGACAGTTGCCCGCCGCCCTTTAGCCGGTAATCCAGCCCGAAATTGAACGGGCTGTCATGGGTGACGATGTTATAGGATGCCTCGTTCACATAGGCGTCGGATGAATATTCGGCCTTGAATGTAAGGCGGTCCGTTACCTTGTAGGACAGGCCCGCAAAAGGCGCGACATCGCCGCGAAACCAGCGGTCATAGGTGGGCACGCCGCCAAGGCCCAGAACCTCGGCCGGGCGGTTGCCGGTTGCACCGATGGCGTTATAGCTGCCCAAACGGCCCCAACCCAAACCGCCGGTGACAGACAGGCGGGTGCCGATATTCTTGCTGGCGACGATATATTCGCCACCATAAAGGCCCGTGCCGATAAAATCCTGCAAACCGATTGTGACGGCAGGGCGCAGCGCGGTTTCGGTAATGATCTGATACCGCAGATCGAAACTGCGGTCATAATAGGTGGATCGGGTATAGGTCGGCGGGGTCAGCCCCTCGATCGAGGAATATCTGAACGTGCCGCTAAGGCGTGGCAAAATCTGGAAGGTCAGCGAACTGCGCGTGGTGCCTGCGCTGTGCGACGCAGAGGTGGTCAGCGTCGCATCAGGGGCCATATGCGCCGATGGCATGTCGATCAGGCCGGGGCCGCCATAGGTGTTGAACGATGGCACATCCTGCGCATGGGCGGGGGCCGCGCACAGCAGGGTCAATGCCGTGGTCGCCAGACAACCCGCGCGAACGGGTTTTGCGGTGTCTTGCTTGCTCATAATGGCGCGTATTCCTTGATCCGGTCGTAACCTGACTATGGGAAACGCCGCGCCCTGTCCATTGCTGCCACGCCTATGTGCGATGGCTTGCCCAAACCGTGGCACGCGGCACACGCATGACCTGCCCTAACAGCAGGGAAATTTGATGGATGCCAGAATTTCGCTTTGTGCGGCATTGGGGGTGGCGCGGGCAAACCGGTTTTTCAGCCAATGGGTTAAGCGGGTCATGTCATTGCCTCCTTTGGTGTGTCGCGTTGTTTGGCCCGCCGGATCGCGGTCAGTTGCGCCAGAATGGACAGGGCAATTTCATCGGGGGTGACCGCATCAATCGCCAGCCCGACGGGGGCGTGGATTTCATCCAGTCTGGTCGCATCAAATCCCTGTTCGATCAGTTTGCCACGCAGGGCAGCAAATTTGGCGCGGCTGCCGACAAAGCCGATGAATTCGGCATTGCCCAGCAGGGCGGCGGTCAGGCAGGCGATGTCGCCCTTGCCCTGTGATGCCACCACGATCATGCGCCGCGCGTTTGGCGGGGTTAATGGCGTGCCCGCGGGGTTGGGTGTCACGCTCCAGTGAAACCGCGCTGTCAGATCGGCAAGCGCCCCTGCCACGGGGGATTCGCCCAAAATCACCAGTTCGGGTTGCGGCAACACGGGTTCGACGAAAATATCCATTGATCCCTTGGACGGGCAGCCGTTGCGGGCAAATTGCACGCCCTCCACATCCTGCCCCGCGCTGACACCCTTTTGCGCCAGCAATTCATCGGGGTGCAGCGATATCACCTGCGGTGCGCCGGTTTCCATCGCGCGTGCTGCGGCCCGTTTCAGCGCACCGCGCACGCAACCGCCCCCGATCCAGCCCTGTGCGATGCTGCCATCGCCCAGCAGTAACGCCTTGGCCCCCGGTTTTGCCGCCGTTGCGCCCACGGTGCGAATGACCGTGGCAATGGCAAAGGGTTCGCCCCTGTGGCGCAGGGTGGCGGCCATATCGGCCATGGTATCGTCCAGTAGTTCGGCAGGAATCATAGGCGGGTCAGCTCCGGTTCCAATCGGGCCAGATCATCCAGCGATCCGGCGGCGGCGAAATGATCAAGATAGGGCAGGGCGGCGGCCATAGCCCCCGCAACAGGCGCATAATCACGCCATGATTTCATAGGGTTCAGCCAGATGATGCGGCAGCCGCGCTTCTTTAGCCTTTGCATTGCCGCGCCCAGATCGCTGGCCGGATCGGTGTCGTATCCATCAGACAGGATCAGCACGACCGAGCGCCCGTTGACCGATTTTCGTGCATAGCTGCGTGCGAATTGATCCAGCGCCGCGCCAATGCGCGACCCGCCGCCAAACCCGTCTGACAACAGGGTCAGACGATTCAGTGCGCGCATCGCATCAGCGTCGCGCAGCGCCTGTGTGATCCGCACAAGGCGGGTGTGAAATATATAGGCATCCGTGTTCGGATCGGCCCGCATCAACCCCGCCAAAAAGGCCAGAAAAACGCGGGCATAGACGGTCATCGACCCCGACACATCACAGAGCGCGACAATATTCACGGGCCGGTCAGGGCGGGTGCGGCGCGGCAGGGTGATCGGTTCGCCCCCCGTGGCCAGACTGCGCCGGATGACGCGGCGAAAATCAATCTGGTTGCCCTTGCTTGCCGCACGGCGGCGACGCGAACGGCGGTCACGCAGGGCGGCGCCCAGACGTGCGGCCAGTTGTTCGGCCTGCGCGATATCCTGCGGCGACACCACATCGCGCAGGTCCTTTTTCATCAGGTTGCTGATGGTTGTGGCGATCAACCGCCCGCTGCCGTCGGCCTCTGCCTCGCCCTCTCCGCTATCGGGGGAATGTGTCTGGCCTGCGCTGCCCGATTGGGCCTGTGACTCCATGCTCGAACGCAGGTTGGGGCGCGATTGCATGGTGGTGCCGGGCATGACGCGGGTGCGCACGCGGCCCTCGTTCATCCAGAAACTGTCGAACAGGGTGTTGAACGCGGCGGCATCCTCGGCGCATCCGGCGCAGACGGTTTTCAGCGCAAGCCGCGCATCATCGGGGTGGGCGGCGTTGATATGGGTCAGGGCGGATAGGGCGGTTTCGGCCTCGCCCACGCCCAGTCTGAACCCGTTTTGACGCAGATGCGCCATGAAACCGGCCATCCGCGCCATGGCCCCCGGATCGCGGGCGGCAAATTTGGTGACGCGGCTCATGCCGCCTGTCCGGCAAGGCGCTGCGCGACCTCGGGTGCGATATTGTCGCGGTCGGTGCGGGTTTTCAGCAGGGTGGTCAGGGTCGCCTGCAACACCGTCGGATCGTCTGTCAGATCGGCAATGCCCAGCCCCATCAGGGCGGCAGCAAAATCCAGCATTTCTGCAATGCCGGGGGTTTTTTCCAATTCCTCGCCGCGCAGGGATTGCACGAAACCGATGATCTGATGCGCCAGCCTGTCCTCGATCTCGGGGCAGCGGGCACGCAGGATTTGCAGTTCGGTTTCGCGGTCGGGGTAATCGACATGGGCGTATAAACAGCGGCGGCGCAGCGCATCCGACAAATCGCGCGTGCCATTCGCCGTCAGTATCACAATCGGGATGCTGCGCGCCTTGATCGTGCCCAGTTCCGGCACGGTGATCTGGAATTCGGACAGGATTTCCAGCAGGTATGCCTCGAATTCCTCGTCTGCGCGGTCGATTTCGTCGATCAGCAGAACGGGGGGCGTGTCCTGACGGATGGCCTGCAACAACGGGCGTTCCAGCAGAAATTCATCGGAAAATATCCGCTGTTCGACAGCGCGGCCCGTGCTGCCATCCTCGGCGCTGGCGCGGATCGCCAACAACTGGCGCTGATAGTTCCATTCGTAAATCGAATGAGAGGCATCCAGCCCCTCGTAGCATTGCAACCGGATCAGGTTGGTCGAACGCAGATCGGCCAGCACGCGGGCGACCTCGGTCTTGCCCACACCTGCGGCCCCTTCCAATAGCAACGGCCGCCCCAGTGACAGCGCAATATGCAGCGCCATCGCCAGATCATCAGAGGCGACATAGCCATGCGCGGCCATATCCGTTTTCAGCGCGTCCCAAGTCATATTTTCATCCGTTCAAATGGGGCCGCACCCGTGGCGCGGCCCCTGTTTGGTTCAACCGTGCAGGCCCAGATCATTGGCGGTTTTCCAGATGCGCCAATGGTCATGCGGCATGTTGGTGTGCCGGTTGCCAAAGGCGCGGAACGCATCCTGCACCGCGTTGGAAAAGCAGGGCACACCGCCGACATGGGGGCTTTCGCCTACGCCTTTGGCTCCGATGGGGTGGTGTGGCGACGGGGTGACGGTGTGGTCGGTTTCATAGTTCGGCACCTCCCACGCGGTGGGCAGGAAGAAATCCATCAGGGTGCCGGTTTTCACGTTGCCCATATCGTCATAGGCAATTTCCTGCCCCAGTGCGACGGCCAGTGCCTCGGTCAGGCCACCGTGGATTTGCCCTTCGATGATCATCGGGTTGATCCGCGTGCCGCAATCATCCAGCGCATAGAATTTGCGGATGTCCGGCACGCCGGTATCCACGTCGATGTCCATCACACAGACGTATGCGCCGAACGGATAGGTCATATTGGGTGGGTCGTAATAGCTGACTGCTTCCAGCCCCGGCTCTAGCCCCGGAATGGCCTGATTATAGGCGGCATAGGCGATTTCGGTCATGGTTTTGAACCGTTCCGGCGCGCCCTTGACCACAAAACGATCCACGTCGAATTCCACGTCGTCGTCGTGGACCTCTAGCAGGTAGGCCGCGATCATCTGGGCCTTGGCGCGGATTTTACGCCCCGCCATGGCCGTGGCCGCGCCCGCAACGGGGGTGGACCGTGACCCGTATGTGCCCAGACCATAGGGGGCTGTGTCGGTATCGCCTTCCTCGATTGTGATGCTGTCGGCGGATATGCCAATTTCCGATGCAAGGATTTGCGCGAAGGTTGTCGCGTGGCCCTGACCCTGTGAAATCGTGCCCAGACGGGCAATCGCCGACCCGGTGGGGTGAATGCGGATTTCGCAACTGTCGAACATCCCCATGCCCAAGATATCACAATTCTTGACCGGACCCGCGCCGACGATTTCGGTGAAAAACGTCAACCCGATCCCCATCAGGCTGCGGGTTTCACCGCGTTTGAACGCCGCGACCCTTTCGGCCTGTTCGGCGCGCAATCCGGCGTAGTCCACCGCCTCCAGCGCCTTGTCCCATGCGGTGTGATAATCGCCGGAATCATATTCCCACCCAAGGGCAGAGGTATATGGAAACTGCTCCTTCTTGATGAAGTTGATCCGGCGCAGCTCTGCCGCGTCCATGTTCAATTCAATCGCCAGCACCTCGATCATGCGTTCGATCAGATAGACGGCCTCGGTCACGCGGAAGGAGCAGCGATAGGAAACGCCGCCCGGTGCCTTGTTGGTGTAAACCCCGTCCACCGTCAGATGCGCGACGGGAATGTCATAGCTGCCCGTGCAGATGTTCATGAACCCGGCGGGGAATTTGGTGGGATCGGCGCAGGCATCAAATGCACCGTGATCGGCGATCACGTGGCAATCAAGGCCGGTGATCTTGCCCGCCTTTGTGGCGCTGATCTTGCCGGTCATGTGGTAATCGCGCGCAAAAGCCGTGGACATCAGGTTTTCCATCCGGTCCTCGACCCATTTCACGGGTTTTCCGGTGACGATGGAGGCCACGATAGAACAGACATAGCCGGGGTAAACGCCCACCTTGTTGCCGAACCCTCCGCCGATATCGGGGGAAATGACGCGGATGTTGTGTTCTTCGATGCCCGACAGCAGTGACGCCACCGTGCGCACCACATGCGGTGCCTGAAAGGTGCCGTAAACCGTCAGCTTGCCGTTGACTTTGTCCATCGACGCGACCGATCCGCAGGTTTCCAGCGGGCAGGGGTGGGTGCGGTGGTAATACATCGACTGTTCGACCACCACATCGGCGCTGTCCATCACCTGTTCGGTGCCGTCCTTGTCGCCGACCTCCCATGTGAAAATGTGGTTGTGGTGTTTGCGGGGGCCATGTGCGCCGCTTGTCTGCCCTGCCAGATCCTCGCGCAGGACCACATCGGATTGCAGCGATTCATGCGGGTTCACGATGACGGGCAGGTCTTCGTAATCGACCTCGACCAGTTCCACAGCGTCGGCAGCGACGTAACGGTCACGGGCGACGACAAATGCCACCTCTTGCCCCTGAAACAGCACCTTGCCATCGGCCAAAACCATCTGTTTGTCGCCCGCAAGGGTCGGCATCCAGTGCAGGTTCAGCGGGGCCAGATCCTCGGCTGTCAGCACGGCAATCACACCGTCCAGCGCCAGCGCGGCAGAGGTATCAATGGATTTGATCCGCGCGTGGCCATAGGGCGAGCGCACGAAATCGCCGAGCAACATTCCGGGCAGTTTCACGTCATCGACGTAGTTGCCCTTGCCTTGGGTGAAACGGGCGTCTTCCACCCGTTTGCGTGAACAGCCCATGCCTTTCAGGTTGGCAACGCGGTCCTCGCGGTTTTCCACTTCGTCCTTCATTCTGCGGCCTCCTGTGCGGCGTTCACCTCGCTTGCCGCGGCAAGGATGGATTTCACGATGTTCTGGTATCCGGTGCAGCGGCAGATGTTGCCAGCCATGCCGAAACGCACCTCTTCCTCGGTCGGGGTGGGGTTTTCCTCTAACAGTTTCGCGGCGCGGGTGATCATGCCGGGGGTGCAGAACCCGCATTGCAACCCGTGATGTTCGCGGAACGATTCCTGCAACACATGCAGGGCGTCGGGGGTGCCTATGCCTTCGATTGTGGTGATGTCGGCGCCATTGGCCTGCGCCACGAAAACGGTGCAGGATTTGACGGATTTACCGTTCAGCGTGACGGTGCAGGCCCCGCAATGCGAGGTGTCACAGCCCACATGCGGGCCAGTGATGTTCAGCCGCTCGCGCAGCGCATAGATCAGCAATTCGCGCGGTTCGGCCAGAAATTCCTGCGCCTCGCCATTCACGTTCAGTTGGATGTGCATTTTATTGGTCATAACGGGTTCCTTCAGGCGCGGCTAAGGGCGCGGCGGATGGCGCGGGCGATGATGATGCCGGCAACGTGGCGTTTGAATGCAACAGGGCCCCGGTTGTCCGCGCCCGGGTCAATGTCGGACAGGGCGGCGGCCACGGCGGCATCCACTGCGGCGTCACTGCCATCGGTCCCGACCAGCGCGTCAGCCGCGCCTGCCGACCAAACGGGAACATCCGACAGGTTGGTCATGGCGATGGATGCAGCGGTGCAATTTCCCCCCTGTTTTGAAATCATCACTGCCGCCGCTGCGGTGGCATAATCGCCGATCTTGCGTTTTTGTTTTTCATAGGCATATCCGCCGCCCGTGGCGTCAAATGTGATCGCGGTTAGCACCTCGTCGTCGCTGCGTGCCGTGACATAAGCGGATTCAAAGAAATCGCGTGCGGCCACATTACGGGTGCCATCGGGGCCAAACAGGGAGAATTGCGCATCAAGGCATTGCATCAGCCCCGGCATGTCATTGCCCGGATCGCCATTGGCCACATTGCCGCCAACGGTGCCCATGTAACGCACCTGCGGATCGGCGATTTGCAGCGCGGCCTCGCGCAGGATCGGCGCAGCGGCTGCCAGTTGCGCATGTTCGATCAACTCGTGCTGGGTGACCATCGCACCAATGGTGATCTTGCTGCCCTCAACCGTGATCCCGCGCAGGCTTTCGATCGCCTGAAGGTCGATCAGTTGCGGCACCTCGGCCATGCGCAGTTTCATCATCGGGATCAGGCTGTGCCCCCCCGCCATCACGCGGGCATCATCGCCGTATTGCTGTAGCAGCGACATCACACCTTCCATGCTTTCTGGTCGGTGGTAATCGAACGGTGCTGGTATCATGGCTGGTCCTCCCTGACCGATACAATTTATCGTTGTGCGTCAGCCTGCGCCAAACCGCCGCGGTGGCAGCGCGGATTCAAACGAGCAGAGAGGGAGATTTCACGAAATGCGAATTGTGCGCACGAGTTGCGCGGGCCGTTAGGGCGATATTAAACACCCAATGCGTCGCGCACGGGTTTCAATCGGGTGCGGCTGATCGGCACCTTGGGCAGGTGCGGCAGGTCGAAATGGCACACGCCGTTATCCTTGAGCCGCTCAAACCGGCTGACATGGGCCGGGTTGATCAGGTAGCTGCGATGCGATTTCAGGAATGCGGTATCGGACAGGCGCTTTTCGGCTTCGGTGATCGACCACGCACAAAAGAATTTGGCCTTGTCGGTATAAACCAGCGTGTAATGCCCCTCGGCGCGGATCGCCACAACGCTGGACAGGTCCAGAAACCGCGTGCTGCCATCATGTTCATAGGGGATTTTCGGCAACAGGGGTTTTGGCGTGGCGGGTTCGGGGGGCGGTGAGGATGCCATCGCCGTTTCATTTGCAGGCCGGGTGGTGGTTTGATCGCCGCCCAGAAACGTCACCCCTGTCAGCAAAAAGGCGCTGCACAGCAAGAAGCTGCTTAACACGACACCGATGGCCAGCACCTCTTTGCTCATTCTTGGGCCGATATCGGTGGCACCGGGCACAGAAATGAAATCCGTGCCCGCCACGGCAATGAAATGCACAGCAAAGACCGAGATGCCAAAACACAGGGTGCCAAGCAGGATGTTGCGGTGGTTGCGCCGCCCATAGGCCACGCGAAACGCCGCGATGCTAAGCGCGCAGGATGCGCCCCCGGCCACGGCCAAACCCAGCGGGGTATACAATGCTCGGCACAGCTCCAGCCCGGCCATACCAATGTAATGCATCGCCAATATGCCCAGCCCCACAATCCCGCCCGCAAGGGTCAGGCTGGCGGTGCTGCGTTGGTGAAAATGCAGGATCAACAGCGCCAGACCCATCACCAGAATGGCCACCAGGGCAGATGTCAGGGTCATCACCGGATCGTAATAGAACTGGATCGGCAGTTGCATCCCCAGCATGGCCACGAAATGCATCGACCAGATGCCGCCTCCCAATGCAATCGCGGCCAATGCCACGGAAACCTTGCGCTGCAACAATGACTTACGCGATAAACCCTGCGTCAGCGACAGGCCGGTAAAGCCCGCAATCATCGCCACGCATAGCGAGGCAAAGACCAATAGCTGATTATGTGGTGGGTCCAGGAAAACCATTGCTGCGTTCCATACCTTCCGCGTTTTGTCGCACAGTAGGGCCAGCCGCCCCCCCGCGCCAAGCGCAATTTATCGGAATAGGCGAATGGTGCGCGATTCCCCGCAAGGGGCCGGATCAGACCATTTCTTCGGGGACGTTGGGCAGGGGCAGTGCGGTGGCGCGGGGCGCACGCATGTCATAGGGCACCAAAAACCCGTGACGCTGTTCGGGGGGCTGATCTGCATTTTGCCAAATGGTGCGCTGCCACAGGTCGAACAACCGGTCAGGGGGCAATGCTGATGGCAGGGCATCGACCCAATGCCCCATGACACGGTCCCGCAGCGGCAGCACTGTGTCCGGTTGATCCAGATGCAGGCCTGCCTCGGTGTCCCAACGCATCGAACGCCCGTTCAGGTTGGCCGAAGAGACAATCGCGGCACGCCCGTCGAAAACGGATACCTTGGCATGCAGATATACCAGTGGCGCACCATGCAGGCTGGCGCGATCGGTGGTGATGTCGCGCTGGTCAGGCACACGCGATTGAACCGGACTGGCGACCATCAGGCGGTGGCCAAATGCACGGCGCACCAACCGTAAACACTGGTTTTGCAGGTGGTCCCCGAACCGTCCATCCAATCCGGGCTTTTTGCGAAACGCCACAGAATCGGGTGCGCCGGGCAGCACAAGTATCAGATGCAGGTCAGGTGTATCACGAGCCCGCAGCGCCAGTTGGCGGGCGATCCGGCGGTCGCGAAAAAACTGCGTTTCCAGATATATCAGGTCGCTCGCACGGGCGATTTCTGCCTGATGCGCCTGCGCGATCTGGTTCAGCACCGTTTTAGGCGACCCATGCCACAGGTTGCGTTGCCCGCGATCCGCAGACAGGGTGCGCACCAGCCCCGGTGCGGCCGCCGGTGGTACGCGCCCCGTCACGGCATCCCCGAAACTATGCAGGTGCCGCAGGGCGGATTGCGCCAGTTCGGGGGCATCCAGCAGCAGCTGCACATCATGCCATGTCTGTTGCGTTGCCCGGTCATGGTCGGGCGTGTCAAAGCGGCGCTCGTCCAGATCCAGTCCGCCGATATACAGGTGCCGGCCGTCAATCACCGCCAGTTTTTGATGATGCGATGCGGGAAAGGCAGGCATCAACCCGCGATGGCGTCGCAAGGCGTCAAGACCTGGCAAGGGGTTGCGCAAGGTTTGTGCGTTGGGCTGGTGCCCCGGAACACGCCGCAGTCGCCGCAACCGCAATGCCATCGCCGGCGCAAACAACAGCCGTTGCACCAGCCCGATGCGTGCAGGATGTAACATCGGGCGCAGGATCAGCGGCGCGGCACCCGGCCCTGCCAATTCGCGCACGCCCGCCAGAATACGGACACTGCGCCAAGTGCCCCGATGCAGGTCGGTCGCGACCAGCGGGTCGAAATCAGACAGATACAGCGTAACCGAAACCCCCCGCGCCAAGGCATCTGCCAACAGGTCGGCCCATGTTTCGCCAATGCGTTTCGCGGCATCACTGCGCAAAAGGGTGCGCGGATCGAAAATCCGAAACCCCATCACGATCTCTGAACGCGCATCCAGAACCCGCTGTTCAAAGGCGGGATAGGCCTCGGCGGCGGTGATCAGCACCTGCATCGGGGGCTGCGTCGGGGGTATTCGGGCATCCCTGTCGGGCATTTTTGTAACCTTCTGCGAAGGGAGTCAGATCAGGGTAACGTCCTTTTCGACATGTGCATCAGGGTCGGAAAACGCGGCAACAGGCAGGCACAGGCGCACGCTATACAGGCCGTTTTCGGTGGTCACTGTCATCTTGCCCTCCATCTGCATGACAAAGGCGCGGATCAGTTTTTCGCCCAACCCCGAGGAGCCGCCGTCACAGGGGGGCAGCGTGGTCTGATCGCGCAGCGTGTTCGTGATTTCGAACATCGCATTGCCATCTTCGGCGACCCACAGCCTGACGTTCAACCGGGCCTTTCCATCGCTGTCACGCCCCATGTATTTCAACGCATTGGTCACCAGTTCGGACACCGTCAGCGACAGTGGCACGGCCTGATCGGGATAGACGGTCAGCGGGGCAAAACTGCTGGTCACGCGCACATCTGATGCCTCGGGGCCAGCGCCGGAAATGATCTGCGAAATCATGCTGGACAGCAATTCGTCGGCCCGCACCTGCGCCGCAGTCGAGGTTTCATACAATTGCTGATGCACCCGCGACAGGCTCATGACGCGCTGCTGTATTTCGGCCAGTGCGGTCTTGGCCTCGGGGTTGGCGGATTTGCGGATCTTCATGTTCAGGATCGAGGCGATCAGTTGCAGGTTGTTTTTGACGCGGTGATGCACCTCTTTCAACAGCACCGTTTTGGCGTGGATGGTGTTTTGCAACTCGGCTTCGTCGTGCAATACGCTGGTGGCCAGACGTTGCCAGGTTTCGTTCATTTCCTGCAATTCCAGCGGCACGGTCGCTTCGTTCGACATGGGTGAAATTTTGCGGGTGCGCATGAATTGCAGCATCCGCGCGCGCAGGTTGCGGGTGGGGCGGATCACCATGCGCTGAACGGCAAAGAATGCGACCGCCAAACAGGCCAGCCACATGGCAACAGGAAATATAACCGAGTTGGTCATATTCAGCCGCCGCTGCCATGGCGCATTGTCGGGGTGTTCCCAGACACCCAGCGCATAAACCGCCCCGTCAATGATCGGGACAAAGGCAAATATCCGTTCGTTACCAGAGGAGGTGCGCCCGGCGAACGCCGATGGCCCGCCACGCATCAGCGATTGCAGCGTGCTGCCGACGGGCAGGCGCTGTGCGGCGCTGTCCACCCCCCCGTCCGAGGTCAGGACAACCCCGTCAGAATTAAAGGTAATCAGGTCTATCAGGGTGTTTTCCGCCAGTTGGTCCGCCTCGCGGAACAGTTGGCGGTGCGGTAGGGACACGCCCACATAACCGTCAAATGACCCATCAGGGCGAAGGATTGGCACCGAGGTCACAACCACAGCCGTTTTGCTGATTGGTGCCTCTAATATGATCGACACGCGGGTCACCGGATTGTCGCGCATCATTTTGAAGCCGACCTCGTCGCTGACGTTCAACCCGTCCCCACCGGATGCACAAACCACATCGCCATTGCCGTCGATATATCCGGCAAAGGAAAATATACCTGATGTATCAAGAAGTTGTATGAGGCTTTCGCGGCAGTCCCAGCCGCTTGCACGCAGGCCGGGCAGGGTGGCGGCAATCGCTTTGGCTGCGCCGATCGCAGTGCGGATCTGCCCTTCTTCGCCCGATGCCGCATCGGCGGTCAGGGCCAGCAAGGCAGATTGCGCCCGCTCTTGTTGCTGTTTGCTGACCAATGCCGTCTGGGTGACGGAAATCAGCCCGATTGGCAGCAACGTCAGCGCCAGCAGCGCGGCGATGCGAAACGGCAGCGACCGGCTGCTCAGGCGTAGGCGTTCGATCAAGCGACGGTCTTTCTGGCTTGCATGGATGCGGACACAACGGCGGTGGTTGCCGAATCTGTCATTTCCAATGCTTCGTCTTCGCTCAACTCCATAATCTCGGCCAGACGCTGACGGGCGCGGTTGATACGGCTTTTGATGGTGCCAACGGCGACCTTGCAGGTTTCGGCGGCTTCTTCGTAGGAAAAGCCTGATGCGCCCACCAGAATCAACGCCTCGCGTTGCTCGTCAGACAGTTGCACGAATGCCTTTTCGAAATCGGCCATGGCCAGACGCCCGTCATGTGCCGGTTTTTCCGACAGGGTCGCGGCCATTGCGCCATCCACATCGGCCACTTCGCGTTTCGCCTTGCGACGGCCCGAATAAAACGTGTTGCGCAGGATGGTGAACAGCCAGGCCCGCAGGTTGGTGCCTTGCTGGAACTTTTCAAAGTTTTTCCATGCTTTGACGATGGTATCCTGCACCAGATCATCCGCAGCAGAGGAATTGCGGGTCAGTGACATGGCAAAGGCGCGCATCGCGGGCAGGTATTCGATGATTTCATCGCGCGGGTCAGCCTGCGCAGGCGTCGCTGGATCAGTCATTCCCGGAATCCTGATCCTTTAGCTGCTTCAGCAGGTCCATAAACTTATCGGGAACGTCCTCTTCAACGGTGCGTTGATACACCTTGCGCAGATTTTCATCTATCTGTCTTTCAAGGCTGGACTGTGGCTCTTTCTGCTGCATTCTGTATCCTGCTTCTGGCGTCTGCGCTGCGGTGTCATCTTGGCGATGCGGGGCACCTGCCGGTGAAAAAATATTCTGTCATCGGGGAACTAACGCGGACCGCCGGCGTTGGGTTCCCAGAAAAAACGAAAAAAAGGTCGAAATTCATGTCGCAAGCCGATCCCAGTTCCAATCTGTCCGTGGTCGTAGCGGGATTGCTGCCCTATCTGCGCCGTTATGCCCGTGCGCTGACAGGCGGACAAAAAAGCGGTGACGCCTATGCCGCCGCTACGCTAGAGGCGCTGTTAAGCGACCGTTCGGTGTTTGAAATGGGGTTCACGCCCAAGGTGTCGCTGTTTCGGGCATTCCATATGATCTGGACCTCGACCGGGGCGCCCGTGGAAATGGAAGAGGCGACAGGCCCCGCCGCCCGCGCGCAATCGCATCTGGCCCGCCTGACCGCCAACACCCGCGAGGCCCTGCTGCTGCACACAATCGAAGAGTTCAGCGCCGAGGATATCGCCAATATCATGGACAGCGATACAGACGAAGTGGCCCATTTGATCACCGTCGCCCGCCGCGAAATGGAAGACAGCATTTCAGGCCGCGTCATGGTGATCGAGGACGAGGCGATCATCGCCATGGATCTACAGGACATCGTGGCGGATATGGGCCATCTGGTGACAGGCGTGGCCCGCACCCATACCGAAGCTGTCGCATTGGCGGCCAAGGAACACCCCGATCTGATCCTGTCCGACATCCAGCTGGCCGACAATTCGTCCGGCGTCGAGGCCGTGACCGAAATCCTGAAGGCCGCAGGCGAAATTCCGGTCATTTTCATCACGGCATTCCCCGAGCGCCTGCTGACGGGCGAACGCCCGGAACCGGCGTTTGTCATCACCAAACCTTATAGCGAGGAACAGGTGCGATCCGCTGTCAGCCAGGCGATGTTCTTTTCTTCGACGGAAACGCTCAAGGTCTGATTGACCCCCGACATTCATGCGCAAAGCCCCGTTGTCAGCCATGGCAGCGGGGTTTTTGTTCGAGCGCCTGTCAGCGTGGGGCGCGCAAAAAAACGGGGCGCCCTGTGGCACCCCGTTTGCGTTGTTTCGTCATGTCACCGGCGGTTAAACCGGCGGGCGGCCACGCAGGGCGCGTGCGATCATGGCGACGATAAACAGCACCACAAAGACAAAGAACAGCACCTGCGCGATGCCAGCCGAAGCCGAGGCGATGCCGCCAAATCCGAATACGGCAGCGATCAATGCCACCACAAGAAAAGTAAGAGCCCAACCAAGCATAGTAACCTCCATTGCTCATTTCAGGTCGTGCGCTGTGTCAGCGCCAATATGAAAAAACAACGCCTGCCCGATGCAGAAAGTTCCTGCTTTTATTTCTGCAACCGGACGGAACCGCATACGGTCAGGCGCGTTGAATTTGTGAAACAGGCGCTGCAACCGCTGCGCCGTTAACCAAATGTCAGGAGGACAATCATGGCCACCGCAACAACCGCAAATGGCAAAGCAAAATCCAACCTCAGCAGCGAAGATCTGGAAAGCCAGATTGCCGCGCTAAAGGCCGATGTGGCCGCGCTGACCGGCACGCTAAAAGGCATGGGCGTGCAACAGGGCGAGGCGCTGAAGGCATCGGCAATGGACAGCGCCAGCGCCCTGCGCAAACGTGGCGAGGAAACCGCCGCAGAGGTGCAGAAAACCGCACAGGAATATTACGCCACCGCTGAAACCCGCGTGCGCGACAACCCTGCCGCAGCCGTGGGAATTGCCGCGGGTGTCGGCTTTTTGGCCGGGCTGATCCTGAACCGCCGGTAATCATTATGATTGCGCAACTGAAATATTCGGTTGCCCAAGGCGTCAAGCGCACTGCGCTTGGCGCTTCGGGTGTTTTGCTGATGATGATTGGCGCGGGGTTCCTGACCGTTGCAGGATGGATTGTTCTGGTCGAATTGTTCGATGCGAAAATGGCCGCACTGATCATCGGGGCGGGCTTTTTCGGTCTTGGCCTTGTCCTGGTCGGGATCGCAAAGGCAGGCCAAAGCCGCAACCGCCGCATGGCTGCTATGGCCGCAGAAAAAGCGGCCGAAGCACCGATGGCCGGATTGGTTGCCGCCTTTATGCAGGGGATGGGCGCAGGCACTGCCGCCCGGCGCGGGTTTTCATCCGCCCGTCACCGCGATTGAGCGCCGCTGTCATCTGAATGAATGCCCCGGCTGGTCAGGTCGGGGTATTTTTGCGAAAGGTCGGTATACACAGGCATCACGCCTCGGGTTTTTGGCTTAATCCGTTCAGGAACAGGCCCCAAACCAGCAGCGGAATTGCAACAATGCCCCCCGCCGCCCCCCATAACCACAGGCCGAAAATCACCGCCAGAAAAATCGCCAGAGGATTGATCCGCATGGTTTGCCCGACCAGCGAGGGCGTTACAAACTGCCCCTCGATGAAATTCAGGAACAGGAAACTGGCCGCTGGCGCCAATGCCATTGGCCCGTCAAATGCGGCGATTCCGACCAAAACCATGGTTCCGACAAAAAAGGCCGGTCCAAGGTAGACCACGAAATTCGCGAAAAACGCCAGCAACCCCCATTGCGCCCCGCCCGGCAGGCCCAGCCCCGTCAGCACCAGCGCGGTCGCAGCGCCAAGCCCGGCATTGATCAGGGTAATGGTCAGGAAGTATTTCGACACCAGCCTGTCGGCGCGCATCAGGTCGTTTTGTGATACGCCTTTGGCCCGTGTGGTTGGAATATGTTTGGCAACCCAGGCATAAACGTCGCGCCGGGTGGCCAGAAAGAAAAATAGCGTGCCCGCAAAAATCACGATCTGCGCAAAAATAGACGGCGCCAACAACAGGGCGTCGGTCAGGGTGGGCACCTCGGATGTGTCCGGGGCTGGTGGTGGTGGCGGGCCATCCATGTTCGCATCCGGTCCGGTTTTGGTGGCCGTGTCAGGGGTTTGTTCAGTGCCAAGGGCGGCGCTGACCTCCTCTGACATATCTGCCAAACCCTGAAAGGAATTGCGCAGATGCGATACGGTTTCAGTGATGTCTGACATCACTTTGGGAGCCTGTTCGATCAGGCGCATAAACTGCGGCTGCAAGGCGATAATCACAACCGCTGTCACGATCAGGGTCGATAACATCGAAACCATTGCGCCAAAGGCACGTGGAAATCCGATTTTTTCCCAGAAGTCGGAAATGGGGGATAATACAACGCCCGCGACGATGGCCAATGTCACGGGCGCAAAGAAGCTGTCGGCGATGCTCAGGGCGGCCACCAGCACAACGACCGCAATCAGGGCGATGGCCAGCGGGGTCAGGCTTTCTATGCGTTTCATAGGGGGCGTGGGCCTGAACTGGCACGGGGATTTGGCACGTTACGATCCTTTTGCGGCGTTGCGCGGATTATAGGGTCAATCGCTGAGGTTGTGAAAGGTTCCGGAGTTTTTCAAAGATGCGTCAAAATACCTGACCATGTGGTCGGGAAAAGCGCCCGCCAGCACTGGACTTTGCCATGGCACGGCGCGAATGTGGCCAGCGAAAATGGGGTAAGAGGGAGGAAAGCCATGATCGACCTAAGCGGATTTCAGGTTGAAAACCTGCGGCTGGAAGCAGACGAAGACGGTATTGTGCAGGTCATTCTGGCCCGTCCGGCCAAACGCAACGCATTGAATGCCCAAACAATCGAGGAATTGATCACCGTGTTTTCCACCCTGCCACGGCTGGGTGCGCGTGCGGTTGTTCTGCGCGCCGAGGGCGATCATTTCTGCGCCGGTCTGGATCTGGTGGAACACCATGATCAGGACCGCCGCCCAGAGGAATTTATGCACCTGTGCCTGCGCTGGCACGAGGCATTCAACAAGATGGAATATGGCGGTGTGCCGATCATCGCGGCGCTGAAAGGCGCGGTTGTGGGTGGCGGTTTGGAGCTGGCCTCGGCGGCGCATGTGCGGGTGGCGGATGCCGGCACCTATTTCGCCCTGCCCGAAGGCCAGCGGGGGTTGTTCACCGGCGGCGGTGCCACGATCCGCGTGGCCGATCTGGTCGGCAAGGCGCGTATGATCGACATGATGTTGACGGGCCGCGTGTATAAGGGCGCAGAGGCCGAAGCCGTGGGCCTGTGTCAATACCGCGTTGACGGGTCCAGCGATGACAAGGCGATGGAGCTGGCCCGCGCGGCGGCCACCAACCCGCCCCTGTCGAATTTCGCCATCTGTTCCGCCATCAGCCATATGCAAAACATGTCGGCGATGGATGCGGCCTATGCCGAATCCGTGGTTGCGGGCATCGTCAACACGCAACCCGCATCCCGCGGGCGACTAGAGGCATTTGCCAATAAAACCGCCGCACGGGTGCGCCCTGACTAAGCCGACAGGCGTTCAATGGACAGGCTGCGCGGCCTGCAAAAAGCCGCGCAGCGCATCGGCATCTATGGGTTTGTGCATCAGTTCCAGGCCCAGAATGGCGCATTCGTCGCTCAGCTCGGTCGAGCGGTTGGCTGAAATGATACAGGCGGGCAGCATTCCCACCTGACGGTGCAGCGCCTGTATGGCCTGTGCGCCGGTGCGTCCGTTATCCAACTGGTAATCGGCCACGATCACATCGGGGGCGACGCCGATTTCGTTCAACAGGGCGCGGGCCTCTTCTTCGCTGCCGCAGGCCAGAACATCGGCCCCCCAGCCCTCGATCGTCAGGGACAGGGCGCCCCGCAATTCAGCATCGTTTTCGATCAGCATCACAATCAGATTTCCCAGCCCTTTGGCCGTGCCGGTGGGCAGTATGCCGGCGGTGGGTGATGACAGGGCCAGTTCCGGCGGGGCCAGCGGGATTTCGACGGTGAACAGGGTGCCCTTGCCCACGATCGAACGCACCTGCAACGGATGGCCCAACAGGGCGCAGGCGCGGTCCACGATGGCAAGGCCCAGCCCCATGCCTTCGGCTGCGGATGCGGTGGCGTTCAGGCGCTGGAATTCGCCGAAAATGATGTCTTGCTGATCCTCGGGGATGCCGGGGCCGGTGTCCCATACCTCGATCCGAACCGCATTTTGCAACCGGCGCGCACCGACCAGAACCCGGCCCTGTTCGGTGTAGCGAATGGCGTTGGACACCAGATTTTGCAGGATGCGCCGCAGATATGTGGCATCGGACAGCACGTTGACCTCTGGCAGGACAATCGACAGTTTCAGCCCCTTTTTGTGGGCTTGGGGCTGCACCTCGTCGCGCAGTTGCGCCAAGACACTGCCCAACGGGACCGATCCGACCATAACGGCGGTGCGCCCTGAATCCAGCTTGGAAATATCAAACAGCGCCTCAAGAATGTTTTCGGCGCTTTGCAAGGCATTGGATGCCTTGGCCAGCACCTGTTGCCCCGCCTGCGTTGGCAAATCCTTTTCCAGCGAGGTCACATAAAGCATCGCGGCGGACAGGGGTTGCAGCAAATCATGGCTGGCGGCGGCAACGAAACGCGATTTCGACGCATTGGCGCGCTCTGCCTCTTCCAGCGCGTCCTCTAACTCCAGCGTGCGTTCCATGACGCGTTGTTCCAGGGTTTCGTTCACCTCGCGGATGGCCTGAACGGCGGCGCGTTGCGCGGACACATCGGTAAATGAAATCACGAACCCCTTGTCGGGCATTTCCTGCGCGAACACGGCCAAAGTGCGCGACCCGCCCTGACGGATTTCAAACGACAGCGGCGCACGGTGGTCGCGGGTGGCGACCCAGTTTTCGATGTCCTCGGGCGCCATGCCGTTGCTGAAATCGACCTTGTCGCGGAAACGGTCGAAAATAGAGGCAAAGGTCGCCCCCATGTGAAACCGCACCACCGGAATGGCCAGCAATTCGACCAGACGCTGGTTGTGGCCCACCATGCGTGCCCCCGCATCAAAGATACAGACACCCTGATCCAGATGTTCCAGCGTGGCGCGGATCAGGCGGGCCTGATCGTCCAGCATACGGTCGCGTTCCTGCCGTTCCAGCCGCATGATATCGGTCACATCGGTCTGCAAAATGACGGTGCCACCGTCGCCGGTGCGGTGTTCCGACACCTGCACCCAACGGTTCCAGATCATGCGCACGTTAAAAATAACGTGGTCGTCCTTGTGCCGTGTCAGGCGGCGTTTCAGCCAATCCTCGGGGCGTTCGCTGTCGGGCAGCGACAGGAACTGGCTGGCGGATACCCGCGTAACATATTCGGTAAACGACAAGCCCGGTTTCAACGCATCGCGGATGTCGGGCATATGCATGCCGAACCGCGAATTGCACATCACCAGTTTTTCGTCCGGGTTGAACAGGGCGAACCCTTCTTGAATCGTTTCAATGGCATTGGCCAGATCGGAACGCGCTGCTTCGGTTTCGCGGTTGGCAACGGCCAGACGGGCGTTGGATTCATTCAGCAAATCCAGCGCGCGTTCCAGATCACGGGTGCGCGCGCCCACTTCTTCCTCTAGCAGCACGGCGCGCTGGAATTGGGCATAGGCCGCGCCCGAGGCATCGGTGCTTTGCTCGACCCGCCGCATCAAGGTCTGCGAAATCTTCAGCAGCTTTTCGTTCTGGCGTTCCAGCGTGTCACGCGGATCAATCAGGCTGTGGGTCATGTCTGTTCAGGCTCGGTTGCATCGCTGGCCTTTGGCGGGGGCGGATAGATCGCCACGCCGGTCAGCGTCTGGTTCACATGCATCGAGTTTAACTGTTCGCCATAGGTTGAAAAGCCGACCACGCGGTTTTCAGCCAGAATTCTGGAAATCGGGCGGGTCATTTGTTTTTGTTGCGCTTCCATACGGCGCAACAGGCAATCGCAGGCCAGAATGGTATCGGGCGGGCCGCCCACCGACAGGGCGGCGATTTCCTGTTCCAGATGGGTGACCATGTTTTGCGGTTCCGCAAGGGTCAGCACCAGACCTTCGTCAATGGCCGAGAAAAACACCAGATCACCATTGTCCGCCACCCGCTGGATCGACCGCACATGGTGCTGCCCGCCAATGCGCACCACCACGGGATGGGCGGCAAAGGTGAATGTGTTCAACTGTTCGGGATCCTTGCCCAGCATCCGCGCATATTCACGGGCTGCGGGTTCGGCGTTGATTTCATGCACCGTGCGTTTTTCGGGGTTTGCACCCGTCACCACCATGCGGGTTTCGGTGGGGATCAGGTGGTCGGTTTTGAACACTTTGATCGGGCAATTGGTGCGCAGCTGCATCAAAACGGCGGCATTGGAATGGGCCTGCCCGTCATGCAGCAAAAAGGTCTGGCCAAAATCCACACCATCCCCCGCAGACCCGCCAAACAGCGGCACAGGGCCAAGCCCGACCGCCAGATCCGAGGTCAGCTCGTCCTCGCGGGTGGACAGCCCGTCAATCAGAAGAAAGGTAAATTCAGACCCCCAATCAGGTTCTTCGCGCATCATATCATGGCGGTTGCGGATCATTTGTTCGATCACGGTTTGCGGGTCATACAAATCCAGATCGGGAATCAGAATGATACGCGCGGCGAAATGCGCCCGTGGAAATGCCACCGCCACAATTTCACCAGAGGCATAGCCGGCCTGACTGATTTCCCCCGCCGTGGTGCAACCGACCACCTGCGCCGGGGCGAACCGTTCCTTGGCCGATTTGATCAGGGGGGCGCAATCCGCATCGGATGACACAAACAGGATCACCAGTTCGAATTCGGGCGCTGTTTCGTTGCCAGCGGACGGGTCACCAGACACCCCCAGCGCCCGCGCCAGATGTTCGACCGGGTCGGATACGTCGTAATGCACGAATGCTGACCGCACAATGCCGGGCGCGTTCGCAAACGCGCCGGACAGACCTTTGGATAGGTCCATCGCCTTCTCCTCCCTGTTTCTGCGCCCGATGCTACGCGGGTCAGGCCTCGTCTTTCAAGACAGAGCCAAAACTCGTCTGCTTGGCAAGTAGCACAGCCTGTGTCCGGCTTTGCACGCCAAGTTTGCGCATGATCGCTGTGACATGCGCTTTTACAGTGGTTTCCGCGATGGTCAGGTCATAGGCGATTTGCTTGTTCAGCTTGCCTTCGCAGATCAGTTGCAGGATGCGGCCCTGTTGATTGGTTAGGGATGCCAGCCGCGCCACCACATCATCGCCCGATGATGCCTCGTCCTCGGGCACCAGCATATGACCGGGGGGAATAAATGTTTCACCCCGCGCAATCGCGGCGAATGCGGATTGAAACACCTCGCGTTGTGAATGTTTGGGCACGAAACCCGATGCACCGGCGCGGATGGTGGAACTGATCACCTTGTTTTCTGCCATGGATGATACGACCATGATCGGGGTGCGGGCGCGGTTTTTCAGCCGCACCAACCCGTCCAGCCCCTGCACATCGGGCAGGTTCAGGTCCAGCACGATCACATCGGGCACATCGTTTTCTGACAGCCAGTCAAACGCCTGTTCCAGATTGGATACGGTGTGGATTTCGATAATCCCGACCACGGCTTGTAACGTCATCGACAGGGCGTCGCAGAACAGCGGATGGTCATCCACGATCAACGCGGAATGGAAACGTCTGGTGCTGCTGTTGGCCTGTGCCGGTGTCATATCATGCCTATTGTTCGGTGTTGTGCTGTCCGTGGATTGATGGGTGCCATTCTGGCAGTGCATCCGATGCTAGCAAAGCGGGGGTGTCAGGGATACTTCGCCAAAAGTCGTAATTTGGCGTTATCTTTTGTATAGCTGTCGGGGATTGGCGGGGTATTTGCAACGAAAATGCCTCCCCCCGGTGAAGGGGAGAGGCAAGGTGCGGGGTCGGGGAGCGACCCCAGGGAGAAGCCCGAAGGCTATCCTTAGTTGGCGGCTGCCAGCTGTTTTGGCAGTTTGAAGGTCCAGAGCAGGCCACCCTGGTTCAGGTAGTTGACCTTTTTGGCGACTTCACCACCCCAAAGCGGAACCGCGCCGCCCCAGCCGGAAATGACCGAAACATACTGTTCGCCGTCCATTTCCCATGTCACGGGCTGCCCCACGATGCCGGAACCCGTCTGGAACGACCAAACCTTTTCGCCGGTTTCGTCATCCAGCGCGATGAATTCGCCCTCGGGGGTGCCAAAGAACACCAGACCGCCAGCGGTGGTCATAACGCCGCTCCACAAGGGAGCCTCGTTTTTATATTCCCACTTCACTTCCAGGGTGTCGGGGTCGATCGCTTTCAGCGAACCGATGTGGTCTTCGTAGTTGGGTTTGATGGTGAAACCGGCACCCAGATAGGCCGCGCCTTTTTTATAGGTGATCGGCTCGTTCCAGATATCCATGCCCCATTCGTTGGACGGCACATAGAAGTTGCCAGTGTTCTGGCTGAACGCCATCGGCATCCAGTTTTTACCACCGAGGAACGACGGCGAAGCAAAGATGACCTCGCCCTTTTTGCCGTCAGCCGCGTCGGCGGGATTGCCGGGGCGGTTTGCCTCGTTGAAAATCGGGCGACCGGTGTCGTCGATGCCCTCAGCCCAAGTGATGTCTTTTACAAACGGGGTCGCGCCGACGAATTTGCCGTCTTCGCGGTTCAGAACGTAGAAAAATCCGTTGCGGTCGGCGGTGCCGTAACGCTTGTTGCCGGATTTGTCGGTATAGGCCACGACCTCGTTCACGCCATCATAATCCCAGCCTTCGCGCGGGGTGGTCTGATAGTGCCATTTGATTTCGCCGGTGGCCGGGTCCATGCCGATGCGGCTGGCAGCATAAAGGTTGTCGCCCTTGTTGCCGTCAACAGGTGTGCCCGCATTGCGCAGGTGGCTGTTCCATGGTGCAGGGTTGCCCGCGCCAAATACGATGGTGTCGGTTTCGGCGTCATAGGAACCGCCCAGCCAGGTGGCACCACCGCCGGTTTTCCACATATCGCCCGGCCATGTGGCATTCAATTCGCCGGTCATGGTGGATTCTTCGCCGTTCAGGGTGCCCATGTGGCCTTCGATCACGGGGCGGGTCCAGACCATATCGCCGGTTTCGGCGTCACGTGCCTGCACTTCGCCAACGATGCCGAATTCACCGCCGGAATTGCCGGTGATGACCAAACCGTTCACGATTAGGGGCGCGGCCGTGTAGGAATACCCCGCCTTGTAGTCGGCGATTTTCTTGTTCCAGACGACATCGCCGGTTTTCAGGTTCAGCGCGACGATGCGCGCATCCAGAGTGCCGAAATAGATGTTGTCGCCATAGATCGCGCCGCCACGGTTCACAACGTCACAGCAGGGCAGGATGCCTTCGGGCAGGCGGGCGTCGTATTGCCAGATTTCCTTGCCGGTTTTTACATCCACCGCGTAAAGGCGCGAATAGGACCCGGTGATATACATAATGCCGTCATAGATCAGCGGCTGGGTTTCCTGCCCGCGCTGTTTTTCACCGCCAAGGCTGAAGGCCCATGCGGGCATCAGGTTTTTGACGTTGTCCTTGTTCAGTGTTTCCAGCGGGCTGTAGCGTTGCAGATCACGCCCCATGCCGTTGGTCAAAATCTGACTGGTGTCGGCTTGATCGTTTTTCAGATCGGCTTCGGTTACTCCGGCATAGGCAATGCTTGTGCTTGCCAAAACTCCGGCGGCGACCGCCATGATAAACCTGTTCATCGGTTTCCTCCCTTTATCCAAAAGCTGCCAAACGGGCATGAATGGCCCATCGGGATAGCTGCGGTATTATTGAGAGAGCGCGGCCTGCGGCGAAATTGCACCATGGTCGTATGGGGGCGTAGGTCGCGTTCCGCCCTGCGAACAAAGGGGAAAACGCCGCCGCGGGGTGGCGGCGGCGTAAGTCATTCAACCCATGCGGTTATTTCGAGATTTCCGCCCCGTCGCGTGTGGTGATCGATTCGAGGTAGGCCAGAATGAAGTCCTGCACCGTGGTGTCGGCAATGCCGACGTGGCGCATTTTGGTGCCGGGCATGAAGCCGCTATTGTCCTCCATCCATGCGCGCAGGGCGGCTTTGGTCCAGACAATTCCCGATGCTTCCAATGCTATGGAATAGTCATAATCGGGATAGCTGCCCGCAGCGCGGCCAATGACGTTTTCCAGCGGCGGGCCATAGCTTTCGTGCTTGGCGTCTGTGGCGTGGCAGCGGCGGCATTCGGCATCAAACAGGGTGGCGCCTGCGTCCACCTTGACCTGTTCGAAAACGGGGCTTTCGGCCCATGCGGCGGTGGCGGGCAGGGTGGCGGCCAATAGGGCGGCGCGCAGAAAAGTGCAGTTGGAAATCGGTTTCATGGGTTTGGTCCTCCATAAGGGATGAAGGGGAGGATAAACCCGCGCAAAGCCGCATTTCTTGACGCAGATCAACGGATTGCGGGTTTGTGACTGGTTCTTTGGTCGTAGTTTTGCCACTGCGGGCGTGCCCCGGCGGAGCGGCCAAGGCCGCACATGATTTTCACCCCGCTGCCAGGGCAGCGGGGCGCAGGCGCTGGGCGCAAGGTGACGTGTAAATCGGGTGGCCCGCGCTGGGCGCAGCCTGTTGCAACGCCCAATCAGAATAGCCGATCAGAATGCGGGCGCGTATTTCCAGTTGTCCGCATCTGGTGTGACCTCGTCCAGATCATAGCCTGCGGATTGCAGACGTTTGGCCACCGGCAGCCCATCGGCGGCGGCCTGATCGACCAGCGCGCGGCCTGCGGCATCATCGCGGGCCACACCATGGCCGCGCATCAGGTCCAGACCATAGTTGAATTTGCCCACCGGATCGCCTGCTTCGGCGGCCTGACGGTCCCAGTTGGCGGCGCGGTCGGGGTCGTAATCGCCGCCCAGCCCGTTGTTGTCCAGCTGGCTCATCCATGTCATCGCGCCAGTGTATCCGGCTGCGGCGCAGGCCTCGAACACTTTGCGGGCGTCCTCGTGGTCGCCTTTTTTGGTGATGCCATAGCCGACGGCGCAGTGCATCATATTGACGTGGCCACGGTCCACATCGCGCAGCACGCGTTTGATGGTCATTTCCTCGGGGTTGAGGTCGCCACCGCTGGTTTCATTCGCGAATGCGGGCGGGGTCAGAGAGAGGGCGAGGGCAAACATGACTGTGGGTTTAAGCATTTGGGTTCCTCCTGAGGTTGAGGGGAGGATAACAGGCCCGGCCGCGTTTTTCACCTGTTCTGGGGTCGTAGGATGGGTCAGGAATGCTGTCTGATACCCTAGCCCTTGCGCCGGATCAGCCCGCGTGCGGGATCGTATCCCCATAGGGCCAGCCCCAGCCAGACCGCGCCGGATGCCAGCACCCAGAGCAGGGCCGAGGGGTTGAATTGACCGTAAAGCGCAAAGCGGATCAGTTCGACCGCATGGGTAAACGGATTGAGCGCACAGATGTCGTGCAGCAATGTGCTGCTTTCGGCCATTTTCCACAGCGGATAGAGGGCGGAGGACAGGAAGAACATCGGGAAGATGACGAAATTCATCACCCCTGCGAAGTTTTCTAACTGTTTGATGAAAGAGGATAAAGCAAGGCCAAGCGCGCCCAGCATCACGCCGCTGATGGCCAGTGCGGGCAGCACCATCACATAGCCCTGCCAGGGCATGTCGATACCGTAAACCCATGCCACGCCAAGAAAGGTATAGACCTGTAGGATCGAGATCGCGGTAGAGGCGATCAGGCGACAGACCAGCAGCCACCAGCGCGGCAGCGGCGAGGTGAGCAGCAGCCGCATCGAGCCCATTTCGCGGTCATAGACCAGCGAGAGCGAGGACTGCATCCCGTTGAACAGCATGATCATGCCGCAGAGGCCGGGAATGATGTAAATTTCGTAGGTGATATAGGTTTGATAGGGCGGTGTGATCGACAGGCCCAGTGCGGCGCGGAACCCCGCAGCAAAGACGACCAACCAGACCAGAGGCCGCACAAGTGCGGCAACGAATCGGCCCTTTTGGCGGATAAAGCGCAGGGATTCGCGGATCAGGATCGCGTTGAGGGCGGTGAGCCAGGGTGTCATGCTTGGCCTCTTTGCCGGTGCGGGAGCCTGCGGCGCGAGTAATTTTGCCAAGAAAAAGCCGGATAGGTCATGGGCTGGCCTGCGTCCGGGTTGCGGGCAGGCCGATGCCGTTATGGGTGATCCGGCCCTTTTCCAGCATGATCAGGCGGTCTGTCGGGCGGACCTCGTCCAGCAGGTGGGTGGCCCATAGCACGGTCAGGCCATCGTCGGCGCACATGGCATGGACGTCATCGGTCAGGGCAGCGCGGGTTTGCGGGTCCAGCCCGACGGTGGGTTCATCCAGCAGCAGCACGGCGGGGTTGTGCAGGGTGGAGCGGGCGATTTCAACGCGGCGGCGGTAACCGCCCGACAGGGCGCGGGTGGGGTGATCAGCACGGTCAAGCAGGTTGAAGCGGTCCAGCGCGGCGTCAATGCGCATATTGGCATCGCGCCCTGACAGCCCGTGCAATGCGGCGAAATATGACAGGTTGCGGCGCAGGCTAAGATCCAGATCCAGCGTTTGTTGTTGAAACACCACGCCCATTTGCGCCAATGCGCGGCGGGGGTGTTGGCGGATGTCATGGCCCGCCACCTGAATGCTGCCGTGGGCGGTGGTGAACAGGCGGGTGATCAGGTTGAACAGGGTGGATTTGCCTGCGCCATTCGCGCCAAGCAGGGCGCAGAACTGGCCCCGTTCGACGTCAAACGACACCTCTGACAGGGCCAGAGGTGTCGTTTTGGCATAGCGGTAGGACAGGTTGCGGATGTTCAGCCCGCTGTTGCTTGTCATTCGATTGTGATTTCCAGCCGTTGCGTTTCACCGGTGGAGCCCGGCACATGCAGATTGTAGCGCCCCGGTTTGATGGCGACAAACCCGATTTCCATTTCGCCTGCTTCGTCGAATTCTACGGAATCCAGACCCAGGGGGCGGATTTCCAGACCTTCGACCACGATTTCGTCGATCCAGATAGCACGAAAGAATTCGGGACCGGTCAGCGCCAGTTCCTGTGATCCGTCGCCCTGAATTTCGAATTCGTAATAGGTGCCGGATTTCAGCACCCAAGGCGCATCGGCCAGCGGCATGCCCGCGGATAGGATGATGGGGGGCAGGTCCTGTTTGTTTTTGTTCGACAGGATGCCTGCCATGCCGAATTGCGGTTTGTCGTCATCATCATCGGCCATGGCGGTGAAGGGCAGGGCGGTGGCCAGTAGGGCGGTCAGGATCAGGTTTTTCATCGGGGTCATACTCCGGTTTCGGGGGATTTGGTTGCTGGCTGCGTTTTATGCGTGGCTGGGCGGGCAGTGTTCAATCTGGTGTCGGGCGCAGGGCTGCGCCCCATGGAAAGCGCCCGACCTTGATGGTTTGCAGCGGCGTACGCTTGGCGACATCGACCACGGTCACATCGCCCGACACGCCATTGGTGGTGAACAGCAGTGATTTGTCGGTGTTAAATGCCATGTGCCAGACGCGGCGGCCGACTAGGATGTATTCCTCGACCGTGTAGGTTTGCGCATTGATCACGGCCAAATGGTTGGACGGCCCCAGCGCAACAAAGGCGGTTTTTTCATCGCCTGTCAGTTCGAACCCCACGGGTTGCACGCGATCGGGGTGCACGCCTTTGACTTCGAATTCGATTTTCGCCTTTTGCGTTTGGGTTTCAACGTCGAACACCGTGATGGTGCCCCCGATTTCGGAGCTGACCCACAGTTCGGTTCCGTCCTTGACGAATTCGGCGTGGCGGGGGCGGGCATCGACCAGCGTATTGGCGAATAATTCGCGGGTTTCCGTGTCGATCCAATGGGCCATATTGGTGGTTTCGGACGTGGTGATGGCGATTTTGCCATCGGGTGACACCGCCATGCCTTCGGGTTCGATGCCCACGTCGATTTGCGCGATCACCTTGCGGGTTTCGGTGTCGACCACAGTCGTGATCGCGTCGTCTTCGTTGGCAATATAGAGGTGGCGGTCATTGGGGTGCAGCACGAATTGTTCGGGGTCTTCACCCGATGGCAGGTCGTGCAGGATTTCGCCTGTGTTCGGGTCCATCACCTGCACCGTGTCGCTGTCGGATGCGCAGATATAGACGCGGGAATAGTCATGGCTGAAGGTGATGCCGCGCGGGCGTTCACCTGTCGGGATGGTGCGGGTCACGGTCATGGTGGCGGTGTCGATCACGCTGACGGTGTCGTCTTTTTCATTGGTGACCCAAATTTCTTCGGCCAATACAGGGCTGGCGGCAAGGATCAGGGCGGGAAGAATGCGTTTCATTTTTACAGTCCTTACTGGAAAGCGGTGCATTTGGTTTCAGGCGCGTCCAGCCCGAGGCTGTCCATTTCATTGCGCTGGTGCAGGAAACCGGGCAGGGGCGCCTGATTGACCACGGCGCGGGGAGTGACCAGCGGGATCGGCTGGCGCAGCTGGCCGTTCCATGTGCGATAGGACAGCGGGCGCCCCTTGAACGCGGCCAGTTCGAAATCATCCGACAGGATAAAGCTGCGCAGGGTGGCGGGATCGGCGGAATTGGTGCGGGTCACGGCTTCGCCCAATGTGCGCAGGGCGGCCCATGCGGCGTAATCCTGCGGTGCCATCCGGCGGTTGGCCTGATCGGTAAACCGCGATTGCAACTGTGCCGCGCCCCATTGTTCGACCACGGGCGACCATGCGGTGGGGGTTAACCCTTCGGTGCCGGCCACGGGGCGGGGCAGCCATGTGTTATAGGCCAGATAACGGCCGAAATCATTGGTTTCATCGGCAATCAGCAGCAGGTCGTAATCGCCCAGATCCTGGGTGAACAGGGGGACTTCCTGGCTGGCGTTGCGGCGCATATCGGCATCAAACAGCCATTCCTTGCGGGCGGTGATTTTCATGCCGAATTTCTGTGCTGAATGTTCCAGCGCGGCGGCATAGGAGCGATCAGGCGCATGGCCGCCGGTGATCAGCGCCAGATTGGTCCAGCGGCGCGATTGTGCAAATTGCATCAGCGCATCGGACAGCATGACGCGGCTGGGCAGGGTGTGCAGGGTGTTGGCGCGGCAGTCGGTATCGCGCAGGGTGGTATCAGCCGCAGAGGTGTTGAAGATCAACGCATTGGCAGCCGCAGGCAGGTCGGCCACGGCCAGCAGATCGGCGGCGGGGGCGTCGATGATCAGATAGGGCGATGTTGCCAGCGCCTGTTCCGCCGCCGCCATCAGATCGCCGCCTATATCCACGCGGATCACATCCATGGTGTATTTCTGTTTCAGGAATTTGCCCGTGGTCTGGTTGTCACGCAGGGCCAGTTCGGCACCGGCAATGCCCAGATCATCGGGTGGGGTGTCCAGATTGGACAGCACAGGCGGCAGCTCCACCCGCTGTTGCAGGTAGGTCGCGTGCAGATCGGTTTCGGCCTGCGCGGGCAGCGCAAACCATAGGCACGCAGCACTGGCAACAGCCAGCATTTTGCGGATAGGCGAAATGCAGGTCATGGTGGTATCCTCCTCAGGGCGCAGCAAGCCACGCGGCATTACGCCCTGCCATTGGACCAAAGTCCAAGTTTAAGTTCCGGTTAAACCAAGGTCGAATACCATCGTGCGCGATTGCCCCATATCAGACGGGTGAAACGCACGAACGGGAGGATTCCATGATTAAGACCCTATTGGCCACGGCTGGCCTGACCATCACCGCCGCGACGCTGGCATTGGCCCATGGCGATGTGACGCCACAAGCGGTCGACACTGCCGCCCTGCCCGATGTGGGCGAGGAATGGCTGACCGAAAACCCGTATCGCGCCGATAAGGTCGGCGAGGATGTATGGCGCAAGGCCGTGGAAATCGGCGATTCCGGTTACAACCAGAACTGTGCGCGCTGTCATGGTCTGGGTGTGGTGTCGGGTGGTCTGGCCCCCGATCTGCGCTATCTTGAGGCCGAGGAATATGGCGATGAATGGTTCGTCGAGCGGTTCCAGACCGGATATACCCAGAACGGCATCACCAAAATGCCCGCCTTTGGCGAGCTTCTGGGCCAGAAGGCCGCTTGGGCGATCCGCACCTATGTCGAAACCCGCCCCGATGATGGCGCGATGGATGACTACAGTGAGCGGCTCAAGGCGATCCGCGACGAATTGGCAAGCAAGGGCAAAGACGCCGACCTGCCCGCGCTGGAAAAGGAACTGCGCGAGATCGCAGGCAAGATCGAAACCGGATCGGGTGCGCCCGTGGCGGATTCGGTTGCCTTTCGTGCGGCCAACCTGATTACGGGTGAAAACGCCGATCCGGTTCACGCGGCCGAACAACTGACCATCGGGTTGTCAGCGGCGCACTAACGAATAAAGGGAGGGGGCGCATGAAAAAAACACTGGCCGCGCTGGGCCTGATGCTGGTCTGCCTTGGCAGCACCGCACTGGCCCGCTGCGAGGATCATGTGCCCCAACCCAAACCCCAGAACGCGGGCCGCGATATCGTGGGCGCCGATCTGGATATGATTCAGGACCGTGGGTTCATCACCTTTGCCGCCTACGAGGATTTCCCGCCTTGGTCGTTTGAACAGGGCGGCAAAGCCGTGGGCGTCGATATCGACATTGCCCGCCTGATCGCCAAGGATCTGGGCGTAGAGGCCCGGTTTAAGCTGGTCACGCCGGGTGAAAATCTGGAAGCAGACCTGCGCAACTGGATCTGGAAAGGCCCGGTTGTGGGCGGGGCGGTGGCCAATGTTATGCTGCATGTGCCCTATGACAGCAATTTTGCCTGTCGCGTCGAACAGGTGGTGTTTACCGGCACCTACCACGTTGAAAACATTGCAATTGCCTATCGCAAGGATGCCTATCCCGATGATCCGCCGGTGCCGGCCTATTTCCGGTTCGACAGCGTGGCGGTGGAAAACGATTCGATTTCCGATTTCTACCTCAGCGCCTTTCCCGGTGGGCAGTTGGCGGGGAATATGCACCGCTATCCCAGCACCGCCGCCGCGATGCAGGCGCTGGATGCGGGCGAAACCAAGGCCGCGATGGGTCCGCGCGCCGAACTGGAATACGGGCTGACCGATAATCTGGCACTGCACCAGCCGCCATTGCCCGGTTTTGCCGTTGGGGCGTGGACAAATGGCGTGGCGGTGCATTTTGCCTACCGTGCGCTGGGATATGCGGTTGACGATGCGGTCACGGGCGCGCTCAATGATGGCAGGATTGAACAGATTTTTGCGCGCTACGGGCTGGTTTTACAGAAACCTGAATACCGTTGAACATCGACATACACCCTTGGTCGAATAGTCGGCGGGCGCAATCCTGCCGTAGCGTGCCAACAAAGAACGAAGAGGAAGACCGATGAAACTGACCGATTCCCGCGAGATCGCCGCCACCCCGCAAGAGGTATGGGCCGCATTGCTAAGCGCCGATGTGCTAAAGGCCTGCGTGCCGGGCTGCACCGAAATGGCGGGCAGCGCCGCCGACGGATTCGAGGCAACCGTTGTGCAAAAGGTCGGCCCTGTTAAGGCGACATTCAAAGGGGTCGTGACCCTTTCGGAAATGGTGGAACCCACCAGCCTGACCCTGACGGGCGAAGGCAAGGGCGGCGCCGCCGGTTTCGCCAAGGGCGGCGCAGACGTTAAACTGGAACCCACCGCCAACGGCACCATGCTGCATTACGATGTCGAAGCCAAAGTGGGCGGCAAGCTGGCCCAGTTGGGCAGCCGCATCATTGACGGTTTCGCCAAGAAAATGGCCGACCAGTTTTTCGCGGATTTCGCCAAGGCAGTCGAGGGCGAGGCCCCCGCAGCCGAAGAGGCACCCGCAACAGCAGAGGGCGATGCGCCCGAAGCGACCGACGAAGACGGTAAGAAAAAAGGCTGGCTCAAGCGCGTGTTCAGCTGAGCCAACAAGCCACGGAAAAGACGTTACAGGGAGGACGTTATGACGACGCTAACGATGAATGTGAACGGCAAGACACGCACAGGTGACGCCGAAGGGCGCACGCTGTTGGTGCAGTTCTTGCGCGACGAATTGGAACTGACCGGCACCCACGTCGGTTGCGACACCAGCCAGTGCGGCGCTTGCGTTGTGCATGTGAATGGCAAGGCCGTGAAATCCTGCACCATGTTCGCCCACGAAGCAGACGGCGCAGAGATTGTAACCATCGAAGGCCAGGCCGCCGAGGATGGCACCCTGTCCACTGTTCAGGCTGCATTTCAGGAACATCACGGTTTGCAATGCGGGTTCTGCACCCCCGGCATGGTGATGTCTGCCACGGCGCTGCTCAAGGAAAACCCCAAACCGACAGAGGCGGAAATCCGTCACTATCTGGAAGGCAATATTTGCCGCTGCACGGGCTATCACAACATCATCAAGTCGATTTTCGCCGCGTCCGGTCAGGACGTGGGCACCATCGCTGCGGAATAAGGACGGGTCTGGCGGCGCGTGCCCACCGCGCGTCGTCCCCATCCCTAGTCATAAAAGATGCGTCAGCCGCATCACCCAACGGAGGAGAATACCATGCCCAAGGACGGCATCGGCGCCAGCACAAAGCGGCGCGAGGACATCCGGTTTCTGACCGGCAACGGCAATTACACCGACGATATTAACCTGCGCGGCCAGACCTATGCGCATTTCCTGCGCTCGGATATTGCCCACGGTAAAATCAACGGTATCGACACGGCCGCAGCCGAAGCCATGCCCGGCGTGCAGCGCATTTTCACCGCCGCCGATTTCGCCGATAAGGGCGGCATCCCCTGCGGTTGGGAAATCACCGACCGTTTCGGTGCTGCGATGCAAGAACCCAAACACCCGATTCTGGCCGAAGGCAAGGTGCGCCACGTTGGTGACCCCATCGCCGTGGTCGTGGCCGATTCACTGGAACAGGCCCGCGATGCCGCCGAAGCGATCGAGCTGGACATCGAGGAACTGGAACCGGTTCTGGACATGAAAGAAGCAGTCAAGGACGGCGCGCCCAAGGTGCATGACGAGCTGACCGGCAACCTGTGCTATGACTGGGGTTTCGTCGAGGAAAACCGCGAAGCGGTGGATCAGGCGATCAAAGCGGCGCATCACGTCACCACGCTGGAACTGGTCAACAACCGTCTGGTTGCCAACCCGATGGAACCGCGCGTGGCCGTGGGTGATTACAACCGCTCGAACGACGAATATACCCTGTATACCACGTCGCAAAACCCGCATGTGATCCGGTTGTTGATGGGCGCATTCGTGCTGAACATCCCCGAACACAAACTGCGCGTTGTGGCCCCCGATGTGGGCGGCGGTTTCGGCACGAAAATCTTTCATTATGCCGAAGAAGCATTTGTCACCTGGGCGTCAAAGGTGCTGAACCGTCCGGTGAAATGGACCTCTACCCGTTCCGAGGCATTCGTTTCGGATGCCCATGGCCGCGACCATGTGACCAAAATCGAACTGGCGCTGGACGAGAACCACATGTTCACCGCGCTGCGCACCGATACCTATGCCAACATGGGCGCCTATCTGTCGACCTTTGCGCCTTCGGTGCCGACATGGTTGCACGGGACGCTGATGGCGGGCAATTACACCACGCCGCTGGTCTATGTGAACGTCAAGGCCGTGTTCACCAACACCACGCCGGTTGACGCCTATCGCGGCGCGGGCCGCCCCGAAGCCACGTTCCAGCTGGAACGCGTTGTGGACAAGGCAGCGCGCGAACTGGGTGTTGATCCGGCTGAACTGCGCCGCAAGAACTTTATCAAACCCGACCAGTTCCCCTATGATACGCCCGTGGCTGTGACTTATGACACCGGCAATTATCACGCGACATTGGATAAGGGGCTGGAAATGACCGATTACGCCAATTTCGACAAACGCGTGGCGGAATCCAAAGCCCGCGGCAAGCTGCGCGGTTACGGTCTGGCCCATTTCATCGAGGCCTGCGGGATTGCGCCGTCGAACCTTGTTGGTCAGTTGGGCGCACGCGCCGGTCTGTATGAATCCGCCACGGTGCGGGTGAATGCGACGGGGTCGATTTCGGTGATGACCGGATCGCACAGCCATGGTCAGGGGCATGAAACCACCTTTGCCCAAGTGGTTGCGGATATGATCGGCATCCCCGCCGAACAGATCGACATCGTGCATGGCGACACGTCCAAAACCCCGATGGGCATGGGCACATACGGGTCGCGTTCGATCGCGGTGGGCGGGTCGGCCATGTTCCGCGCCACGGAAAAGATCATCGCCAAGGCCAAGAAGATCGCCTCGCATCTGTTGGAAGCATCCGAAGGCGATATCGAGCTGAAAGACGGACAGTTCACTGTTGCAGGCACCGACAAATCGGTTGCTTGGGGTGATGTGACGCTGGCGGCCTATGTGCCGCACAACTATCCGCTGGAAAGCCTGGAGCCCGGTCTGGAAGAAACCGCGTTTTACGATCCCAGCAATTTCACCTACCCCTCGGGCGCCTATATCTGCGAGGTCGAAGTGGACCCCGACACAGGTAAGGTTGATGTGCTGTCATTCACCACTGCGGATGATTTCGGTAATGTTATCAACCCGATGATCGTCGAAGGTCAGGTGCATGGCGGTGTTGCCCAGGGCATTGGTCAGGCGATGCTGGAAAACACATCCTATGATGAAAACGGCCAGTTGCTGACCGGGTCCTATATGGATTACGCGATGCCACGTGCCAGCGATCTGCCGATGTATGCGACCGACCATTCCTGCCAGACCCCTTGCACGCACAACCCGTTGGGCGTCAAAGGTTGCGGCGAGGCCGGTGCCATCGGTTCGCCCCCCGCAGTGGTCAACGCGGTGATCGACGCGCTGCAACGCGGTGGTTACAATGTGGATCATATCGACATGCCGGTCAGCCCGTCGCGCGTTTGGGCAGCTATGCAAAAGGGCTAAGGCTCCTTCCCCTTTCGCGCGGCGCTTGTCGTGCGAAAGGGACATAGGTATTTATGGAACAATGAAGCAAAAGGGCGCAAAGCCCCAAAGTTTCAGGAGGAGATACGAGAGATGTATAACTTTGAATTCGTGCAGCCCGCATCGGTGGCAGAGGCCGTTGCCGCGCTGAAAGACGACGAGGCACAACCGCTGTCGGGTGGTCAGACCCTGATCCCGACCATGAAGCAGCGTTTGAACATGCCCGGCACATTGGTCAGCCTGACAGGTATTCCCGAACTGGTGGGCGTGTCTGTGGCGGGTGGTGTTGTCACCATCGGCGGTGCAACCACCCATGCGCAGGTCGCAGCCGAGGCGGGCGCATATCCTGCGCTGGCCGCATTGGCGGGCAATATCGGTGATCCGGCGGTGCGCAACCGCGGCACCATTGGCGGATCATTGGCCAACAACGATCCGGCGGCCTGTTATCCGGCTGCGACGCTGGCATCGGGGGCGACCATCGTCACCAATGCCCGTGAAATCGCGGCGGATGACTATTTTCAGGGCATGTTCGACACCGCATTGGAAGAAGGCGAAATCATCACCGGCGTAAAGCTGCCCGTGCCCGAGGTGGCGAATTACCAGAAGTTTGAACAGCCTGCTTCGCGGTTCTCGCTGGTTGGGGTGTTCGTGGCCAAGTTTGCCGATGGTGTGCGCGTGGCCGTGACCGGCGCATCCGAAGAAGGTGTGTTCCGTTGGAGCGAGGCCGAAGCGGCCCTGTCCGGCAATTTTTCCGCAGATGCGGTTGAGGGGCTGACAGCATCGGCTGACAATCTGATCGGCGATCTGCATGGCACGCCGGAGTATCGCGCCCATCTGATCAAGGTTCTGACCAAGCGTGCGGTTGCCGCCGCCGCGTGATCGCGCCCTGATATGAAACGCCAAAGCCCCGCTGTTATGGCGGGGCTTTTTACGTTTCGGCTGTGTCTACAGGTGGTGAACCTTGCCATCCGGCGCCAATAGCGCGGCGCGGTGCAGGTTCAGCGTGGACATGGCAGTTTTGATTTCCGGTTTGGTCATCAGGCAAAACGCGGTGGAGGCGGCATCGGCCATGGCGGCGGTATCGGCCATCACGCTGACGGTATCCCAGCGCGGTTTGCGCCCTGTGGCTGACAGGATATGCGGGCTGCTCCCTACGACTGTGGCATTGGGCGATGATGTGGCCACAGCATTGTTTTGTAGGGTTTGCTGCGCAATGATCCCCTGTGCAGGATCGGCGATGCCAAGGGTGAAAGGACCGCCAATTGCGGCATATTCACCGATGTTTATCAATGCCTTAGCCAGCCCCGCATGGTGCAGTGCAGTGGTCACCATATCGGTGGCGAACCCCTGTGCCACACCATTCAGCGTGATTTTCTGGCCGTGATCCAGCCGCAATGGGGCCTGTTTGGCACGGGTCCAGCCGACAAGCGCCCGTGCGGTTTCTACATCCGTGCCCTTGGCCAATGCCTGCCACAGCGGTTGCACGCTGGGGTCGAAGGCGCCGCCTGTGGCGTCATGCACCTGATCGCAAATTTCAATGATGCGGCACATTTCGGGCGACGGGTCGGGCAGGTGGCCCGTGGCGTTCAGCTGGCTAAGCTCGGACGCGGGATCATAGAGGCTGAACAGCGATTCAGCGCGGCGCAGCAGGGCGCGGGTGTCGCGCAGGGCGCGTTCGGCAACATCACGGGGCGCGTGGATTTCCAGCGTGCAATCGGCCCCCAGCGCGACCCCCTGCCAGCGCAGCGGCGCGGCGATCACAGGTGTCGCCAGCGCGGCGGCAGTGATGGTCAGGAAACGGCGGCGGGATAGGGTCATTGCGCGGCCTCCTGCCGTGTGGCGTTGCGTTTCGAGGCGATGATCAGCGGCACGCATTGTTTCGGATCGTCATGGATGGTCACGCAATCCAGACAGGCAAAACATTCGTCATACTGGATTTCGCCGGTTTTTTTGATGGCGTTGTAATTGCATTTCACCTTGCACAATTGGCAGGGTGACCCGCATTCGACGCGCCGTTCGATCCATTTGCGCCCGCGCAACAGCCCGCCAATCGCCATGACTGCCCCCAAGGGGCAGACATAGCGGCAGAACCCTTTGAACAGGACCATCGACAGGGCCAGCAACCCCACAGCATAGGCCACGTAATACCATTCGCGGATGAAAAACGTGGTGATTGCGGTCTTGAATGGCTCAACCTCGGCCGCTTTTTCGGTGTATTGGGGGGCGGCAAAAATGACGGCGATCAGGCTGGCCAGCACCGCGTATTTCACCCATTTCAACCGTGCATCCCACCGGTTTGACGGTTTGATCTGTGGCAGGCGCAGCAAGCGCCCCAGATGATGCGCGAATTCCTGCATCGCGCCGAACGGGCACAGCCAGCCGCAAAACAACCCGCGCCCCCACAGCACAAACCCGATGATGGTCACACCCCAGAGCAACAAGGAAAACGGATCATACACAAGGAAGGTATATGACCCGCCCTGAAACGCGGTGCGGATCACGCCCAGCACGGTGACGATGGACAATTGCCCCTGTCCCCACCAGCCGACGAACCCGATCACCACGGCCAGAATGGTCAGCCGGATCGGGGTGAACATACGCGCCGCGGCCAGCCGTTTCTGGAATGCCAGCAGGATCAACAACCCTGTCAGGAATGCCCCTAATACGATCAGATCGTTCTGGCGGCCGCGCAATGCCTCTAACCACGGTGGGATCTTTTTCACCACGCCGGGGCGCATGAAAAACCGTTCGGGTGTGGTGATGTCGGCAGTTAGTGTGACCGACCCGGTTTCGGGCTGGAACATGCCGTGTTCGCGCAGGGCGGCGACATTCAGCAGCCATTCGGACGCGGGATCAAACCCCAGCCTGCGATCCGTGCGCAGGATCATCGCCGTGCCATCGGGCACGCCATCGGCCAGTTCGACATATAGATCAGCGTCGCGCAGGGCGATGGGCAACCCGCCCTGTTCAGCCGACAACCAGTCGGGCGCGGTGTTGCGCACAAAATCGGGTGACACCAATCCGTGGCGTGCGGCCTCGATCAGCAAAAGAGGTTCCTGTTCGGGCGATATTTCCAAAAAACGCTGCAACTCCGCGTAAGTATCGGGCGACAGGGCGGCGCGTGCGATGGATGGTGGGCCGATATCGACCACCCATAGATCCAGATAGGGGGCGGCGGGGGTATTGCGGGCCTCTGGGTCGTCATCCTCCCATAATGTGCCCGAAAACAGCGCGTCGATTTCGGCGTTGGATACGGTTTTGCGGGTGGCGATGCCTTGCGCCACCAGATCGACCCATGTCAGGGATTCGTCGATGCTGCGGTCCGGTTCTGCGGGCGGGCCTGCGCTGATGCCCTGCATTTTTTCCCGCGCCACGGCCAATGCCGCGCCCATCACCGATTCGTGTGCAATCCGGACCGAGGCCGTGGCCTTGGTCACCCCGTTCAGATATTTCAGCGAGGAACCGCCCGCCGCGCCGCCATAGGGCGTGCCAACCACGATAGATTGCGAAATTGACAGGCCGCGATACTGTTCGAAAAATTTGTGAAACGGGGCCTCGCCCAGACCGGACACGAAAATGGGTTCGTTGTGTGAAATCAGACGCACGTCCAGAAATTTGCCCTCGTTGTCCAGAATGACCAGCACATTGATCGGCGCGCCGGAAAATCCCGGCAATGGCGCAAGTGGTTCTGTTTCAAAGACATATCCCGCCTCGGCACCGCCGGAATTCAGCAGGGTAAACACGCCTTTGTCGTTCACGGCATCGCCCAGTGAAAACGGCGGCATGATATATTCGCTGATCTGTTCGCGCGGCAACGGGTCTGCCGCCAGCAGCGTGGCCATGGTGAAAAGCGCGGCAATGGCCGTTAAAATGACTGTTCGCATGGGGCAAAGATTAGGGCGCGAATGATCTGCTGCGAATTGCGACCATGGTCGAATCCATACGTGCGCGGATGGGTGTAATCTGGCGATACGACCAAAGAAGCATTTTGCCCTGCGCCCCTGCGGCGCTAGAGTAATGCCGAGGAGACACCAAGCTGATGGAGGAAACTATGGCCTGGACTGCACCGAAGATCAAAGAAGTGAACTGCGGCATGGAAATCAACATGTATACGCCCGCCGAGGATGAAGGCCGCGATTACGAACAAGACCTGTTCTGATAACCCCTGACCCGCAGCGGAGCCTGACATGAAGTTTCTTGTCTTGGGGGCCGCAGCGGGCGGTGGATTGCCGCAATGGAATTGCGGTTGCCGGAACTGCATTGATGCCCGAAGGGGGGTTATTCCACCTTCGGGTCAATCGTCGTTGGCAGTTTCCGTTGATGGCGAACGGTGGAGCATCCTGAATGCCTCGCCCGATATCCGGCAGCAAATGCTGGACAATCCCGCCATGCATCCGCGCGCATTGCGCGACACCCCCGTTGCATCTGTCCTGTTGACCAATGGTGATATTGATCACATCGCGGGGCTGTTGTCGCTGCGCGAACAAACTCCGTTCCGGCTGTTGGCCACGGGGGATATTCTGGATGTTCTGGCCGATAACCGGATTTTCGATGCGGTGAACCGTGAAAAAGTCACCCGTGAGCGGGTCGGGTTGGGCGCAGCGTTTGAATTGCACGCGGGGCTGGATGCCACGCTGTTTGCCGTGCCCGGCAAGGTGCCGCTGTTCATGGAGGGTGACAGCGTTCAGACCGACCTGGAGGGCGAGCAGACCGTGGGTCTGCGCATGGTGGGCGGTGGCGTCACGGCCTATTACATTCCCGGTTGCGCCGTGGTGAATGATGATTTGCTGGCCCGTCTGGCAGATGCCGATATTTTGTTTTTCGACGGCACGGTTTGGGATGACGATGAAATGATCCGCACGGGCACGGGCGTGAAAACAGGTCGCCGCATGGGGCATGTGCCGATTTCGGGCGCGGGCGGGTCACTGGACCGGCTGGCGGGGATCACCGCGAAAAAGGTCTATATTCACATCAATAACACCAATCCGATTTTGCAACCCGACAGTGCCGAACGCGCCGCTGTTCTGGCCGCAGGGTGGGAAATTGCACAAGACGGACAAGAGCTTACGCCATGACACGCCAGATTTCCAAAGACGAGGTAGAGTCACGTTTGCGCGCCATCGGGGCCGAACGATACCATGACAAACACCCGTTTCACCGCATGTTGCACGATGGTGAATGCAGCCCCGATCAGGTGCGCGCTTGGGTGATCAACCGTTGGGCCTATCAGGCGGGCATCCCGATGAAGGACGCGGCGTTCCTGTCGCGCTGTTCTGACCCCGACATGCGGCGCGAATGGCGCTCGCGGATCGAGGATCACGACGGCGGTGTGGACGGGGGCGGCGGCATCCGGCGCTGGCTGAAACTGGCCGAAGCCGTGGGGCTGCACCCTGACTATGTGGCATCGGGCGCGGGGATTTTGCCCGCCACGCAATTCGCGGTCGATGCCTATATCCGCTATGTGCGTGACATGCCGCTGTTGCAAGCGGTGGCGTCATCCCTGACCGAATTGTTCGCGCCCAAAATTCACGAAGAACGCATCGCGGGCCTGTTCAAACATTACGATTTCGCCAATCCTGACAGCATGTCCTATTTCCAGAACCGCCTGAGCGAGGCACCAAAAGACGTGGCATATGGGCTGGCATGGGTGCTGGATCATGCGGACACCGAGGAAAAAGCACAGGCCGCCTGTGACGCATTGACGTTTAAAACCAATGTGTTGTGGGCGCAGTTGGATGCCCTTCATGCGGCCTATGTCGCGCCAGCGCGCATTCCGCCCGGCGCATGGCAGCCGGGGCAGGGGATGGCATGAACGACCCGCTGAACCTGGTCGATACCGATGTGCCACGCCTGCCACGCGGGGTGCGCCTGACTCCCGACCGCACGCGCGGCGGCACCGTTTTGCTGGCCCCCGAAAAGGCCGTGCGGTTGGATGACATCGGCGTGGCAATACTGACCCGCGTCGATGGCGTGGCCAGTTTCGGCGCGATTGTTAGCGGTCTGGCCGCTGATTACAACGCGCCGGTGGATCAAATCCGCAGCGATGTGCAGCGGTTCCTGACCAGCCTGCGCGGCCGCATATATCTGGAGCTGGCATGACAACCCCACCCCCCATTGCGATGCTGGCCGAGCTAACGCACCGTTGCCCGCTGTCCTGTCCATATTGTTCCAACCCGTTGGAATTGCTGGGAAAGGCGGGGGAGCTGTCAACCGATCAATGGGCCGATACATTTCGCCAAGCCGCAGATCTGGGTGTGTTGCAATTGCACCTGTCGGGGGGGGAGCCTGCCTCGCGCCCTGATCTGGTGGAACTGGTTCAGGCGGCGCATGATGCGGGGCTATATACCAATTTGATCACCTCGGGCGTGGGTCTGACGCCGCGCCGGATGGATGCGCTTGAATCGGCAGGGATGGACCATATCCAGCTGTCATTGCAGGGCACCAATGCGCCTCTGGCGGACCGGATCGGAGGTTATAAGGGCGGATTTGACCGAAAGATGCTGATCGCGGCCGAGATCAAGAAGCGCGGCATTCCACTGACCCTGAACGCAGTGATGCACCGGCAAAATCTGGATGATCTGGACCGCACGATTGAAATGGCGATAGAACTGGGCGCACGCCGGTTAGAGGTTGCCTGTGTGCAATTCCACGGCTGGGCCATCAAAAACCGCGCGCAATTGCTGCCAACCCGCGAACAGACCGAAGCCGTAAAACGCACCGTCGCGGCGGCCCGCACGCGGTTGCGCGGGGTTATGGCGTTTGATTTCGTGCCGCCGGATTACTACGCCGATTACCCAAAGGCCTGCATGGGCGGTTGGGGGTCGGCAGGGTTGAACGTGATTCCCGATGGCACGGTTTTGCCCTGCCACGCGGCGGAATCCATCCCGCATTTGACCTTTGAAAAGGTGACAGAACGCAGCCTGCGCGACATCTGGTATGACAGCGCTGCGTTCAACGCCTACCGTGGCACGGATTGGTTGCCCGACCCATGCCAGACCTGCGAGCGCAAAGATCTGGATTTCGGCGGTTGCCGCTGTCAGGCAATGATGCTGGCGGGGGATGCGGGCGCAACCGATCCGGTATGCGTGAAATCCCCGCATCACGATAAGGTCGCGGCCCTGCTGGATGAGGTCGACGCCGCGGACGCGGATGCGCCCTTTACCTATCGTAAAATCGGCTGAAGGGTGCCGCCCACGCCCCCCACGGGGGAGCGCGCGGACGGCGCGGGGACAGTGCCCCGCAGGGCGCGCTAATCCAAGGTGGCGATGACAGAACGCAAGGTTGGAATGCCCTCACCTTTTTCCGAGGAGGTCAGGATGATTTCGGGAAAGGCGGCGGGGTGTTTGGACAGGGCATTGCGGACCTGCGCCAACACCTTTTCCTGATCGGCGGCTTTCACCTTGTCCGCCTTGGTCATCACCACCTGAAACGTCACCGCGGCACTGTCGAGCAGCGACAGTATTTCCTCGTCTACCTTTTTTACGCCATGGCGGGTGTCGATCAGAACGAATGCACGTCGCAGGGTCTGGCGGCCAGACAAATACTGTTTCAACAGGCGTTGCCATTTTTCGACCACCGCCACAGGCGCGTTGGCAAAGCCATAGCCCGGAAGGTCGACCAGATAGATATCACCCGCAGTGAAATAGTTGATTTCCTGCGTGCGACCGGGGGTGTTGGAGGCACGTGCCAGCCCCTTGCGGCCAGTCAAGGCATTGATCAGGCTGGATTTACCCACATTTGAACGCCCGGCAAAGCACACCTCGAGCCGGTCGGCATCGGGCAGGCCGGACATGGCGACCACGCCTTTTACAAAATCGGTATCGCCTGCGAACATTTTGCGGCCAATCTCGCGGGTGGTGTCATCGGGTTCGTCAACGAGGGGAAAGGGGAGTTGCATTCAGCTATCCTTGATTGCGTCGCCGCGCGTGATTTGGCCGGACGATGTGACAGCGGCGTAAACGCCAAGGTCGGTATGGCCCCATGCGGCGTCAAGCGCGTCCAGAACCTCGGCGTCTATCGCGCCGGTTTCGGGGTTGGCACAGGTGGCGCGGCAGCGGGTGATGGGTTGTGCAACAGTCAGCGAGGCCTGCCCGATGCGAATGGTTTTGCCGATCAGGTCGCGTTCATGCAGCGGTGGCCAGCCGTCAACCCAAAGGTTAATGCGGAACCGGTGCGGCGACAGATCAATGCCCATCCTGTCAGACAATGCGCGCAGCGTGGCCAGATTGCCGATGGACAGGAACGGATCGGGCATATCGGTCAACCCGTGTTCGGGGGCCGCGACCAGCGCCACCGGCGCCGGGCGGTTGGCAGGCCAAAGCGGGCGCAACCAGTCGATCAGTGCGGCGCTGTCGGTTGCCGGATCAATCGCGATATCGGCCAGACGGGGATGCGACAGCGTGATGGTTTTGCCATCGCTGCGCGAGGTCACGGCCATCAATTCAGGTGCGGCGACACCCCGCAAAAAGTTGTGCTTTGACTGCCAGTGTTCCGGTGCGCCAGTGAATTTCGCACCCTCGTGGGTGATAGCAAAGGCACGGTCAAAAGGCAGAACGCGCCCCGTTTGCAGGGGCGCGCTTTGCATTTCTTCGGCCCCGATCGATTTGATCGGGTGGCGGAAAATATGGGCGAGGGTCGCCGTCACTTGGCATCCCCTTTGGTCTTTTTAGCGAAACTTTTTCGAATGTTTCCAAAGACATCCGGCTTATACCCGTGCAGGCGCATGATCGAATATTGCTGGATGAATGTGATGGTGTTGTTGGTGATCCAGTAGATGACCAGCCCGCTGGCGAACCCGCCGAGCATGAACATGAACACCCATGGCATCCAGGCAAAGATCATCGCCTGCGTTTGATCCGTGGGGGCCGGGTTCAGTTTCTGTTGCAGCCACATCGAAATACCCAGCAGGATCGGCAGAATGCCAAGGCTGACAAAGGCAAGGATCGACGAGGGATCGGGCGCAGCAAAGGGCAGCAGGCCGAACAGGTTCAAGATCGACGAAGGATCGGGCGCGGACAGGTCGTTGATCCAGCCGAGCCAGGGAGCATGGCGCAGCTCCAGCGTGACAAAAATCACCTTGTAAAGAGAGAAGAAAATCGGGATCTGGATCAGGATCGGCAAACAACCGGATGCCGGGTTCACCTTTTCCTTCTTATACAGCTCCATCATTGCCTGCTGCATTTTCTGACGATCACCGCCGGCCTCTTCCTTCAGCTTCTCCATCTTGGGCTGAAGCTCTTTCATCTTGGCCATGGACGCATAGGATTTATAGGCCAGCGGGAAAACGATGCCCTTTAGGATAAAGGTCAGCGCGATGATGGCCCAACCCATGTTGCCGATCATCGCGTTCAATTTGTGCAGTAGGGCAAAAATGGGTTTCGTCAGGAAAAAGAACCAGCCCCAGTCGATGGAGTCAACGAAACCGGCAACGCCTTCTTCGTTTTGGTAATGTTTGAGCGTTTCCCATTCTTTCGCACCGACAAACAGACGGGTGGTGATATTGATATTTGCCCCGTCAGCCACGGTTTGGGTCGGCATCAGGGTCGCGGTTTGGTAGATGTCGCGGTTTTCGATGTATTTGTTGATTTGGCGAACGGGTTGACCATCTGCCGGAATCAGCGCGGACAGCCAGTAGTGGTCGGTAAATCCGATCCAGCCAGAGGTTTCAGCGGTGGTTACAACGGCCTTGCTGCCCTGTGCGGCGTTGAAATCAAACTTGGCGATTTTTTTGTATGTTTGTTCATCCAGTGTGCCGTCCGTCATGGCGACGGTGCCCTCGTGCAGGATAAAGAATTTTTTCAAGTCCGACGGGGTGCCATGGCGGGTCAGCGTGCCATAGGGAGCCAGTGCAATGGTGCTGCCGGATGCGTTTTGCACTGATTGCGTGATCGCGAACATATAATCCTGATCAACCGAAATCTGGCGGGTAAAGGTCAGGCCGGATCCGTTGTCCCATGTCAGGGTGACGGGGGATTCGGGGGACAACGCGGCACCAGCGGGCGCGGTCCATACGGTATCTGGGCCAGGAACGGAATCGAGCGACAACCCGTTGGCTGGCGACCAGCCGTAAAGCGCATAATAGGCGTCTTGAGCACCGACGGGACGCATGACATCCACAATCGGGGAATCAGGATCGGTTGTTTGGCGATAATCTTTCAGGGAAATCTGATCGATACGGCCACCCAGCAGCGAGATAGAGCCAAGAATGCGCGGCGTTTCAATAGAAATGCGCGGCGTATCTGCGGCGGCCGTGGCCACGGATTGCGTAGCGGCAGCAGCGGGCGCGGTGCTGGCTGCGACGGGTGCCGTTGCGCCGCCTTGCGTTGTGGTGGCGGTTGCGTTCGGGTCCTCGACCGGGGTGGGCGGTGGAAACAGGACGACCCAAACCATGATCACAATAAAGCTAAGCACCGAGGCGAGAATGAGGTTCTTGTTCTGGTCTTCCATATCGCGCGCCTTGCCTGTCCTTGGATTATCAGGAGCGGTTCAACAGAGTGCAGGCCCAAAGGTCAAGCGGATATTGGGTTTTCGGCAATTCCGACGCGGGTGAAACCGGATAAATTTGTGGTGTTCAGCCTTTTTGTTGCGCGGGCATCAATCGCCTGTGCGGCTGATTTTTGGCGCATCTTCCAGTTTGGCATTGTGGGCGCGAATCCAGTCGAAGGTCTGCTCCAGCGGCATAGGGCGGGCGATGCCGAACCCTTGGACGTGGCCGCAGCCCAACTGCGCCAGCATCGCGTGTTCGCCCACAGTTTCGACACCTTCGGCCAATGTGTCCAGATCCAGTCGTTCGGCCATGGTCAGGATCGCGGCGACCATACGTTGTTGTTCGGGGTCGCGGTCCACTTTCATCACGAAAGAGCGGTCAATCTTGATCCGGCCCACAGCAAAACGGCGGATCGAAGAGATCGAGGCGTGGCCCGTGCCAAAATCATCCAGATCAATATGGCAGCCCAATTTGGCCAAGCCGTTGATAGAACGCGATATCGTATCATCAGGAGAGGCGGCAACGACTGTTTCCAACACCTCGACTGACAGGCGTTCGGCGGCGATATCGAACCGGTCCAGCTCCCATCGGATTTTTTCGACCAGTTTCGGGTTGCGCAATTCCTGACTGGCAAAGTTGACACCAACCTGTGGCACCGTCACGCCTGCCTTGTCCCAATCATTCAATGCTGTCATGGCGTGATTCAGCATGACCTCTCCCAGCCGTTCCATTTGACCGGAATCTTCTAATACCGGCAGAAATTCGGCGGGAGAGATGACACCACGTTCGGGGTGGACCCAGCGCGCGAGCGCTTCGAAACCGGTCACCAGCCCTGTGTCGGTGGAAATCTGGGGCTGATACCATGGGCGTATCTGGCCATCTTCCAATGCGATGGCAGCCTCGTCAGCCAAAACCGAACGGGTGCCGGATTCGCATTGCATACCTTCTGCATATGCGCGGATGGCAGAGGGCGCATTGTTGCATGCCTCGTTCAGGGCGGCCTGTGTGGCCGCCAGCAGGTCGGTGCCGCCATTGCCCGGATTGCGGCTGGCCGTGCAAAAACCAACGGAACAGGACATGAATACAGTGGTCGAATCCATTGAAATGGGTTCTTCTACCGCCTGTTGGAGGCGACCTGACAACTGGATTGCCACCTCCAGGTCAAGGTGGCGCACGGGGGCCAGAACCACGGCGAACAACCCGCGTTCCATGGTCAAGATACGGTCGCCAGAGCGCAATGCCCCGACCAGACGATCCGCGGTGCGGGTGATCACGGTTTGGGCTGCTGCCTGCCCGTAGCGATCTACCAGTTCGTCGAAATCATCGAGCGTTAACAAGAAGCTGGCCGTGGTGCGGGATTTTTGCGCACATTCGGTCAGCACATCGTCAAGCAGCCGGTCAAGCGGCACATCCTGAACGTCATCGGCCCGGTTGATGCTGCCCGTGCTGCCGGTTTGATCAAAGCCGCCGACCAGCGCATAGATCAACGGCAACCCCAGTGAAACAGCCAGCAGCCATGTTTCGCCACCGATCCAGAACGCACCCAGCACAATCGCGGGCAAAAAGGCCAGCGCATGTGGCCCTGCAAGTGTGGTTCTAAGTTGGTGACGCAGGCGTTTTATTCGCCGTGCATATTGAGAAGCCATTTCGCATTCATCCCGGTGCAATTCCGGGTCGAAACTAGCTGTGCTTTCTCAACAGTCGCCTAACGCAGTTTCGGCATTTCCGCCGAATTTACATCAAATTCTATCTTTCCGCGCATCAACCCCGCGAAATCGAACAGGTTCGAATCAAGCATATGCGAGGGGCGGATATTCATCAGGGATTTGAACATGACCTGACGGCGGCCGGGGCTGTTTTTCTCCCATTCATCAAGCAGTTGCTTGACTTGCTGGCGTTGCAATCCGTCCTGTGACCCGCACAGATCGCAGGGGATAATCGGGTAATCCATGGCGCGGGCAAAGCGGTCGCAATCTTCCTCGGCGACATGGGCAAGGGGGCGATACAAAAACAGGTCTCCCTCTTCGTTTACCAGTTTCGGGGGCATGGTCGCGACGCGCCCGCCGTGAAACAGGTTCATGAAAAATGTTTCCAGAATGTCGTCGCGGTGATGGCCCAGCACCACGGCTGAACACCCTTCTTCGCGGGCGATACGATACAGATTGCCACGGCGCAGGCGCGAACACAGCGCGCAATAGGTGCGCCCCGCTGGCACCTTATCCTTAACGATGGAATAGGTGTCCTGATATTCGATCCGGTTTGGCACCTGCATCTGTTCCAGAAATTTCGGCAGCACGGTGGCGGGGAAATTTGGCTGGCCCTGATCCAGATTGCAGGCCAGCAAATCGACGGGCAACAACCCGCGCCATTGCAATTCATGCAGCACCGCAAGCAGGGTATAGCTGTCCTTGCCCCCGGACAGGCAGACCAGCCATTTCGGACGCGCTGCTCCCGGTTCGATCATGCCGTATTGTTCGATCGCCTCGCGGGTGTTTTGCACGATACGTTTGCGCAGCTTTTTGAATTCGGTGGTTTTGGGGGCGCCGTGAAACAGCGGGTGGATGTCGTTTTTATCGGTGTCCAGCATGGTGCGCGCCTCGGTAAGGGATGGTTCTGGATAGCCAATGTATTATGGATGATCAACGGGCGGCGCGGGGTTTTCGGGATCGGGAACGGGGTCATATCCGTCGCTGCCCCATGGGTGGCAGCGCCCGATTCGCCGCACGGTCAGAATGGTGCCGCGAATCCCGCCGTGTTTTTCCAATGCTTCCAGCGCATAGGCCGAACAGGTGGGCTGAAACCTGCAATTATGCCCGACCCAAGGCGAGCCAAGCAGGCGATAGGCGCGCACGGGCAGGGCAACAATATGGGCCAGCGGGGTCATTTGCGCCGCTTGGGGGGGCGCGGCGGCATGGTTTTGCCCTGATGCAGTTGTGAAATGGCGCGGATCAGGTCATTTTTCAGCGATTCAAAGGGTTTATCAGCCGTGGCACCGGCCCGCCCGATCAGCACGTAATCCCATCCGGCAAGCCCGTGCTGCGGAAGAACCAGCCGCGCAATTTCGCGCAGTCGGCGTTTGGCGCGGTTGCGCGCCACGGCATTGCCGACCTTTTTCGAACAGGTAAAACCGACGCGGATTTCGCTGTTATCCTCGTCGTTGCCACGTTTGCGGGCCTGCACCATCATTGAACCCGTCCCCTGACGTCCGGCCGTGGCCGCACGCAGAAATTCAGAACGATTTCGTATGGTTACCAGTTTAGGCAGCACGATATTTAACATTCCATCCAGACAAGCAGAAGCCGCCGGAGGCCTGATCCCGCCGCTGGCTATACCAGTTTTGGGGGCCTCCGGCGGCGTCATTCTGTCAGGCCAAGGCTGCGCGCTTATGCGCTCAGCGACTTGCGGCCCTGTGCGCGACGGTTGTTCAGGATTTTACGGCCGGCTTTGGTTGCCATGCGCGAACGAAAACCGTGGCGGCGCTTGCGAACCAGGTTCGAGGGTTGGTAGGTGCGTTTCATCGCTCCGTCTCCGATTTAATATGCCTGCTGTGGCATCTATGGCGTCAGGTACGGGAACAGATGCGGAATCGCCCAGTACCCGGATATTGGAAGCCCGCTCTATAGGGGGGGATGGGGTATGTGTCAAACCTCTGCAACGGTTTTGTCACAAAATTCGCCTCGGGGCGCGGTGAAATGTTACAGGGGCGCGGGAAAACCCGATAAACAGCCCGCAAATGGTGTCCGCAGGTAAACAGATGATCAACCACCCGTGAGGAGGCTAGGCGCGGGCCGCCAATCGGTGCATCTGTAACGCATGGAACAGATCAATCACAACAGGGCGCTGTCACGCAGCGGCCAAAAGGAACATCAGCATATGAGCGCGCAAGTCAAAGGCGGGTTGGCCCGCAAACTGCCGCTGCTTGCGGTGTTGGCGGGGGCGGTTGTCGGGTTTGTCCTGCTGCGCGATACCCTGAGTTTCGAGGCACTTGCGCGGCACCACGATGCGTTGATCGCTTACCGTGATACGCATTATGCGCTTAGCGTGGCGGGGTTTATCGTGGCCTATGTGGTGATTGTCGGGTTTTCCCTGCCCGGTGCCACCGTGGCCACCCTGGCGGGCGGGTTTTTGTTTGGCGTCTTTCCCGGAGTGGCGTTCAATGTGATCGGGGCGACCCTGGGCGCGATGGCTATTTTCATGGCGGCGCGTTGGGGGCTGGGGCAACAACTGGCGGCGAAAATGGATGCCAGTGACGGGCGCATTGCGCGCATCAAACGCGGCATTGATCAATCGCAATGGTCTATGCTGTTCCTGATCCGGCTGGTGCCGGTGATTCCCTTCTTTGTGGCGAATCTGCTGCCTGCTTTGGTGGGGGTGCCGCTGTCGCGTTTTGCGATTTCGACCTTCATCGGGATCATTCCGGGGGCATTGGTGTTTACCTCGGTCGGGTCTGGTTTGGGCGCGGTGTTTGCCCGTGGCGAAGCCCCCGATCTGGGCGTGATATTCGAACCGCAGATCCTGTGGCCCTTGTTGGGGCTCAGTGCATTGGCCCTGCTGCCCATCATCATCCGCGCCCTGCGCACCAATAAGGACCCGCTGTAATGCAACAGATTGAAACCGATGTTCTGGTGATTGGCGCGGGGTCTGGCGGGTTGTCCGTGGCCGCGGGTGCGGTGCAAATGGGCGCGCGTGTGGTGCTGTTAGAGGCCGCAGAGATGGGCGGCGATTGCCTGAACCACGGCTGCGTGCCGTCCAAGGCATTGATCGCATCGGCCAAGCTGGCACAGGCGCGCCGCAAGGGGGGCGATATGGGTGTCGCCCCGGTGGAGCCACAGGTCGATTACGCCGCGGTGATGGATCATGTTGCAGGCGTGATCGCGGGCATCGCGCCCCATGACAGTCAGGACCGTTTCGAAGGGCTGGGATGCACCGTGATCCGCGCCTATGGCCGTTTCACCGGCCCCCAAGAGGTAGAGGCAGGCGATACCCGCATCAAGGCGCGCCGCATCGTGATCGCCACCGGATCGCGTCCCTTTGTGCCGCCGATTGACGGGTTAGGGCGGGACGGGCAGGGCGGCGTGCCGTTCCTGACCAATGAAACCCTGTTCGCCAATCGTGAAAAACCTGATCACCTGTTGATCATCGGCGGTGGCCCGATCGGCATGGAGATGGCGCAGGCGCATCGCCGCCTTGGCTGTTCTGTAACGGTGATCGAGGGTGCCAAGGCCATGGGGCGCGATGACCCCGAGGCCGCTGCCGTGGTGCTGAATGCCCTGCGCAGCGAGGGCGTGACGATTGCAGAGGATGCCAAGGTTTCCTCGGTTGCAGGCGCAGCAGGCGACATCACGGTAAATACCGAGGACGGGCGCAGTTTCCATGGCACCCATCTGTTGGTGGCCGTGGGGCGCGTGCCGTCCATCACCGGGCTGGATCTGGAAAAGGCGGGTATTGAATACGATAAAAAGGGCATCAAGGTCGACGCCAGCCTGCGCAGCAGCAACCGCAAGGTCTACGCCATTGGCGATGCGGCGGGCGGGCTGCAATTCACCCATGTGGCGGGATACCACGCCGGCGTGGTGATCCGGTCGGCCGTGTTGGGCCTGCCTGCCAAGGCGACGGATGCCCATATCCCCCGCGCCACCTATACCGACCCCGAACTGGCGCAGGTCGGTTTGACCGAATCCGAAGCCCGCGAACAATACGGCGACAGGTTGGAAATCGCCCGCTTCGACATGGGCGAAAACGATCGCGCCCGCGCCATGCGCATCACCAACGGTTTCGCCAAGGCGATGGTGGTCAAGGGCAAACCCGTGGGCGTCACGCTGGTGGGCGAAGGCGCGGGTGAACTGGCCGCGCTGTGGTCCATGGCCATTGCCAATGGCACAAAGATGTCGGGTATCTCGTCCATGGTCGCGCCCTATCCAACCCTGTCGGAAATGAACAAACGGGTCGCGGGCGCCTATTTCACCCCCCGCCTGTTTGAAAACGATTTTCTGAAACAGGTGGTTCGATTTGTGCAAAGGTGGTTGCCATAACGCTGCGCGAACCTATCTCCCTGCCGGAGGGTTGATGTTAAATACACTGTCGGGCCGATTTCTGATCCTAACCACCATCTTTGTCATGTTGGCAGAGGTGCTTATTTTCGTGCCCTCCATCGCGCGTTTTCGCGAGGATTACCTGCTGTCGCGGCTGGAACGGGCGCAGATCGCATCGCTGGCGCTGTTGGCCGACGATATGATCGGCGCTGATCTAGAAGAAGAGCTGCTGCGCAACGCCGAGGTGTTCAACGTGGTCCTGCGCCGTGACGAGGCGCGCCAGTTGATCCTGTCATCCCCCATGCCGCGCCCGATTGATGCCACGTTTGATCTGCGCGAAGGCACCGCCGTGGTGCTGATACGCGATGCCATGGCGCGGCTGTTCAACCGCGAAAATCAGGTGATCCGCGTGATCGGTAACCCCGTCCGCGAGGCAGGCCTGCTGATCGAGGTGACGATGGAAACCGCGCCGCTGCGCATGGCGATGATCGACTATGGTTTGCGCATCTTGTTGTTGTCGGCGGTGATTTCGGTGTTCACTGCGGTGCTGTTGTTTCTGGCGGTGCGCGCATTCCTGGTCACCCCCATCAAGGGCGTGGTGCAGGCGATGCGCGAATACGCCGCCCACCCCGAAGACGGGCGCAACATGATCATACCAAAGGCAGGCGTGCGGGAATTGCGGCAAGCCGAAGAGGCATTCGCCGCGATGCAGGTGCAGATCACCAGCGCGTTGAAACAAAAGGAACGACTGGCGCAATTGGGCGGTGCCGTGGCCAAGGTCAGCCATGATCTGCGCAATATCCTGACCTCGGCCCAACTGTTCACCGACCGGATCGAAATGTCCGAAGACCCCAGCGTGCAACGCATGGCCCCCAAGCTGGTGAATTCGATCAGCCGTGCGGTCAACCTGTGCGAATCCACGCTGGCGTTTGGCAAGGCCGAAGAGCCGCCCCCCCGCCTGACCCGCATCCATCTGGCCGATGTGGTCGAGGATGTGCTGGACAGCGAACGCATTGCCCTGGGTGACACCGACAACATCAGCCTGTCGGATGATGTGCCCGCCGCCATGGTTTTGCGCGCCGACCCCGAACAAATATACCGCGTGATTTTCAACCTTGTGCATAATGCGCGTCAGGCCCTGCAACAATCCGGCAAGGGCGGTGAAATCAATGTTGCGGGCCGCGAGTCAGAAGAGGCGTGGATGATCCGCATATCCGATACCGGCCCCGGCCTGCCGCCACGCGCCGTCGAACACCTGTTCACCGCATTTCAGGGGGGTGTCAGCAAGGGCGGCACCGGACTGGGGCTGGTGATCGCGCAGGATCTGGTGCGCGGCCATGGCGGCGAGCTGTCGCTGGTGTCGACAGGTGGCAGCGGCACGGTATTCGAAATTCTGCTGCCGCGTGGCACCGGGTTGCCTGACTGAGCACAGCAGGACATTTGCGCGCAAATCAGCGGCGCGGATGTCGTAAGGTCAATCCGGCGTTTCACGACAACGCGCATTTTTTCCCAATTGCCCCCTTGCGCATCCCGCAGCGTATGGCTAAACCCCGCCTCGACGGATTGGTAGCTCAGTTGGATAGAGTACTTGACTACGAATCAAGGGGTCGGGGGTTCGAATCCTCCCCAGTCCGCCACCACCACATTTTAAATGATTTGATTTGGTCGCCTTGGGCGGCCTTTTCTTTTTGTATGCTTGGGTTTAGCGCGCTTTGTCGGTTGCCTTGAATTTGTTTCGATGGTGCCTATATTCGTTTCTTGAGTGGTATAAGATGTGGTATTTTTGCGATGGCCCTATCCGGCAAGCTGACAAAGAAGCTCGTGGAGAACCTTGGCGCTGGGCGGCATGGGGATGGCAATGGTCTCTATCTGGTCGTTGATCCCTCCGGCGCGCGGCGCTGGATTGTGCGAGTTGTGGTCAAAGGGCAGAAGAATCGTAAAGGCGCGCCGCTGCGCACCGATTTCGGATTGGGCGGTGCTGATATTGTCACGATCAACCAAGCAAGAGAACGCGCGCTCGAATATCGCCGGATGGCCAAGCAGGGTTTGAACCCGCGTTTCAATGCGCGTCAAGAGGTGCCGACTTTTGAAGAGGTCGCGCAGCAGGTGCATATCGACCGGATGCCAACGTGGAAGAACGCCAAGCATGGGCTGCAATGGATCAATACTTTGCGCGACTACGCCTTTCCCAAGATCGGGCGGATGCCGATTGATGCGATCCACCAACCTGAGGTGATGATGTGCCTTGCGCCTATCTGGACTGAAAAGCACGAAACAGCCAAGCGGTTGGCCCAGCGCATTAAGACTGTATTGGACGTGGCGCGTTCTAAAGGGTTCAGGTCTGGCGAGAACCCCGTCACGGCGATCAAGGACGCGCAAGCGCTCCCCAAGGTCAAAGCAAAAGTGAAGCACCACAAGGCGATGGCGTGGAGTGATGTGCCGCCGTTCTATGCCGACCTCAAAACGCGCAATGCTGTGGCCGCAAAGGCGCTGATGTTCACTTGCCTCACAGGATCAAGGACTGGTGAGGTTCTGGGAATGCGTTGGGAGGAGCTGGACCTTGACGGGCGGCTTTGGACTTGCCCAGCGGAACGGATGAAAGGCGGTGAAGATCACCGCGTGCCGCTCACAGATGAAATGCTGGCGATTATCGAGCCATTGAGGGCGATGAAGTCCGATTACGTGTTTGAGGGCCAGAAACGACACAAGCCACTATCTAACATGGCCATGCTAATGCTGTTGCGGCGTATGCAAGTTGAGGGCGTCACGGTGCATGGTTTTCGCTCTACTTTCCGTGACTGGGCGGGAGAGGTAGCCAATGTACCGCGTGAGGTTGCCGAAATGAGCTTGGCGCATACGGTCGGGTCAAATGTCGAGCGTGCCTATGCGCGGTCCGATTTGCTGGACAAGCGGCGGGTGCTAATGGAGCGATGGTCGAGATTCGTATCTGGCAAGGGAAACGACAATGGCTAAACCCTCAACGGTTTTAGAGATCATCGACTACAAGAGTTTTCCGAAGCCGTTAGCCGTTGGTGCTGTTGGAATGGTTTTTGGAAAGATCACAAATGGGATGACTGCTAATTTTTTCTCTGAATTGATTTACCCGTTCCACTTAGATGCGAATGGCTATCCGTCAGTCGGCATTAGCTTTGCACTCAATGCTATCCGGTATAGCGCAAGCTCAGAAGTGCTTGTGGCGGTACAATACTTGCAGGGTCATGGTTGGTTTGAGAGCGAAGTTGAGTTCTTCATAAACGGTTTAGACCCTTGGGGTGAAATTCATGCGAGGGGCTGGAAAAGTGAAAGAGGCTCTGGTGAGGAATGGGGCATTCCCGAAAAAGTAGATATGGCCTTCTACCTTGAAGAGGTGGTGAGCGAACTGGAGGCGGATGGCAAAGAGCTTTCTAGAGAGTGGTACTATGCTAAAATTTCCCAGCTTTATTTTAGTGACATCGAGGTTCCTGACGTGGCTATGACCGTAGGAATCCTGCTCGCTCAGTTATGGTGGAGGGTTGACCTTGCGGACATAGCTGAACGTGGCCAAGCAAACTCTGAAGCGCTGCAAAAAGCAAATTCAGTTAGAAAAGAGCGTTCTAAAGTTCAGAGTGAGGACAGAAACAATATCATTTCTCAGTATTGGTTTGAAGCGATGGCGGAGTTTGGTGCCGAAACGATGCGGAGAGACAGCAACGCAGCACAAGCAATCTATGCGATTGCGATGCGGAAGCGGCCCAAAGAGCTTTTGGTGAAGGCTACGGGTGAAGTGATCGGGGTGGAAGCAATCAGAAAACGTATCTCAGCACTCAGAAAGCTAAACAAATTGGGATAGAATAGCCGTTCTTCCCATTTTGGTAGGTAAGGGCGATGTATCCCAACACGTAAAGTGTATGTCGCCAAATCGTTCAATACCAAGAAGCAGCGTAAAGTTGTTGAGAGGAACGAACGATGGCAAACCTATTCGAGCAAAACCGAAACTACGTTCTTGGTGATGATGAACTGAACATCATTGGTGACCGCGACAAGCTGGCGCAATGGCGTCATAAGGGCATGGGGCCAGCGTTCTATAAATTGCCCACACCGCCAATGAGAAACAAGCACCGTCACCTGAGGCGGCTTTTCACGCCTTCCAAGCCATGCCCAGCGCGACCGAGTTTGATAGGCGCGACAAGGCGCTGTTTGCGTTCTTCATGCTGACAGGGGCGCGTGTAGGGGCTGTGGCGTCCCTCAGGCTCAAACATATCGACCTGTTCAACGGTAAGGTTTACCAAGACCCGCGTGAGGTGGATACCAAAGCGGCCAAATACATCGACACAGTGTTCATGCCCGTTGATCCTGCCTATCTGGAGTGTTTCACAGCTTGGGTGACCTATTTGCGCAAAGAGAAGTTCTTTGGCGATGCTGATGCCTTGTTCCCCAAGGCGCAAATGGGGCTGGCGGCAACGTGCGGTTTTCAAAAAATTGGGCTTGCGCGTGAACCTTATGCTACCACAACGCCGCTCAACAAGATCATCCGCAATGCCTTTGCCATGGTGCAGTTACCGCAATACACGCCCCACGCCTTCCGCACGACCCTGATCAAGATGGCGAATGATCGTTGCAACACAGTGGAAGAGTTCAAGGCATGGGGCATGAACATCGGGCATGAGAATATGGCTGTCACGATGGGGTCATATCTGCCCATTCCAAGACAGCGCAAAGAAGACCTGATCAAGCGTCTTAAGTCTGCTTAGGGGGGAGGTCAAAGGCTTGGCGCCATCCAATCAGGACTGGCGCTGGTTGCCAATTTTATGCGCGGGCAGTTCAAAGGTAAAAAGCTATCCCCCCGCCTAAAGCGGTTTGTGCGCACCCGTGGCTTTGGCTAGGGTCCGGTCAAGGGACTGACGGTTTGTCGGTGCGATCAAGATCAAGGTGACACTCTATGCCGACATTGCAGTGGTTGACGCGGGATGAGGATGTGCGGGCGGCGGAGAAGGTGCCGTACCGTTTGCTGGAGGAAGACCCGAGCCTTGGCTATGGGAACCGCGACACGGGCAACATGCTGATCCAAGGGGACAACCTTGAGGCGCTGAAATCGCTGTTGCCGTTCTATGCGGGGCAGGTGAAGTGCATCTATATCGACCCGCCCTATAACACGGGGTCTGCGTTTGAGCATTACGATGACAATCTGGAGCATTCCAAGTGGCTGGCGATGATGTGGCCACGGTTGGAGCTGTTGCGGGAGTTGCTGGCAGAAGACGGATCGATATGGGTCAGTATTGATGATCGTGAGGGGCACTATCTCAAGGTGATTATGGACGAAGTTTTTGGGCGTAGTAGCTTTGTTGCAGATGTAATCTGGGAAAATTTCTATGGGCGTAGCAACGCGGCAGCGCTTTCACCCTCTCACAACCATACTCTTGTCTACTCCCCGATGGGCAATGATTGGAAAAACCAGCGGAACCTTTTACCCCGTGATGAAAAAAGCGCGAGCAAGTATAAAAATCCTGATAATGATGAGCGAGGGGCTTGGAGGCTCGGACCAATTTTTGCGCCTGAAGAAAGGCACGAAGGTCTTATGTACACTGTCCAAACCCCCTCAGGCCGGAGCGTCAAGCCACCGAAAGGAAGCCATTGGCGAATGACCGAACCAGAATTTTGGAGGCTTGTTGAAGAAGACCGAATTTCATTCGGCGCTAAGGGTGAGAATAATCCCGCACTAAAGATTTTCCTGAAAGAAACGCAGGGTGGTTTGGTTCCGAGAACAATCTGGCCTCATACCGAAGTTGGTCATTCACAGGAGGCAAAACGGGAGGTGATGGCGATTTTCTCGGATGGAGCGATATTCTCTACGCCTAAGCCTGAGAGGCTAATTCAGAGGATCATTCAGGTTGGAAGCAATCCCAGCGACCTCGTCCTAGATTCCTTCCTAGGCTCAGGGACAACAGCCGCTGTGGCTCAAAAGATGGGCCGCCGCTTTATTGGGATCGAAATGGGTGACCATGCCGTGACCCATTGCCAGCCGCGTCAGGTAAAAGTGACGGATGGCGAACAGGGCGGGATCAGCAAGGCGCAGAATTGGGAGGGCGGCGACGGGTTTCGCTTTTACCGCCTTGGATCACCCGTCTTTGACGATATGGGCCAGTTGCAGCCCGATATCCGCTTTCCCACCTTGGCCGCGCATATCTGGTTTTCAGAGTTCAATCACCCGTGGACCCCGCCCAGCGCTGTGTCCCCCTTCCTTGGCGCGCACAAGGGGCAGGGGATTGCTTTGCTCTATAACGGTATTCTTGGCGACAAGTCGGTGAATGGCGGCAACGTGCTGACCCGTAAAACGCTTGCGATCATCCGCGATGCGGCGGACGGCTTTGACGGGCCAATGACGATCTATGGCGAACGCACAGTTCTGGCCGATGCCTCATTGGATGCGGAGGGGATCGTGTTCAAGCAAACGCCCTATGACGTGAGGGCGCGCAAATGAGGCTCAAGCGATATCAACAAGGCACGCTTGATGTGCTGACCCGTTTCCTCAAAGACGCGCGCTTGCAGGGCGATCCGGCGGCGGCGTTCAACGGGATCATAGAGGGCGAAGAACAGGCCGCACGGCTAAAGGGCTATGCCAAGCCCTACAAGGCGATCAAAGGGCTGGAGGGCGTCCCCTACGCCTGCCTCCGCCTGCCCACGGGGGGCGGCAAGACGTTGCTGGCCGCACATACGATCATCCAAGCGCGCGATCATTGGCTTGAGCGCGACTATCCCGTGGTGCTGTGGTTGGTGCCATCCGATGCCATCCGGCGGCAAACGGTCGAGGCGCTCAAAGACCCACGCCACTTCTACCGCCAAGCGCTGGATGAGGCATTCGAGGGCCGTGTGCGCGTGTTTGACATTGCCGACTTTACCCAAGTCACCCCGTCTGATCTGGCGTCGAAGCTATGCGTGTTTGTGGGTACGGTACAGACCTTGAAAGTATCCAACACCAACGGGCGCAAAGTCTATGCGCACCATGAAATGTTGGAGCCGCATTTTGCCAAGATATCCCCCAACACGCCGGGGCTTGAGCGCAATGATGATGGGCCATTCAAGGGTGATATCCGCTTTTCCTTTGCTAACCTGATGCATGTCCACAACCCGCTAGTGATTGTGGATGAGGCGCATAATGCGGTGACGTCGCTTGCCGATGAAATGCAGCGGCGTATCAACCCGTCCGCAATCATCCAGTTCACCGCCACGCCCCGCAACAAGTCCAACATCCTGCACACCGTCACGGCGCAGGAACTCAAAGACGAACAAATGATCAAGATGCCCGTGGTGCTGGAAGAGCATGAAACGTGGCAATCTGCGGTCAACGGCGCGATCCTGCGCCAAGCCCAGCTTGAGGAAGAGGCCAAGCGCGACCGCGACAACTACATCCGGCCCATTGTGCTTTTCCAAGCCCAGAACAAGGATCAACCCGTCAACGTGGACGCCCTGCGCGACCACTTGGTCGAGGTGAAGAACATTCCGCCGGAAAAGATTGCAGTGGTCACGGGCAAACAACGTGAGCTGGACGGGATGGACCTCAAAGACCCGGCTTGTCAGATTGACTATGTGATCACGGTGCAGGCGCTCAAGGAAGGTTGGGATTGTTCCTTTGCCTATGTGTTCTGTTCTGTGGCCAATATCGGCACGTCCGGAGATGCCGAACAGCTATTGGGCCGCGTCTTGCGGATGCCTTACGCCACGCGCCGCACGTCCGCGATGCTCAACAAGTCTTATGCTTGCCTGAGTTCGCCCAAGTTTCAGGATGCGGTTAAAGGCTTGGTTGATAAGCTGGTCGATATGGGCTTTGACGAAAGCGAAGTTGCGGAGAACATCGAACACGCCCAGCCTGAGTTGCTGGACGGGTTCTTTGGCCGAAAACCGCGCCCGACGCCAACCTTTGATATGTCGATTGATGCCCCCGTAGAAGAGATCAAGGGGATCGAACGAGCGGCCCCGCTCAAGATCAGTGTCGGGTCGGATGCGCTGGGCAAGGCCAAAGTGACGGTCAAAGACTTCCTGACACCTGCGCAGGAAAAGGCGGTGTTTGAACAGATGCCCCAAAAGCACCATGGGGCGTTTCAGGAAGAGCTGGCAAAGTTCAAAGCAGAAAACCACGAAAAGGCGTCACCCGCTCAGCGCGGGGAAGAGTTTGTTGTGCCACGATTGATGGCCCAAGTGCAGGATGAGTTTGTCTTTGCCGACAATGATCTGTTGATCGAATATCATGATTGGACGCTCAAAGATCATGCGCACCAGCTCACGGAAAAACAGTTTTCAATCCGCCAAGTGGCCAACACATTCGAGGTTGATCTGGATGAGGGCAGTCTACAAGTCCAGCTCAAAGACCAGACTGACCAGTTGTCACTGGATATTGGTGTCGATGGCTGGACTGAACAGGGGCTTGTCTTGTGGTTGGATCGAAAAGTCCGCGACCGATACATCGGGCAGGGGGAGTTGGTCAGTTGGCTGTCTGCTGTTGTCGCGCATTTGATACATGATCGTGGGATCACGCTTTCAACCCTGATGCGGTGCCAATACGTGCTGGCAAGACGTCTGCAAGATCGTTTGGCAGAGATTTACACAATCGAGCGCAACAAGGTCTATCAAGGATCACTGTTTGACAGGGGCGCGGCCCCGAGCCTGAGTTTTAAGAATGGGTTTAGGTTCTTTGACGGGATGTTTGAGGGCGTCCGCACCTATCAGGGCCGCACGGTCTTTGCCAAACACTTCACGGGCAAGAACCAAGTGCCTGCATTTGATGGCCGTGGCGAAGACGGCGAAGAGTTCCAATGCGCGATGTTCTTGGATGCCAACGCGAAGGTTAAGCACTGGATCAGAAACGTGGCCAAGCACCCGAACGCGTTTTGGCTACCGTTGGCAGGTGGCAAGTTCTATCCCGACTTTGTTGCTGAGCTTGAGAATGGCCAGGTATTCGTGGTCGAGTATAAAGGTGAACACCTGCGGACCAACCAAGACACCAAGGTCAAGATGGCAGTTGGAACTCTTTGGGAAAAAGTAAGCGATGGTCGTGGTCTGTTCTTGCTGGCGCTCAAAGACGATCAAGGCGTCAATATGCGAGATCAGTTGATTGATAAGCTGGCCAAGGTATGATGGCTGAGTGAGCCTTATAGACGGCCCTCCCCAGACATTCCTTGTAGGGTTACGCAGGATGGCTTGGGGTCGAAAGTTACGAAAAGTTTGGGTGCCGCCTACCGAATGCGCACAGTGGAAAGGCTCAGAATCGCCAAAAGCTGATCCTTGGGTGGTATTTTTTGTGGTATACTAATTTCTATATAGGTTTTTATTGCATGAAGTCAGGAAGTTGAAAGATAAGTGCGGATGATCCCCAGTCCGCCACTCAATACATGTAAGACGTCAGACGAAATTGGCTTTTACATCATAAACTGACCCAATCACCGCGAACCGGATGATTGTGGGTGAGCCGCGAGTATCCGGTTCGCCCCCCTTAAGTGATGCTTCGCTATGCCTTTCAGACAACGATGCACGGTGAGCCGACATTCGCCGCGCTTTTCACGAACGGCAGCAGTGCGCAGATAGCGAGCTTTGCAAAGTCGTTAGATCTGGCGGCATGGTGGGCGACCCATGCCGCATACGCATTAAGAAGAGCAGACCTTCGCCGCATGTGCAGCCGCCGACCACCTTCGAACGGCGGCTCAGCGGGACGGAGCTGCCGTTGACCTGAGCAGATCGAACGGCAGCTTTCCTAACCGGCAACGGGAAGGTATGATGCTCAGATGGCTACGCACATAGCACTACTTCGCGCCGTAAACGTCGGCGGCACCGGCAAGCTGGCAATGGCCGACCTTCGTTCAATGGCGGAACAGGTCGGGTTGTCAAACGTGCGAACCTATATTCAATCTGGCAACCTTGTCTTTTCGTCTGATGATGCAGTCGGAGCGAAGGCGGCGCTCGAAAAGAGCCTTGAAGATTATGCAGGTAAGGCCGTGGGCGTTGTGCTTCGAACAGCCGGGGAAATGCGGGACGTGTTAGATGCCAACCCCTTCCCAAAATCGGAGCCGAGCAAGGTTGGTATCCTATTCCTAGACGACACTCCTCCGCCTGACTCTATTCGGGCTGCCAAAGGTCAAGCTGACGAAGAAATCGTGCTGGGAACACGTGAAGTCTATATTCATTTTCCGTCAGGGATGGGTCGAACAAAGCTACGTTTGCCGGTGATGTCAGAAGGCACCGTGCGGAACGTCAATACTATCGGGAAACTCGTGAAAATGGCGACCGAGGGATAAAGCGCGCAGCCACTAGGCCGCCATTCGCTACATCGCAACAGTACGGTAAGTTTGGGATCATACCCGCCCTTTAGGTTTTCGTGAAGCGGCGCACCCGCGCGGCGGGTGCAGATAAGGTGTTTGCCCTCTAGCGGCGGGCAAACCGAGCCAGGGCGCAGCGGCAACCAAAGTGCCCTTTTTCGTCACTGGTTTTGTCCGGGGCAGGCACAGCCCGAAGGGGCAGCTACGCGGACGAAGCTGCCGTTCATCCCGCCGAGTCAAATGACCGCTCCACCATCGCTTCCTGATGTTCGTTTCGACGGCGAAATCGCTCAGCGACAAAGGCGCCGCCCAGTCCTGCGCGATCAGGGCGAGCACTCGTGCAACCGGTCCAATCGACACCCGCTTGGTCGGACCGCCGCTGATGCGCGCCAGCTGACCGTCTTTATCAACTTTAAAAATATATTGACCAACAAGCTCTGCGTCCTCATAGCCCAGCTCCCGCAGCTCCCGCAGCTCCCGCAGCTCCCGCAGCTCCCGCAGCTCCCGCAGCTCCCGC
>ERZ1699650.23-NODE-23-length-145759-cov-11.438897_pt1 | contig 145759 bp, 142 predicted proteins | sample MGYA00581512_ERZ1699650 | MGnify/ENA primary metagenome ERZ1699650 (study PRJEB42348, sample SAMEA6618698) | metagenome | isolation source: Polyester-degrading enrichment culture growing on monomer terephthalic acid, Te | collected 2019-05-17 ...
GCCTGGCCTGGGACCTGCGCCGCGCGCAGCCCTATGAATGCTATGACGAGTTCGACTTCCAGATCCCGGTGGGCAAGAACGGCGATTGCTACGACCGTTACCTCGTCCGCATGGAGGAAATGCGCCAGTCGCTGAAGATCATCCACCAGGCGATCGAGAAGCTGCGTGCGCCCGAAGGGCAGGGCGATATCCTCGCCCGGGGCAAGCTGACTCCGCCGAAACGCGGCGAGATGAAGACCTCGATGGAAGCGCTGATCCATCACTTCAAGCTCTATACCGAAGGCTTCCATGTTCCGGCAGGCGAGGTCTATGCCGCCGTCGAGGCGCCCAAGGGCGAGTTCGGCGTCTACCTCGTGGCCGATGGCAGCAACAAGCCGTATCGCGCCAAGCTGCGCGCGCCGGGCTTCCCGCATCTTCAGGCGATGGACTATGTCGCAGGCGGGCATCAGCTGGCCGACGTGGCGGCGATCATCGGCACAATGGACATCGTTTTCGGAGAGATCGACCGATGAAAGTTTTGAAGAGTGTCGCGGGTCTGGCCGCGCTTGGCGTGCTGGCCGGCTGCATGGAGGCCCCGGTGACGGGCTCCAGCGGCAACCGGCTGGACGTTGAGGCCTATGATGCCGCGGTGGCCTCGATCGGTTGTGCGCTGGTGACGGATGCAGATTACGGCGCGGTGGAATTCCAGGCCGGGATGACCCGCGAAGAGGTGCTGGCCCTGACCCAGCGCAAGCTGAGCCGGGGTCAGGCGGTGCAATTGGAGACCGGTGGCATCCGGTTGACCACCGGGACCTGTGCGGTCGCATGAGGATGGCGCGTCGCGCATATCCCGGGGCGGGGGCATGAAGATGGGCGGCGATCCTTCGACCATCGTTCTGGCGGGCTCGACCTTCCTTGCCGCGGCTTTTGTCGCGGTCCAGGCGTTCTATGCCCGCACCTCCTATGTCGAGGGCGAGGCGACGCGCTTTCTTGAGCGCAAGCTGGACATCTGTTTCGATAATTTCGACGCGGCGGCGCGGATCGATGCGGCCTTGCGTCAGACCATGCCGGGCATGACTGCGCCCGACGCGTGGCCGCCGAAGATCCGGGTGGAAAACCCCGAGGTACTGGCGCGCGTCAAAACCGAGATCGTGCCGCTTCTGGACCGGCTTGAGGCCGGGTTGACCAAGGCGCAGGTGCTGGGCGGGCTTGACAAGTACCGCGCCTACCTGGGCCAACAGCTGCGCGGCTTGTCCAAGCAGCTTCTTGACATGAACCCCGCAACGCTGGCCCCGGGCAACACGGCCAACGCAGCGGTGTTCAACAAATTAAGCGAATTCATAGGTGCGCAATACGCGGTCTTTACCGGTTGCCGCCTGGTTGCCGAGGGGAAATCCTGATGCTCCGTCGTCTCTACCATGACCAGCCCGAGACCTTTGCCTTTACCGAGGCCAACCTGGCCTGGGCGGAAGCGCAGGTCACCAAGTACCCCGAGGGCCGTCAGGCCAGCGCCATCATTCCGCTGCTCTGGCGGGCGCAGGAACAGGAAGGCTGGCTCAGCCGCCCGGCGATCGAATATGTCGCCGACATGCTGGGCATGGCCTATATCCGCGCCTTGGAAGTGGCGTCGTTCTACTTCATGTTCCAGCTGCAACCGGTTGGCACCGTGGCCCATATCCAGGTTTGCGGCACCACCTCTTGCATGATCTGCGGCGCGGAAGACCTGATCGGGGTTTGCCGTGACAAGATCGCGCCAAAGGCGCATGAGCTGTCCGCCGATGGCCGGTTCTCCTGGGAAGAGGTGGAATGCCTGGGCGCCTGTGCCAATGCGCCGATGGCGCAGATCGGCAAGGATTACTACGAGGACCTGACCACCGAGCGCCTGGCCGAGATCATCGACCAGATGGCGGCGGGCGAGGTGCCGGTGCCGGGGCCGCAGAACGGGCGTTATACGTCCGAGCCTGCTTCGGGCCTGACCAGCCTGGCCGATGATGTGGACGGGCGGCACAAGTACAACGCCTCGGCCCAGCTGGCGACCGACATCGGCGACACGATCAAGCGCATCGACGGCACCGAGGTGGCGTTGAGCGCGCCCTGGCAACAAGGCGCCAACCACGGTGATGCCACCGCCAAAGCGGCCCATGTCGAACCCCGCCAGCCGCGTCCGACCAAGGATGTTCCGGCGGATGAAAGCGGCGTCGACAACCGCCAGTCTGCGGCCACCTCCAAGGGCCGTCCGGAATCGACCGCGGACAGCACCGCGGATAGCGCGCCCGCCCCGGAACCCACCCCGACGCCGAAACAGGCCGAGATCAAGCCTTCGACCCCGCTTGCGGGCGAGGCCGACCTGGCCGGGCGCAAGGGCAGCTGGACCTATCAGCCTGCGCCCAAGCCCGCCTCCCAACCCGCGCCGAAGACGCCGGCACCGGCGGATGAGGCGCCCGCGCCATCACAGCCTGCCGAAGTTGCCAAGCCGCAGGGACTTGACGCCGCACGCGATGGCAAACCCGACGATCTGAAATTGATCAAGGGGATCGGGCCGAAGCTGGAACAGCTCTGCAATTCCCTGGGTTTCTACCATTTCGATCAGATCGCTGCCTGGACCGCGTCCGAGATCGCCTGGGTCGACGAGAACCTCGAAGGTTTCAAGGGCCGGGTGACCCGCGATGAGTGGGTCTCTCAGGCGAAAGTACTAGCTTCAGGTGGAGAGACTGAATTTTCCTCTCGTGGTAAGAACGGAGATGCCAACTGACATCGACATCTTGAAATCGGGAGTATGAGCCATGACTGAGACATCAAACAGCGATTGCAGCAGGAAATGCTGGACCGGCGCGGCCATTGCGGGGGCGGTGGCCTTTGTCGTGCTGGGCTTCGGCACCGGCATGGGGGTCTTCATGGCCCTGGTGATCGGCCTGGTGGTCTTTGGCGGGCTCGGTGTTGCGCTGGGCCGGATGGTCTGTGGCGATGCGTCCCGGGCAAGCACGATCAGCAGCACCGCCGCCGCGGCGGGGGCCAGCGCCGCCGCATCCCCGACGGCCGCGGCCGTGGCCCCGACGCCGCAGCCCGACCCGGCGGATGTTGCCACGCCCGACCCCGAGATCGAGACCGAAGCCGCCCGGGTGAAGCCCTCGGCGGAACTGGCCGGCGAGGCAGAACTGGCCGCGCGCAAGGGCGAATGGGCCTATGACGCGCCGGAAGACACCGAAGCGGCCCCCGAAGACGCGCCGCTGATCAAGCCCTCGACCCCGCTTGCGGGCGAGGCGGAACTGGCCACGCGCAGGGGCAGCTGGACCTACACGGCCCGCACGGCCTGACGGAGACGAAAGACAAAGATGGGACGCGACGCAGACCAACAGATCGCACGGCAGGGGCGCCTCACCGCGCTGGTGATTGCCGGCACGATGCTGATCTGGCTCGCGGCCCAGTTCATCGGCCCGAGGATCGGCCTGGCCGGGCGCTATGCGCTGCTGGTCGATCTTCTTGCCCTGGCGGCGTTCATCTGGGCGTTTGTCAACATCTATCAGATCTGGCGCAAGGGCCAGGACAAGTAAGAGGGTAGCACCCACATGCTGCAGGATCAGGACCGGATCTTTACCAACATCTACGGGATGCACGACCGGACTCTGGACGGCGCGAAGAAGCGCGGCCATTGGGACGGCACGGCGGGTATCCTCGAAAAGGGCCGCGACTGGATCATCGACCAGATGAAGGCCAGCGGCCTGCGCGGTCGCGGCGGCGCGGGCTTCCCCACCGGGTTGAAGTGGTCCTTCATGCCCAAGGAAAGCGACGGGCGGCCTGCGTACCTGGTTGTCAACGCCGATGAATCCGAGCCCGGCACCTGCAAGGACCGCGAGATCATGCGCCACGACCCGCATACGCTGGTCGAAGGCTGCCTGATTGCCAGTTTCGCGATGCAGGCCCATGCCTGCTACATCTATATCCGTGGCGAATACATCCGCGAGCGCGAAGCGCTGCAGATTGCCATCGACGAGGCTTATGACGCCGGGCTGGTGGGCAAGAATGCTTGTGGCTCGGGCTATGATTTCGACATCTATCTGACGCACGGGGCAGGGGCCTATATCTGCGGCGAGGAAACCGCGCTGATCGAAAGCCTGGAAGGCAAGAAGGGCATGCCCCGGATGAAGCCGCCGTTCCCCGCCGGTGCCGGTCTTTATGGCTGCCCGACCACGGTGAACAACGTCGAATCCATCGCCGTCGTGCCCACCATCTTGCGCCGTGGCCCGGAATGGTTTGCCGGGTTTGGCCGTCCCAACAATGCGGGCACCAAGCTGTTCGCCGTCTCCGGCCACGTCAACAACCCCTGCGTCGTCGAAGAGGCGATGTCGATCAGCTTTGAAGAGTTGATCGAAAAGCATTGCGGCGGCATTCGTGGCGGCTGGGACAATCTCCTTGCGGTCATCCCGGGTGGCTCGTCCGTGCCATGCGTGCGCGGCGAGAAGATGAAAGACGCCATCATGGACTTCGATTACCTGCGCGGCGAGCTGGGCTCCGGCCTTGGCACCGCGGCGGTGATCGTGATGGACAAGCAGACCGATATCATCAAGGCGATCTGGCGGTTGTCCAAGTTCTACAAGCACGAAAGCTGTGGCCAGTGCACGCCCTGCCGCGAAGGCACCGGCTGGATGATGCGGGTCATGGACCGGCTGGTGCGCGGCGAGGCCGAGGTCGAGGAGATCGACATGCTCTTTGACGTGACCAAGCAGGTCGAGGGCCACACCATCTGTGCGCTTGGCGATGCGGCGGCCTGGCCGATCCAGGGCTTGATCCGCAACTTCCGCGAAGAGATCGAAGATCGTATCAAGGCCCAGAAATCGGGCCGCATGGGCGCAATGGCGGCGGAGTGACGGTGATGATGAAAACCCTTGTCCTGACATCTGCGGCGCTTGCCCTTCTGGCGGCGCCGCTGGCGGCGGCCACCTATAAAAGCGCGACCTACCAGGCGGTGACGCAATCGGTTTCGGTGGCGTTGAAATCCACCACCGGCGGTGCGCGCCCGGCGCAGCAGGTCTTCGTGACGGTGTCGCGGCTGGACGGTGTGGCGATCGGCCAGGGCGAAATGGGCCAGGCGGCAAGCTTTGCACAACAGGTGGCCTGTTCCGGTGGCACCGCGTTGGGCACGGTGGCGGCGGGCCGGAATGGCGCGGCGGCGGACTTCGAAGTCCTCTGTGTGGCGGGGTAACGGCATGCGGCGTGTGTTCCTGAGTGTGAGTGTTGCCCTGATGCTGACGGGTTGCGGCCTGTTTGATGGCAGCTCCAGCAAGCGTATCCTGTTCGACGGCCAGTATTTCCGCGGCTCGGCCAAGGCGGTGGACCGGGATGACCGGCGCTATTTCGAATCCACCGCGAAGCCCGTGTCGCGCAGCCTGGAAGGCGCGCGCGCGGCGGTGGCCTATCATGCCACGCGCTATTGCATTCGTTGGTTCGGCATTTCCGACGTGGCATGGGACACCGACCCCCAGGCCGAGGTCGTGCCGGTCGAAAACGACACCCTGACCCTGCGCGGGACCTGCCTGGAATGAAGCGTCTCGCGATCATATCCCTCCTGGCGATGGCCAGCCCTGTGCTGGCGCTGCAGCCGTTGAGCCAGGTCAAGGCGATCAACGACGGCTTGCGTGCGGTCATGATCGCGGACCAGGTGCGCATCGTTTGTCCCGCCATCGAGGCGCGGATGATAGCCGGCTGGTCTTTTGTGCGGTCGCTGGAACGCGAGGCGCGCAAGCTGGGCTACAGCGCCGAAGAGATCGAGGATTTCGTCGAGAGCAAGTCCGAGCGCAAGCGGCTTGAGGGCGAGGCGGCGGCCTATATGCGGGCAAACGGGGTCAAGGCGGGCCAGCCCGAGACCTATTGCGCGTTGGGGCATGCAGAGATTGCGAAGGGCAGCCAGATCGGCGCCCTTCTGAGAGCGAAGTGAGAGCCATGAGCGACCTGAAAAAGATCATCATCGACGGCAACGAGATCGAAGTGGACGGGGCGATGACCCTGATCCAGGCCTGTGAGCAGGCAGGGATCGAGGTGCCGCGCTTCTGCTATCACGAACGTCTGTCGATTGCCGGCAACTGCCGCATGTGCCTTGTCGAAGTGGTGGGCGGCCCGCCGAAACCCGCCGCCTCCTGCGCGATGCAGGTCCGCGATCTGCGCCCGGGGCCCGAGGGCCAACCGCCGGTGGTCAAGACCAACTCGCCGATGGTCAAGAAGGCGCGCGAAGGGGTGATGGAATTCCTGCTCATCAACCACCCGCTGGATTGCCCGATCTGTGACCAGGGCGGCGAGTGCGACCTTCAGGATCAGGCGATGGCCTATGGCGTCGATTTCAGCCGGTTCCGTGAACCCAAGCGCGCCACCGACGATCTGGACCTTGGGCCGCTGGTCGAAACCCACATGACGCGCTGCATTTCCTGCACCCGCTGCGTGCGCTTCACCACCGAGGTCGCGGGCATCACCCAGATGGGCCAGACCGGGCGCGGCGAGGATGCCGAGATCACCGCCTACCTGGGCGAGACGCTCGACAGCAACATGCAGGGCAATATCATCGACCTGTGCCCGGTAGGCGCGCTGGTGTCGAAGCCCTATGCCTTTACCGCGCGGCCCTGGGAGCTGACCAAGACCGAGAGCATCGACGTGATGGATGCGCTGGGATCGAACATCCGCGTCGATACCAAGGGCCGTGAAGTCATGCGCTTTCTGCCGCGCAACAACGACGGCGTGAACGAGGAATGGATTTCCGACAAGACGCGCTTTGTCTGGGACGGGCTGCGCCGCCAGCGGCTGGACCGGCCCTATGTGCGCGAAAACGGCAAGCTGCGTCCGGCAAGCTGGGGTGAGGCGCTGGCCAAGGCCGCCGAGGCGATCAAGGGCGCTGCGAAGCCTGCGGGCCTTGTGGGTGATCTTGCGCCGGTCGAGGCCGCCTTTGCGCTGAAACAACTGATCGAGGGGCAGGGCGGCAGCGTCGAATGCCGCACCGATGGCGCGAAGCTGCCCGCCGGGAACCGTTCGGGCTATGTCGGTACGGCGGTGATCGAGGATATCGACAGCGCGGAGATGATCCTGCTGATCGGCACCAACCCGCGCGAGGAATCGCCGGTGCTGAACGCCCGCATCCGCAAGGCCTGGGCGCGGGGTGCCAAGGTGGCGCTGATCGGCGAGGCGGTCGATCTGACCTATGATTACCAGCACCTTGGCACCGACCGCGCGGCGCTGGCCAAGCTGGCCGAGATGGATCATTCCGACAAGGACGGCGTGGCGGGCGTGATGATCGTCGGTCAGGGTGCCCTGCGCGAAGCCGACGGCGCGGCGGTCCTGGGCACCGCGATGCAACTGGCCGAGGCGGGAAGCTCGAAACTCATGGTGCTGCATACGGCGGCCGGTCGCGTGGGCGCGATGGATGTCGGCGCGGTGACCGAGGGCGGGATGGACGCGCTGGAAGGCACCGACGTGGTCTACAACCTTGGCGCGGACGAGATCGACATCGCGGAAGGGCCTTTCGTGATCTACCAAGGGTCGCACGGCGACCGCGGCGCGCATCGCGCCGACGTGATCCTGCCGGGCGCGGCCTACACGGAAGAAAACGGGTTGTTCGTCAACACCGAAGGCCGCCCGCAGCTTGCCCTGCGCGCCGGTTTCGCCCCGGGCGAGGCCAAGGAAAACTGGGCCATCCTGCGGGCGCTGTCCGGCGAACTGGACGCCAAGCTGCCCTATGACAGCCTTGCGCAATTGCGCCAGGCGCTGGTCAAGGAGGTGCCGCACCTGGCCCAGATCGACCAGGTGCCGGAAAACGACTGGCAACCGGTTGAGGCCGGCAAGCTGGGCGATGCCGGCTTCCGCAACGTGATCCGGGACTACTGGCTGACCAACCCGATTGCCCGCGCAAGCGAGCTGATGGCGGAGTTGAGCCGCAATGCGAAATCCCGTGGGGAGGCAAAGATTGCTGCGGAATGAGCCGACATATCGGAATATGGCTCCGGGCGGCGCTGCTGTCGCCCGTGATGGCGCTTGGCGGATGCGAGATGTCTGAGCAGACGGCGGAGGATATCCCCTTCGAGCCCGCGTATCGCGGCATCGAGACCCGCTTGCTTGACGGCGACCTGGTCAATTTCCACGTGGCAATGACCGGCGCCCGCGATGCCCAGGACGTGGTGGATTACACCGAATGTGCCGCCGCGCAATATGCGCTGATCCGCGGCTACGGATTTGCGCGCCACGTGCGCACCAATACGCATGTCGAGGCTGGCCTTTGGCGGGGGGATGCGGTTTACACCATCTCGCCGGCGCTGCCCGACGGATTGAAGACGATAGATGCCGAGGTCGTGGTGGCGAACTGCCGCGAACGTGGCATTCCGACTGTGTGAGGGACCATGGCTGACTTCTTCTCAACCCCGCTTGGAATTGGCGTGCTGATCCTTGCACAATGTCTGGCCGTGCTGGGCTTTGTCATGATTTCGCTGCTGTTCCTCGTGTACGGCGACCGCAAGATCTGGGCCGCGGTCCAGATGCGGCGGGGCCCCAACGTGGTGGGCACCTTCGGCATCCTGCAATCGGTGGCCGACGCGCTGAAATACGTGCTGAAGGAAGTGGTGGTGCCCGCGGGCGCGGACAAGCCGGTCTTCTTCCTCGCGCCGATGCTGTCCTTTGTGCTGGCGGTGATTGCCTGGGCGGTGATCCCCTTTGCCGATGGCTGGGTGCTCTCAGACATCAACGTCGCCATCCTCTATGTCTTCGCCATGTCCTCGCTCGAGGTTTACGGCGTGATCATGGGCGGCTGGGCGTCGAACTCGAAATATCCCTTCCTCGGCTCGCTCAGGTCGGCGGCCCAGATGATTTCCTACGAGGTGTCGATCGGGTTGATCATCATCGGCGTGGTGATTTCGACCGGCTCGCTGAACTTCGGTGACATCGTCGCGGCGCAGGACACGGGCTATGGCTTCTTCTCGTGGTACTGGCTGCCGCATTTCCCGATGGTCTTCCTGTTCTTCATCTCCTGCCTGGCGGAAACCAACCGCCCGCCCTTCGACCTGCCGGAAGCGGAATCGGAACTGGTGGCGGGCTACCAGGTGGAATATTCGGCCACGCCCTTCCTGTTGTTCATGGCCGGGGAATACATCGCCATCTTCCTGATGTGCGCGCTGACCTCGCTTCTGTTCTTTGGCGGCTGGCTGTCGCCCATTCCCGGCCTGCCGGACGGCGCGCTGTGGATGGTGGGCAAGATGGCCTTCTTCTTCTTCATCTTCGCGATGGTAAAGGCGATCACCCCGCGTTACCGCTATGACCAGCTGATGCGCCTGGGCTGGAAGGTGTTCCTTCCCTTCAGCCTTGTCTGGGTGGTCTTCGTGGCATTTGCCGCCAAGTTCGGCTGGTTCTTTGGCGCCTATGCCCGCTGGACGACGGGAGGCTGATGATGAGTGATCTGAAAAACGCCATTCTCGACGCAAAATACATCGACATGGTGGCGCTGGCCGATTTCGTGGTGCAGGACTGCGGGCTGCCGGACATGGACGACGACGGCGCCCCGCTGCCGCAACAGAACGAGATCGCCGCCGCGATCTTTCGCTGGGCGGCAATGCAGGACAAGCCGGAAGCCGACACTCAGGCCGCAGACACCGACACCCCGGACGACAGCGACACGCCACGGGACGACGCCACGCAAGGGGAGAACGGATGACCAATATCGACTATGGCCGGGCGGCGAAGTACTTCCTGCTGGCCGATTTCATCAAGGGCTTCCAACTGGGTCTGAAGTATTTCTTCGCGCCCAAGGCGACCTTGAACTACCCGCATGAAAAAGGCCCGCTAAGCCCGCGTTTTCGCGGCGAACATGCGCTGCGCCGTTATCCCAACGGCGAAGAGCGTTGCATCGCCTGCAAGCTGTGTGAAGCGATCTGCCCGGCGCAGGCGATCACCATCGACGCCGAACCGCGTGATGATGGCAGCCGCCGCACCACGCGCTATGACATCGACATGACCAAGTGCATCTATTGCGGCTTCTGCCAGGAGGCCTGCCCGGTGGATGCGATTGTCGAGGGGCCGAATTTCGAGTTCGCCACCGAGACCCGCGAAGAGCTGTTCTATGACAAGGACAAGCTTCTGGCGAACGGCGAGCGCTGGGAAGCCGAGATCGCCGCCAACCTTGAAATGGATGCGCCCTACAGATGAGCGATCAGAAAACCCCTTTCGAGCTGATGATGCAGCAGGCGCAGGAGATGGCCAAGGCCTTCAATCCCGCGCTTGAGACCTTCTCGCCCAAGGGGTTCGAGAACATGTGGCCGACCATGCCCAAGGACATGATGGAAATGGCCTTTGGCCGTGGCCTGTCCAAGGAAGGGCTGGATGCCAAGACACGGCTTCTGCTGACCATTGCCGGGCTGACCATGCAGGGCGCCCAGGCCGAAACCCCGTTTCGCATGACCGTGCGCCATGCGCGCGAAGCCGGGGCCACCAAGGACGAAATCGCCGAGACCATCGCCCAGATGTCGATGTTCGCCGGCCTTCCCGCCATGAACCGCGCCATGGACCTGGCCCGCGACGTGATGGCCGACGACAGCGAGGATGACGCAAAATGACCGTGTTCGCCTTTTATCTCTTTGCGCTCAGCACCATCGCCGGGGGCCTGTTCACCGTGATCGCCCGCAACCCGGTGCATTCGGTGCTGTGGCTGATCCTGGCCTTCCTGTCTTCGGCGGGGCTTTTCGTGCTGCTCGGGGCGGAATTCGTGGCGATGCTTCTGATCATCGTCTACGTCGGTGCCGTCGCGGTGCTGTTCCTCTTCGTGGTGATGATGCTCGACGTCGATTTTGCCGAATTGAAGGCGGAAATGGCGAAATACATGCCGCTGGCGCTGCTGATCGGGGTGATCCTGCTGATGCAGTTTGCAATGGCGGTGGGTGCCTGGGAAAGCTCGGCCGCGGCCGAGGGGCTGCGCGCGCAGGTGACACCGACCGATGTGCAGAACACCCATGCGCTTGGGGTCATCCTTTATGACCAGTATTTCCTGCTGTTCCAGCTGGCCGGCCTGATCCTTCTGGTGGCAATGGTGGGCGCCATCGTGCTGACCCTGCGGCACCGCACGGATGTCAAACGCCAGGATGTGCTGGCCCAGATGTACCGTGATCCGGCCAAGGCGATGGAACTCAAGGATGTCAAACCGGGGCAGGGGCTCTGACATGGCGGACATGATGGCGCTGGCGCATGTGGTGTTTCTCAAGGTCGGGATACTGGGATTTGCGGGGCTTTGGGCCCTGAAGGCAACACTGGGTGTGCTGGCACTGCGCTGGCTGCGCCTGCGGCGTCAACGGGCGTCGAACTGAAGACGGCCGCCCGTCGGGGCGGCCAGGCAAAGACGAAACGGGCAAAAGCCCAGAGGGACGGCATGATCGGACTTGAACATTACCTGACAGTGGCGGCGACGCTGTTTGTCATCGGCATCTTCGGCCTCTTCCTGAACCGCAAGAACGTGATCATCCTGCTGATGTCGATCGAGCTGATGCTGCTGGCGGTCAATATCAACCTCGTGGCTTTTTCCGCACACCTGGGCGACCTGGTGGGGCAGGTGTTCACGCTGTTTGTCCTGACCGTCGCGGCGGCAGAGGCGGCCATCGGGCTTGCCATCCTCGTCTGTTTCTTCCGCAACCGCGGCACCATCGCCGTGGAAGACGTCAACGTGATGAAGGGGTAGGCCCATGGAAAGCATCATCCTGTTTGCCCCCCTCGTGGGGGCGCTGATCGCCGGGTTCGGCGGCAAGCTGATCGGCGACCGCGGCGCCATGTGGATCACCACCGGGCTCTTGTTCACGGCATGTGCCTTTTCCTGGATCGTCTTCCTCAGCCACGGGGCCGAGACCCAGCATATCCAGATCGCACGCTGGATCGAAAGCGGCTCGCTCTCGACCGATTGGTCGATCCGGCTGGATCGGCTGACCTCGATCATGCTGATCGTTGTCACCACGGTCTCCTCGCTCGTCCACCTCTACAGCTTCGGCTACATGGCCCACGACCCGCAGTGGAAGGACGGCGAAAGCTACAAGCCGCGCTTCTTTGCCTACCTGTCGTTCTTCACCTTCGCCATGCTGATGCTGGTGACCTCGGACAACCTGGTCCAGATGTTCTTTGGCTGGGAGGGCGTGGGCGTCGCATCCTACCTGTTGATCGGCTTCTACTATCGCAAGCCGTCGGCCAATGCGGCGGCGATGAAGGCCTTCATCGTCAACCGCGTGGGTGACTTCGGCTTTGCCCTGGGCATCTTCGGGCTGTTCTTCCTGACCGACTCGATCCGCTTTGACGACATCTTTGCCGCGGCACCCGATCTGGCCACGACGCAGATCACCTTCCTCTGGGCCGAGTGGAACGCCGCCAACCTGATTGCCTTCCTGCTGTTCATCGGCGCGATGGGCAAATCGGCGCAGCTGTTCCTGCACACCTGGCTGCCTGACGCGATGGAAGGCCCGACGCCTGTGTCGGCGCTGATCCACGCCGCGACGATGGTGACGGCGGGTGTCTTCCTTGTCTGCCGCATGTCGCCGCTGATGGAATACGCGCCTGAGACGATGGCCTTTGTCACCTTCCTTGGGGCCGCGACGGCCTTTGTCGCCGCGACCATCGGGCTGGTGCAGAACGACATCAAACGGGTGATCGCCTATTCGACCATGTCGCAGCTGGGCTACATGTTCGTCGCTGCCGGTGTGGGCGTCTATTCGGTGGCGATGTTCCACCTGTTCACCCATGCCTTCTTCAAGGCGATGTTGTTCCTCGGCGCAGGCTCGGTCATCCATGCGATGCACCACGAACAGGACATGCGCAACTATGGCAACCTGCGGAAGAAGATCCCCTATACCTTCTGGGCGATGATGATCGGCACGCTGGCCATCACCGGTGTCGGCATTCCGCTGACCCACATCGGGTTCGCCGGCTTCCTGTCCAAGGACGCGGTGATTGAAAGCGCCTATGCCGGCACCCAGGGCGGGTTTGCCTATTGGGCGCTGGTCGTGGCGGCGCTGTTCACCAGCTTCTACAGCTGGCGGCTGATGTTCCTGACCTTCTATGGCAAGGCGCGGGGCGACAAGCACACCCATGAGCACGCGCATGAAAGCCCGATGGTCATGTTGGTGCCGCTGGGCGTTCTGGCGCTGGGTTCGGTGCTGGCGGGGATGATCTGGTACGGTTCGTTCTTTGGCGATCACGACCGGGTGAACCGTTTCTTCGGCATCCCGGCGCATCATGCCGAAGCCGATGCAGGCCACGGGGCAGAGGCGGATCATGCCGATACCGGCCATGCCGACACTGCCCATGCCGAAGAGGACGCGCAAGCGGCCGATGAGGCGCATGACGAGGCTCATGCAGAGGCCGCGCATGATGCGACACATGGCGAGGCGCCGAAGGGCGCGATCTTCATCCACCCCGACAACCACGTCATGGACGAGGCGCACCATGCCCCCACATGGGTCAAGATCTCGCCCTTCATCGCCATGCTGATCGGTTTCGGCCTGGCTTTCTGGTTCTATATCATCAACCCCACCATTCCCGTCCGCCTGGCCGAGCAGCAGCGCCCGCTGTATCTCTTCCTGCTCAACAAGTGGTACTTTGACGAGGCTTACGATTTCCTCTTCGTTCAGCCTTCCAAGGCCCTGGGCCGCTTCCTGTGGAAACGCGGCGACGAGGGCACGATTGACGGCGCGCTCAACGGCGTGTCGATGGGGATCATCCCGTTCTTCACCCGGCTCGCGGGCCGGTTCCAGTCCGGCTACATTTTCAGCTACGCCTTTGCCATGGTGATCGGCCTCGCACTTCTGATCACCTGGATCACCATCGGCGGAGGAGCGCACTGATGGACAACCTCCTATCCATTGTCACCTTCATCCCGGCCCTGGGCGCGCTGATCCTTGGCGTCTTCCTGCGGGGCGAGGACGAGGCGGCCAACCGCAACGCCAAGTGGCTGGCGCTGATCGCCACCGGGGCGACCTTTCTGATCTCGCTTTTCATCCTGGCGCAGTTCGATCCCGCCGACACCGGCTTCCAGTTCGTGGAAGAGGGCGACTGGCTGCTCGGCCTGAAGTACAAGATGGGCGTCGACGGCATTTCGGTGCTGTTTGTCATGCTGACCACCTTCATCATGCCGCTGTGCATCGCCGCCAGCTGGAACGTGAAGGTCCGGGTCAAGGAATACATGATCGCCTTCCTGGTGCTGGAAACGCTGATGCTTGGCGTCTTCATGGCGCTGGACCTGGTGCTGTTCTACCTGTTCTTCGAGGCCGGTCTGATCCCGATGTTCCTGATCATCGGCATCTGGGGCGGCAAGAACCGCATTTACGCCTCGTTCAAGTTTTTCCTCTACACCTTCATCGGCTCGGTCCTGATGCTGGTCGCCATGGTCATGATGTTCCATCAGGCGGGCACCACAGACATCCCGACCTTGATGAACCACGAGTTCGACTCTGAAAGCTTCTCGGTCCTCGGCATCCAGATCGTGGGCGGGGTCCAGACATTGATGTTCCTCGCGTTCTTTGCCAGCTTCGCGGTCAAGATGCCGATGTGGCCGGTCCACACCTGGTTGCCGGATGCGCACGTTCAGGCGCCGACGGCAGGTTCGGTCGTGCTGGCGGCGATCCTGTTGAAGATGGGCGGCTACGGCTTCCTGCGCTTCTCGCTGCCGATGTTCCCTGTGGGGTCGGACGTCATGGCGCCGCTGATCCTGTGGATGTCGGCCATCGCCATTGTCTACACCTCGCTGGTGGCGCTGGTGCAGGAAGACATGAAGAAGCTGATCGCCTATTCCTCGGTCGCGCATATGGGCTATGTCACCGCCGGCATCTTTGCCGCCAACCAGCAGGGGATCGACGGCGCGATCTTCCAGATGCTGAGCCACGGCTTCATCTCCGGCGCGCTCTTCCTTTGCGTCGGCGTGATCTATGACCGGATGCACACGCGCGAGATCGACGCCTATGGCGGGCTGGTCAACCGGATGCCGGCCTATGCGCTGATCTTCATGCTGTTCACGATGGCCAACGTCGGCCTGCCGGGGACCTCGGGGTTCGTCGGTGAATTCCTGACGCTGATGGGCATTTTCCAGGCCAACACCTGGGTTGCGATGGTGGCCACCTCGGGTGTGATCCTTTCGGCGGCCTATGCGCTCTGGCTGTATCGCCGGGTGGTGTTCGGCGCGCTGATCAAGGAAAGCCTGAAGACCATCACCGACATGACCGCCCGCGAGCGCGCGATCTTTGCGCCGCTGGTGTTCATGACGATCCTGCTGGGCGTCTATCCGGCGCTGATCACCGATATCATCGGGCCCTCGGTCGAGGCGCTCGTGGGCAATTACCAGACGGCGCTGGCCGCATCGGGCGATGCGGTTCAGGTCGCCGGGCATTAAGGAGGCCGGCGCATGATCCAGGCTGATCTTTCCCTCATCCTCCCCGAGATCATGATCTCGGTCTACGCCATGTTGGCGCTGGTGGGCGCGGCCTATACCGGCAAGGACGAGCTGGCCGGGGTGTTGACCTGGGCAACCGCGGCGCTGTTCGTGGTGGCGGCCTTCTGGGTCGGGTCTACGGGCGGCGGCACGCGCGAAGCCTTTGGTGGAATGTTCATCGACGACGGCTTTGCCCGCTTTGCCAAGGTCACGGTGCTTCTGTCCGCAGCGGCGGTCCTGGTGATGAGCCAGGGCTACATGGCCGCGCGCGGCATCCTGAAATTCGAATACCCCCTGCTGATCGCGCTGGCCGCGGTGGGCATGATGATGATGGTGTCCGCCGGGGACCTGATGTCGCTTTACATGGGGCTTGAGCTGCAATCGCTGGCGCTTTACGTCGTGGCCGCCCTGCGCCGCGACAGCGTGAAATCGACCGAGGCCGGGCTGAAATACTTTGTCCTCGGCGCGCTTTCTTCGGGGCTGCTGCTCTATGGCGCCTCGTTGACCTATGGTTATGCCGGCACCACGCTGTTTTCCGGCATCATCCAGGCGACCGGTGATCAGGTCTCGCTCGGGCTGCTCTTCGGGCTGGTGTTCATGGCCTGCGGCTTTGCTTTCAAGGTTTCGGCCGTGCCGTTCCACATGTGGACCCCGGACGTCTATGAAGGCTCGCCCACGCCGGTCACCGCCTTCTTTGCCACCGCGCCCAAGGTGGCGGCGATGGCGCTTTTTGCCCGGGTGCTGCACGATGCCTTCGGCAGCGTGGTCGGGGATTGGCAACAGATCGTGGCCTTCCTGTCGCTGCTGTCGATGTTCCTGGGCGCGATTGCCGCCATCGGCCAGACCAACATCAAGCGCCTGATGGCCTATTCCTCGATTGCCCACATGGGCTATGCGCTGATGGGGCTGGCCTCGGGCACGGTCTTTGGCGTCCAGGCGATGCTGATCTACATGGCGATCTACGTCACCATGAACGTCGGCACCTTCGCCTTCATCATGTCGATGGAAAAGGATGGCAAGCCGGTGGTCTCGATCGACAGCCTGCACCTTTATTCCCGGCGCGAACCCGGCAAGGCGCTGGCGATGTTGATCCTGCTGTTCTCGCTGGCCGGTGTGCCGCCGCTGGTGGGCTTCTTCGGCAAGCTCTACGTGCTGCGCGCGGCGGTGGACGGCGACCTTGTATGGCTGGCCATCGCGGGGGTGATCGCTTCGGTGATCGGGGCGTTCTACTATCTGCGGATCGTATACTACATGTACTTCGGAGAAGAGCGGGACGACGTGCTGGACAAGGGCGGCTCGCCCATCCTCTACGGCTTTCTGATGGCCAGCGCGGCGGCGATGCTGATCGGGGTGGTGAACCTCTTCGGGATCGAGGCGGTGGCAGAAGCTGCGGCGGCCACGCTTGTCAACTGATCGGGCTTTTCCAAACAATGGCGGGCCGCGCGGGGGATTGACCCCCACGCGGCCCGGTGCCGTTCCGGCACATGACGCTTCGATGATGTCAAGGGGGACCGGACATGCACTGGCCTGAAGGATATGGCCGCAGGGTCCTGGCCGAGGTGGACAGCACCAATGCCGAGGCCGCGCGGATCGCCGGTCAACTGGCGGCGCCCGAGTGGATCCTGGGCTTGCGCCAGACCGCAGGCAAGGGGCGGCGGGGCCGTCCCTGGGCCGATCCGGTGGGGAATTTCGCGGGAACGCTGGTCCTGCCTGCGCCCGGCGCGCCCTTGCTGGCGGCGCAGCGGTCCTTCGTGGCCTCGCTGGCGCTGTTCGATGCCTTTGTCGCGGTCAGCGGCCGGGCTGAACCCTTTGCGCTGAAATGGCCCAACGACGTCCTGCTGAACGGCGGCAAGCTGGCGGGGATTCTGCTGGAAAGCCTTCCCGGCGGCAGCCTGGCCATCGGCATCGGCGTCAACCTCGCCTCGGCCCCCGATGCCGGCGCGGTGGAGCAACGGGCCCTGCGGCCCGTCTCGCTGCTGTCCGAGACCGGGGCCAGCGTCACGCCCGAGGATTTCCTGACCGCGCTGGCGAGCGCTTATGCCCAGCATGAGGCCAGCTTTGTCACCTATGGCTTTGCCCCGATCCGCGAAGCCTGGCTCAGGCGCGCCGCGCGACTGGGCGAGGTGATCACCGCCCGCACCGGCAAGACCGAAACCGTGGGCACCTTTACCGACGTTGACGAGACCGGCAATCTTGTCCTGCAAACGGCCCAGGGGCGCACGGCGATCCCGGCGGCGGATGTGTTTTTCTGAACGGAGGCGGGCGCATGCTTCTCTGCATCGATTGCGGCAATACCAACACGGTCTTTTCGATCTGGGACGGGACCGAGTTCCTCTGTACCCTGCGCACCTCGACCCATCATGCGCGCACGGCGGACGCCTATTTCACCTGGTATTCGACGCTGGTGAACCACTACGGCATCAAGGCCGACATCACCGATGTCATCATTTCCTCGACCGTGCCGCGCGTGGTCTTCAACCTGCGGGTCTTTACCGATCGGTTCTTTGGCTGCCGTCCGATCGTGGTGGGCAAGCCCGAGTGCAAGCTGCCCATCCAGCCGCGCGTCGATGCCGGCACCGCCGTCGGGCCCGACCGGCTGGTCAATACCGCCGGCGCCTTTGACCGGCATGGCGGCGACCTGATCGTGGTGGATTTCGGCACGGCAACGACATTCGACGTGGTGGCCGAGGATGGCGCCTACGTGGGCGGTGTGATCGCGCCCGGGGTGAACCTGAGCCTTGAGGCCTTGCACATGGGCGCGGCGGCCCTGCCGCATGTGGACATCAGCCAGCCGGAAAAGGTGATCGGCACGAATACCGTCTCCTGCATCCAGTCGGGGGTCTTCTGGGGCTATGTCGGGCTTGTCACCGGGATCACCCACCGGATCCGTGACGAATACGCACGCCCGATGCGGATCGTGGGCACCGGCGGGCTTGCCCCCTTGTTCGCGCAGGGGGAGATGCTATTTGACAGCATCGAAGAGGATTTGACCATGCATGGACTTACGGTGATCCATGCCTTCAACAAGAATAACGGGGGCTGACCTTTGAGCAGCGAACGGATGATCTACCTTCCCCTTGGTGGGGCGGGCGAAATCGGCATGAATGCCTATGTCTACGGTTACGGCAAACCGGGTCAGGAGCGCCTGATCCTTGTGGACCTCGGGGTGACCTTCCCCGATATGGACGGCACCCCGGGGGTCGACCTGATCTTTCCCGACATGTCCTGGCTGATCGAACGGCGGGACCGGTTGGAGGCGATCTTCATCACCCACGCCCACGAAGACCACGTCGGCGCCATTCACCAGTTCTGGGAACGCCTGGGCGCACCGGTCTATGCCCGCGCCTTTACCGCCAATATCGCGCGGCGCAAGATGGACGAGGTCGGCCTGCCGGAAACCACCGTGCGCACCGCCTCGGCCTGGCCCGAGACGATCACGGCGGGGCCCTTCACGGTCGGCTTCCTGCCGATCTCGCATTCCATCCCCGAAAGTTCGGCGCTGGTGATCGACGCGGGCGGCGAGCGGCTGGTGCATACCGGCGACTTCAAGCTGGACGAAACCCCCATCGTGGGTGAAGCCTTTGACCCGGAACTCTGGGCCGAGGTGGCGAAATCGGGGGTCAAGGCGCTGATCTGCGATTCGACCAATGTGTTCTCGCCACATGCCGGGCGTTCGGAATCCACCGTCGGCCCCGAGATTGAAAAGCTGGTGGCCGGGGCTTCGGGCCTTGTCTGTGCCACGACATTCGCCTCGAACGTGGCGCGGGTGAAGACCCTGGCCGAGGCCGGGCATCGCGCCGGGCGCTCGATCGTGCTTCTGGGTCGTGCCATGCGGCGGATGATCGAAGCGGCGATCGAGACCGGGGTGCTGAAGGATTTCCCCAAGGTCGTCTCGCCCGAGGACGCCAGCGCCATCCCGCGCGAAAATCTGATGCTGCTGGTCACCGGTTCGCAGGGCGAACGCCGGGCCGCTTCGGCGCAGCTGGCGCGCGGCAAGTATAACGGGCTGGAGCTGAAAGAGGGCGACATGTTCCTGTTCAGCTCCAAGACCATTCCGGGCAATGAAAAGGGCGTCATCCGCATCATCAACCAGCTCTCGGAAAAGGGCGTGGACGTGGTGGATGACAACAGCGGGCTGTACCATGTGTCGGGCCATGCCAACCGCCCGGACCTGGAACGCATGCAGGACATCGTACAGCCGCAAATGGTGATCCCGATGCACGGCGAACACCGGCATCTGCGTGAGCATGTCAAGCTGACCCAGCGCAAGGGCCGCGCGGCGGCGCTGGCGATCAACGGCACCATGCTGGACCTTGGCGGCAACCGGCCCGAAGTGGTGGAGTTTGTCGAAACCGGCCGGGTCTACCTGGATGGTCAGGTTCAGATCGGCGCGATGGACGGCATCATCCGCGACCGGATTCGCATGGCGCTGAACGGCCATGTGATCGTGACGGTGATCCTGGACGAAGACGACGAGCCGCTGGGCAATCCCTGGTGCGAGGTCATGGGCCTGCCCGAGATCGGCAAGAGCCATGCGCCGCTGGTCGACGTGCTGGAAGAGGATCTGTCGCAATACCTTGGACGGGCAGGGGACAAGACCCTCGCCAATGATGACAAGCTGGACGAGGACATGCGCCGCATCACCCGCAACACCACGATGGGCGAGATCGGCAAGAAACCCGAAGTCACGGTGATTGTCAGCCGTCTGAGCTGATCCCTGCTGTCAATCCTGTTTCCGGGATGCATCTTTGGAAACTCTGCCTATGGTTGGGGGTGAGCGGCCCACGTGGCCGCGTCACCTCTGACCAAGGGAGATGCACAGATGATCCAGAAATCAGGTTCCGCCGTCTGGAAGGGCGGGCTCAAGGAGGGCACCGGCACGGTCTCGACACAGTCGGGCGTGTTGACGGACGAGGCCTATACCTTTGCCAAGCGTTTTGAGGGCGAAGGCGGTACCAACCCCGAAGAACTGATCGGTGCGGCGCATGCCAGCTGCTATTCGATGGCGCTGTCAATGGTGCTGGCGGATTTCGACCTGGTGGCGGACAGTCTTGCCACGACGGCGACGGTGACGCTGGACCAGGTCGACGGCGGTTTCGCGGTGACCAAGGTACATCTGGAGTTGGAAGCCAGCATTCCGGGGGCAAGCGAAGAGGATTTCCTCAAGGCGGCCAATGGCGCGAAAGAAGGCTGTCCGATTTCCAAGCTGCTGAATGCAGAGATCACGTTGAACGCGAAACTGGTGTGATCGCGGATGGTGCGTGACCCTTTTCTGGTGCGGAGAACCACGCATCCTACGGGCGGGGGAAACCTCGCCCGCTCTGTATCGGCGTCATCCCGGACTTGATCCGGGATCTCAACGAATTTTGCACCTGCCACCCGCGCAAGCATGTCTCTTTTTTCGACGGTCACTTGCCTCGGTTACGGGGGGCTTCACGCAGATCCCGGATCAAGTCCGGGATGACGCTGGAGATGTGTCTGGATGACGCCGGAGAGGTGGCTGGGGGCCGTTGGAGAGGTGTTTGGGAGGCGCTGGAGAGATAGCCGGGCGCTGCCCTGGACCCGTGGCGGGGGGCGCCTGGAGAGACGGCGGTACTGGTGTCCGCCGTCCCGTTTGTCGTTCAACCGGCGCGGCGTTCGTCGAAGCTGAGCGCGATGAACTGCGGCAGGTGATCGCCCATGCCGACAACCTTGTTGTTGTCCGACGACTTGCTGCGCGACCGGCTTGTATCGCGGCTGCTGCTGCTGCGCGGCGGTTTGCTGTCCTGACGCTCGGGCAGTCGCTCCACCGGGGCGGCGCTCTTGGTCTCGGACTTGGTCGACTTGGTCGCGGTTTTGGGCTTGGATGTCGTGGAAGACGTCCGCTTGGGCTTTTCTTCCTGCTTCACCGGGTTTTCAAGCCGCGGGATTTCCTTCTGGATCAGCTTTTCGATGGCGTCGAAGTTCTTTTCGTCCTTCGGCACGCAGATCATCATCGCCTTGCCATCGCGCCCGGCGCGACCGGTCCGGCCGATGCGGTGGACGTAATCCTCGGCATGGCTGGGCACGTCGAAGTTGAACACGTGGCTGACCGCCGGCACATCGAGACCGCGCGCCGCGACATCCGAGGCCACGAGGATCTTCAACTCGCCATTGCGGAAGGCATCCAGCGTCTTGGTACGCTGCGACTGGTCAAGGTCGCCATGAATCGGTGCCGCGTCAAAGCCGTATTTCTTCAGCGATTTCGCGCAGATATCGACGTCGGTCTTGCGGTTGCAGAAGATGATCCCGTTGGTCATCTTCTCGCCTTCCGCCTCGATCAGCGCGCGCAGGACCTTGCGTTTCTCGCTGGCTTCGCGGTCGCGGCGCGAGGCCTTGAACATCACGACGCCCTGTTCGATGGTCTCGGACGCGGTGGCCTGACGGGCCACTTCGATGCGCTCGGGCGCCGAGAGGAAGGTGTTGGTGATTCGCTCGATCTCGGGCGCCATCGTGGCCGAAAAGAACAGCGTCTGGCGGGTGAAGGGCGTGAGCGAGAAGATGCGTTCGATATCCGGGATGAAACCCATGTCGAGCATCCGGTCGGCTTCGTCCACCACCATGACCTGAACCCCGGTCAGAAGCAGCTTGCCGCGCTCGAAATGGTCCAGCAGACGGCCCGGCGTGGCGATCAATACGTCAACGCCCTTGTCGATCAGCAGGTCCTGCTCCTTGAAGCTGACGCCACCGATCAAGAGTGCCTTGGTCAGCTTCACGTGCTTGGCATAGGTGTCGAAATTCTCGGCCACCTGCGCCGCCAGCTCCCGCGTGGGGCAGAGCACCAGCGAACGCGGCATCCGCGCCCGGGCACGTCCGCGCGCCAGCATGGTGATCATCGGCAGGGTAAAGCTTGCCGTCTTGCCGGTGCCGGTCTGGGCGATGCCCAGAACGTCGCGGCCTTGCAGAGCGGCGGGAATCGCCCCGGCCTGAATCGGCGTGGGTGTCTCGTAGCCGGCTTCTTCGACGGCTTTGAGGACTTTGGGATTGAGATCCAGATCAGAAAATTTGGTCATATGTGTCCGTTGCTTACGGACTCGCCAAGGCCCGTACGTATGATGAGGGCAGCCCGGATGGCTCCGCATTCTTGCGGTCGACATCCCCCGGGGGCTGTCTAGCGCGCCCGGGCCTTTCGGTCAATCGCAGGGCGCCGCCGTGTGTGCAAAGGTTACCATATCGTAAAAGTGTTTCCCAATGGTGACATCTGCGGACGGGATTCGGCGTCAAGATTCCGGAAACTCGGCCTTGCGGGCTGATTCGAGGTTGAGATCACAGCGCCGCAGCAGACCTTCGTGGTCCAGCCGCGCGCAAACATCGGGGTGGGCGACGCAAATCTCGTCATGAAAGGCGCGCAGACCGGCACAGCCGGCCTCGGCCTCGATCTGCGTAAACAGCTGATGCAGCGACAGCCCGCCCGCGTCGCGATTCACCTGCGGTTTCAACTCGGCCCGGTAGGATCCCTTTTCCATCCGGTATCGAAAGCTGCGCTGCCAGGCCTCCCAGCTTTGCGCATGCATGTGGCACAGCTCGGTTTCGCTCAGCGCCTGTTCGCCGGGGTTTTGGTCGCCCTTCACCTGGATGTTGTGGATCTTCGCCTGCAACCCGTCGATGCCGGTGCGATAGAACAATTTCCCCGCCACGTGGCTGAGAAACCCGCCGCTGAGATAGCGACCGTAGGTCGGAAACACCGTTTCGGCCGCGCGGCGGCGTGCGGCGGGGTCCAGGTGGAAGGCCTTGAATGTGGTCTCTACCGCCGTGTCGCCCGGGGCGGGGGCCAGCGCCTCGATCGGGCGGACGCGGGCACAAAGGCAATCGGCGGGCAGGGCGGCCAGTTGATCGGCCAGGGGCCGCGCGGGCCAGAGAAATTCGTCCACGTCGATATGCGCCAGCCAATCCAGCTCGACCCGCCGGTTATAGGCGTGGCGCGCGTTCAGGAACTGGCGCGACTGGTGCTTGTCGGGGCGGCCCTTGCGCTTGGCCCACCAGTGATCGTCACAGGCCACGACCTTGATCCTGGGATGGGCGCGGAGCCGGTCAAAGACGCCTTGTTCCGGCGCATCGAGGTAGAGGTACAGCCGATGCGCGCCAAGTTTCAGGTGATAGGCGGCGAAATCCAGGATCTCGCGCTCCGGCGCCTTGACCGTGGCGACGATGCCCCAGCGGGTCATGCGGCCCCCCTGGCGTTTGCGTCCGTGCCAAAAACCGCCGCGACCTGGGCATCCAGGTCCAGCGGGTGGGTCAGCAGCATGCCGTGTTCGTCCAGCCGCGCGCGCAGCGCGGGGCTGTCGGTGCAGACCTCGTCGAAGAAGTGGCGTAGGCCGGTCTCCCCCTCGGTCTCCAGCACGAAATCCAGCACATCGGCCAGGCGCATGGCCTCGTCATCCTCGGGCTTGCGATAGGATCCGCGATCAAGGCGAAAGCGCACCCTGTCGCGGAAATGCGCAAAGCTGGCGGCGTGGAAATGCGCCAGCTTCAGCTTGGGCATCTCGGCTTCGTTGCCCACCGATTGACCGTCCAGCCGCAATCCGTGGATGCCCAGCCGCGCGCCGGGAATGCGGGTGCGGGCAAAGACCTTGCCGCTGGTGTGGCTGATGAACCCGCCGGTGAGATAGGCGCCATAGCTGGGATAGATGTGGTCCAACACGGCGCGTTTCCGCCTCGCCTGCCGGTGGGTGATCTTGAAATGCCGGGGCGGGCCGTCGTCGGGCGCCAGAAGCTCGACCGGGCGGATGCGGGCCTGGGCGCAATCATCAGGGACAAAGCGCAGGGCGCGGGCAATGTCGACCTCGGGGATCAGGAATTCATCGACGTCCACATGGGCCAGGAAGTCGAGGTCCGAGGCGCGATAGGCCCGCGTGGCGTTGTGCGCCTGGCGCAGCTGGTGCGCCTCGGGCCGGGTCTTGCCGCTGGCTTGCCAATAGGCCGCGTCACAGGTGGTCAGCCGGACCTGCGGATGGCCGGCCAGAAAATCCGCCGTTTCGGGGGCGGGGGCGTCGAGGAACAGCTCGATCCGCGCCGCACCAAGGCTCAGGTGATGGGCGGTGAAGCGGGCAACGTCGTCCGGCGCGGCATTGGTGGTGCAGACCACGCCCCAGGTGGGCAGGGGGCCGCGGCGCGGCGGCACATGCGGAACGGGCGCGGTGACCTTTGGCGCAATGATCTCTGGTTCGGCGCCTGCGTCTTTCTCGGCGGCCTTGCCGGCATCGCGCCGTTCCTTGCGCTTGCGCATGATGCGGAAGCGGCGAAAAACCGTGCGCGGGTCGTGGATCAACAGGTCCAGCAGATGCCGGGCCAAGGGTTTCAGCACCCTGTCCTCGCCCGCGTCCAGCCAGAGCCGCCCCAGCATGTTCACGTCAAGCCCCCCGGCGGGCAGATGAAAGGCATCCATCTCCATCGGCAGCGGTGCCTTGTCCTTGCCCTTCAGCGGAAAGGGCCGGTCGGCGGCAAAGCCGGAATAGCGCCGCTCGCTCTCATAAAGCTTCATCGTGCCGAACAGCACGGTCATCGCCTGGCCCACCCGGCGCTGCACCTCGGTCTGACCATGATCGCCAAAGGTGGTCAGGGCGGAAACCAGCCAGCGCTGGTCGAGATGGGTCAGCAGATGATCGGATTCCTCGGCCCACATCCGTTCAAACAGCGCAGGCACATGGGCGGGCTGGTCGCGCTTGCGCAGATGCGCGATGAGCAGCCCGTGCAGGGCCGTCAGCTCGGTATTGCCGGCCAGCTCGGCGCGGATCTCAAGCGTCTTGCGGCGGTTGGAGGATTTGACCGGGCCATCGCGCACCGGGTCCTTGTCGGGCGCGGGCACGCGGGCGGTCTTGAGCGGGGCAAAATCCACCTCTAGCGGCGGAAGCGCCTCCCCCTTGGAGAATGTCAGCGGCGCGCGCCGCCCCTCCATCTGCCGCAGGACCCCGTCGATGCCGCCGTCATAGGTGGGTTTGCGGTCGGAGGGCGGGGTATCGGTCATGACGCAACTCTGCAACTATTCCCGGTCTTGGGCAATCACTGCGATCTAATCAAGCAAGATGGCGTCTTTGAGGCGAAACAGCTGCAATGTCTCGGGGGACATGTTGAATTCCAACTGGCCGCGCAGGGTGATTTCGGTGAATTCCCCCATGTCGGGCATCGGGCGCTTGGCGTGCACCTCCAGCACCGGGCCATAGCCGCCATTGCCACAGAAGGGGCAATCGGCGGGGTCTTCGACCAATAGGAACTCGGTCACCTCGCCCTGGGCCAGCACCGGGACAAAGAAACCGGTGATCTGGAAATCACGCGCCGCGGCGCGCAATTCCGGGGGAATGGTCTTTTTCACGCGCCAGTCGTCGCCGTTGATGATCTCTTCGAATTCCGCCGTGTTCAGCAGCCGCCAGGGCGCCTCGGGATCAGCGGTCTCCGTTGCCGCGGCGAAAGCCGCCATCGGCAAAAGACAAAGGGCAAGGGCAGCGCGGCGCAACATGGCTCAGACCATCATTTCCTTGGTGGCGGACAGTTTCACGTCCGGGTAGTCCCGTTCGATCCTGTCGATATCCCACTGCAAACGGGTCAGATAGACAACATCCCCGTCATTGTCATGAGCGATATGTTGCTTGTTGGCGTTGATGAACTTGTCCAGCGCCAGCTTGTCACCGGTGGCCCAGCGGGCCGAGGTGAACTGCGAGGCATCAAACCGCACCGGCAGCCCGTATTCCAGCTCGATCCGGGACGCCAGCACCTCGAATTGCAGCGCGCCGACGACGCCGACGATGAAGCCCGAACCGAACATCGGTTTGAAGACCTTGGCCGCGCCTTCCTCGGCAAACTGCATCAGCGCCTTTTCCAGGTGCTTGGCTTTCATCGGATCGCCCGCGCGGCAGGTTTGCAGCAGTTCCGGCGCAAAGGAGGGGATGCCGCTGACGCGCAGGGCCTCGCCCTCGGTCAGGGTGTCACCGATGCGCAATTGCCCGTGGTTGGGGATGCCGATGATGTCGCCGGCCCAGGCCTCTTCCGCCAACTCGCGGTCGGCGGCAAGGAACAGCACCGGGTTCGACACCGCCATCGGCTTCTTGGTGCGCACATGGGTCAGCTTCATGCCGCGCTTGAAGTGGCCGCTGGCCATGCGCACGAAAGCCACCCGGTCCCGGTGCTTGGGGTCCATGTTCGCCTGGACCTTGAAGACAAAGCCGGACACCTTGGTTTCATCCGGGCAAATCTGGCGGGGCGTGGCGCGTTGCGGCTGCGGCTCGGGGCCGTATTGGCCGATCCCCTCCATCAGTTCCTTGACCCCGAAAGAGTTGATGGCCGAACCGAACCAGATCGGCGTCATATGCCCTTCGAGCACCGCCTGCGGGTCCAGCGTGGGCAGCAGCTCGCGGGCCATTTCGACCTCTTCGAGAAAGGGCTCAAGCAATGCCTCGGGCACGTGTTCGGCCAGCAGGGGATCGTCCAGGCCCTTGATCTCGATCGATTCCGCCACCTTGTTGCGGTCGGCGCGGTCCATCAGTTCCAGCCGGTCGTTGATCAGGTCGTAACAGCCGATGAAATCCCGCCCCAGGCCGATGGGCCAGGAGGCAGGTGTGACGTCGATGGCCAGGTTTTCCTGGATCTCGTCGATGATATCAAAGGTATCGCGGCTTTCGCGGTCCATCTTGTTGCAGAAGGTCAGGATCGGCAGATCGCGCAACCGGCAGACCTCGAACAGCTTCTGCGTCTGGCTTTCCACGCCCTTGGCGCCATCGATCACCATGACCGCCGCATCCACCGCCGTCAGCGTGCGATAGGTGTCCTCGGAAAAGTCCGAGTGGCCGGGGGTGTCGACAAGGTTGAAGCGGAAGGTCTTGTAATCGAAGGACATGGCCGAGGCCGAGACCGAGATGCCCCGGTCCTTTTCCATCTGCATGAAGTCCGAGCGCGTGCGCCGGGCCTCGCCCTTGGCGCGGACCTGGCCGGCCATCTGGATCGCCCCGCCGTAGAGCAGGAACTTCTCGGTCAGCGTGGTCTTGCCGGCATCCGGGTGGGAAATGATGGCAAAGGTGCGCCGCCGGGCTATCTCCGGAGGCAGATCGGGGCGGTTGGGCAAAGCGTCGAGCATGGCGCGCGTATAGAGCGCGCCCGAGGCTGGCGCAATATGCCGGGGCGACCCGCGTGATGACAATGACAGGAGGATGCCATGCCGGCAGACAGTACCAAGGACAGCATCAAGGACCGCGACACCTATGAGGCGCTGCGCGACGAAGGCTATTCCAAGGAGAAAGCGGCGCGGATCGCCAATGCCCAGGCCAACGAAAACCGCGAACCGTCGAAGAAGGGCGGGCAGCAGCCTCCCTACGAGGACTGGACGAAGGACGAACTTTACGCCCGGGCCCAGGAACTGGAGGTCGAAGGCCGCAGCGACATGACCAAGGACGAACTGATCGCGGCCTTGCGCGGATGACAGGGCCCGCTCTTCGCGCCCTTGCGGCCGCTTGTCGCGAAGACGCCCGCACGGGCGGATGAGCCGTTGGTCAGCGGGTCGAGGCGCGGCGCAGCAGGTCCACCGCGTCGGGCCGCCGGGCCAGGCTTTCGGTCAGTTCGAATTCATCGCGCAGCCGGTTGTCATGTGACGGCAGCGCCATTGCCAGCTTGGTATCCAGCGCATCGGGCAGGGCGGCACGGGTGCGGGTATCGACCAGCAGTGTCTCGGCGGCGATCCCCTCGGCATAGATGATCTGGTGATCGTCGAACAGCAGCTGGTAATACTCCACGAACCCGCCCTCGATCCGCGCCACGCTGTCGCCGTTCACCAGGTGCCGGGCCTTCACCAGGATCTCGGACCGCCCGGCGCCCAGGTGATCGCGCCGCTGATAGACAAACAACCGGTGATCGGGGCTGACGAACAGGTCATCGGCGTTGTTGAGCGTGCCCGCGCGAATGCGGATCGGCGCGCCTTCGCCCGTTGCGCGTATGGTCGACTGGCCGATCCAGCGCAGTGGCTGCGGGCCATCGTCGCGGGTCAGGACCATGTCGCCTTCGCACAGCTGTTCCACCGGTTTCTGCGCACCGCTGGCCATCGTGATCATCGTGCCGTGGGTGAACGAGACACAGGCCACCTCGGCAAAGCGCCGCTCGGGCGCGTCGCGGTCCAGCCCGATGATCCGGTAATCGGTCTTTGGCCGCAACCCGCCCAGCGGCAGGCCATAGATGCCGGCCACCAACCCGTCTTCGTCCACCTCGACCAGCACGATAAGATCGACGGTATCGCCATCATTGCCCATGAAGGTGATGCAGCAATCGATATGCAGCTCGGCCTCGGCCCGGCCCAGCCGCGATCCTTCAGCCACCTGCAACAGCCGCGCCCCGGACTGGCGCACCGACAACTCGCGGCGCTGCGCCTCATCGCCCAGGTGATAGACGTCGTCGTGCTGCAATTCGTCGAAAAAGCTCAGCCCGTCGCCCAGGTTCGCGCCATCGACGACCGTCAGGTCGCAGGCAAGGTAGATCGAAAGCGTCTGCGGTGAGCCGCGAGCCATGAGCTTACTCCTGGTTCCGAAAAGGCGGGGAAAATCCGCACTTCCGGGGCTTACTATCGGGTCTGAATATGGCACCAAAGGGTTAAGCGTCGGGCAATTTCCCGACCCTGGCCAGCCTAGGCCGGAAATTCTTGCAAGTAAAACATGGAGAACAACAATGGATCTGGGAATCGCAGGCAAGCGCGCAGTGGTTTGCGCCGCGTCCAAGGGTCTGGGGCGGGGCTGCGCCATGGCGTTGGCCGAAGCCGGGGTCGATCTGGTGATCAATGCCCGCGGCGCCGAGGCGCTGGAGGCCACGGCCGAGGCGATTCGCGCCAAGCATGGCGTCGCAGTCACCGCCGTGGCCGCCGACATCACCACCGAAGAGGGCCGCGCCAAGGTGCTGGAGGCCGCGGGCGACATCGACATCCTGGTCAACAACGCGGGCGGCCCGCCGCCGGGCATGTGGCAGGATTGGGATCGCGAGGATTTCATCAAGGCGCTGGACGCCAACATGCTGACCCCCATCGCCATGATCCAGGGGTTGGTGCCGGGGATGATGGACCGCGGCTGGGGCCGGGTGGTCAACATCACCTCGCAATCGGTCAAGGCGCCGATCCCGGTGCTGGGCCTGTCGAACTCGGCCCGCGCCGGCCTGACCGGTTTTGTCGCCGGCACCTCTCGCCAGGTGGCGGGCAGCGGCGTGACGATCAACAACCTGCTGCCCGGCATCCATGCCACCGACCGCGCCAAATCGCTGGATGAAGGCGTCTCGAAACAACAGGGGATCAGCGTCGAGGACGCCCGCGCAGAGCGCTGCAAGACCATTCCCGCCGGGCGCTATGGCACCGCCGAGGAATTCGGCGCCACCTGTGCCTTTCTCTGTTCGCAGCACGCCGGTTTCATCATCGGCCAGAACCTGCTGCTCGACGGCGGCGGCGTGAACGCCACCCTATGAGCGAGCGTTTCTCGCTGCGCGATCACCTGTTCAACAAGGACACCCTCGGCCAACTGGCCGGGGAGCTTGCCCTTGGCGTGCCGGGGTTCGACGCCGACAGGTTTCTGTCCGGGGTGCTGCCAAAGCTGCCCGAGCTGGAACTCATGGCGCGGCTGGAGGCCATCGCGGACGGGATCGAGGCGCAGTTGTCGTCGGATTTCAACGAAATGGCGGATCAGATCGAGGCGGCTCTGCCGCCGCCGCTGGACCCGTCCCTGCGCGATGACGATTTCGGCCAGTTCATCCATGCCTATCCCGGCATCCTCGCCGTGCGCCACGGGTTGGAGGGCCACCGCGACCGCGCACTGGACCTGCTGCACGCCGCCACGCAGCGGTTTTCGATGGAATACTACATCCGCCCCTTCCTGAACCGCTGGCCGGATCAGACATTGGCCCGTCTCGCCACCTGGGCGGAGGACGACAATTACCACGTGCGCCGGTTGGTCAGCGAAGGCACCCGGCCGAAACTGCCCTGGGCCCGGGCGATCAGCCTTGATCCACTGGTGCCGCTGGACCTGCTGGACCGCCTGCATGCGGATCCGACCCGGTACGTGACACGATCGGTTGCCAACCACCTGAACGATATTGCGAAAATCGCGCCCGACGCGGTGTTGGGGCGGCTGCGGACCTGGACCGACGAAGGCCGTCAGGCGCCCAAGGAAATGGGCTGGATGACCCGCCATGCGCTGCGCACGCTGGTCAAGCAGGGCGATCCGCAGGCCCTGGCGCTGCTGGGGTATCGCAGCGACGTGCCGGTCGCGGTGCAGCTTGCCATCGCCGAGACCGAGATCGCCCGGGGGGATCCGCTGGTCTTTGACGTGACCCTGCGGGCGGAAGATGATCTGCCGGTGTTGGTCGATTACGTGATCCGTTTCCGCAAGTCCGACGGCACGCTGGCGCCCAAGGTCTTCAAGCTTAAACAGGCCGCCATCACGGCAGGCACGCCACTGGTGCTGCGCAAGACCCACAAGCTGAAATGGGATGCCACCACCTTCCGGCTCTTTCCCGGCGCGCAGAGCCTTGGCATCCAGGTCAACGGGGTGATCCGGGCCGAGGCGGATTTCAACCTGCTGGGCTGAGCCTTGCGCGGGCGCGCGGGGGTTGCTATCTGCCGTGAAAACCGATTGTTTTCATCGGAAACAGGCAAGGGGCCAGGCGTGCCGCAGACCGATCCACCGAGGCTGGAAATCCGCAATCTTGTCCGCGACTTCGACGGTCGGCGGGTGGTGGATGACGTATCGCTGCAAATTCAACCGGGGCAGGTGACCTGCCTGCTGGGGCCTTCGGGTTGCGGCAAATCGACGACGCTGCGGATGATTGCCGGGGTCGACATGCAGGACGCGGGCGAGATCTACGTCGACGGCGCGTTGATCTGCGACACGGTGTTCCGCGTCCCGCCCGAGCAACGCGCCATCGGGCTGATGTTCCAGGATTTCGCCCTGTTCCCGCATCTGACCGTGGGCAAGAACGTGGCCTTCGGGTTGCGCTGCAAGGGCGAAGAGGCGCGCACCAGGGCGGAGGCCATGCTGAACCGCGTCGGGCTGGCGCGCTATATCGACAAGTACCCGCATGAGCTTTCGGGCGGCGAGCAGCAGCGCGTGGCGCTGGCCCGCGCATTGGCGCCGCAGCCCAAGATCATGCTGATGGACGAGCCGTTTTCCGGCCTCGACAACCGTTTGCGCGATGGCATCCGCGACGACACGCTGGCCCTGTTGAAAGAGGCCGACGCCGCCGTCCTGCTGGTCACGCATGAGCCGGAAGAGGCGATGCGCATGGCCGACGAGATCGCGCTGATGCGCGACGGGCGGATCGTGCAACAGGGCGCGCCCTACAATATTTTCCGCGCGCCGGTGGACAAGGCGTCGATGGCGTTCTTCAGCGATATCAACGTGATCGAAAGCGAAGTTCACGGCGCGCTGGCGAAGACCCCCTTTGGCGATTTCCTCGCCCCCGGGCATCCGGACGGCGCGCGGGTCGAGATTGTCATTCGCCCCCAGCACCTGGGCATCGAGTTCGACCGCAACGGCATCGGCCCCAGCCCAACCCCCACCCGTGGCGTCGCCGCACGTGGCGTGGTGGAACGCGCGCGCTTCATGGGCAAGGAAAGCCTGCTGGAGTTCCGCATGGAACACGACGGCTCGGTCCTCAAGGCGACGGTGCCCAATGTCTTCCTGCCCAAGCCCGGAACCCACCTTTGGCTGACCCTGCGCCGCGACCGCTGTTTCGTCTTTCCCAGGACAGACACGGCGGCTTGATCTGGGTCATGGCGGGCGGGGCTTGACGCACCGAGATTGCGGCCACACATCGGTCTTGCGAAAGGAGACTTGTGATGCTGCAGATCGACCTTCGACCGCGCGAGAATATCGCGGTGATTACCCCCGATGGCCCGATTTCCGCCGATGACATCAAGCGGATCACCGGGGACATCGACACCTATATCAACGACACCGACCGTGTGCCGAACCTGGTGATCCATGCCAGAAAGCTGCCCTGGTGGTCGGATTTCAAGGCGGTACAGGAACACTTGGGCTTTGTCCGCAACCATCATCACCTTGTGCGCAAGGTGGCCATTGTCAGCGACAGCAAGCTTTTGTGGCTGGCCCGCACGCTTGTCGATCACTTTGTCGGCGCCAAGCTGCGGCGCTTCAACGAAGACGCCCTCGACGACGCCATCGGCTGGGCGCAGATGGAAGAAGACCACCCCGGCGCCATCATCGAGATCGAGGGCCTGCCGGCGGATGTGATCGGCATCGAGCTCAAGGGGCTGATCACCTCGCAGGACTATACCGACACGCTGGTGCCGCTGGTCGAGACGCGGGCCAAGGCGCACGACAAGCTCAAGCTGCTCTGTGTTCTCGGGCCCTATTTCGACGGCTATTCCGCCGGGGCGATGTGGGATGACCTTCGGTTCGGCTTTGGCCACCTGACGAGTTTTTCCAGGATCGCGCTGGTCACCGATCACGACTGGATCCGCAACAGCGCCAAGTTCTTTGGCGTCATGATGCCCGCGGACCTGATGGTGTTTGACACCGACGATCTGGACGATGCCAAGGGTTGGGTCCGCGAATAAGGCTCAACCACCGCTGCCTGCGCGATAATCGCGCAGGCGCTTGCCGGGCTCTTCCACGAACAGCCCGGCCACCGGCGTCAGGCTGGCGATCTGGTCGATGCGGAAGCTGGCGAAATCGCCCGTCGTCTCGCTCCAGCCGACACAGGTCCAGATCCGCCCCCAGTAGCGTAATTCCAGCGGTCGCAGCAGGTGCTTGTCGCCACCAGACAGCGTGATCCGCAGCTTCTGTCGCGCCCGCACCGCGGCGCGGAAGGCGGGCATGTGGCGAAAGCCGCGGGCGGCTTCTTCAAACGGGTAGGCGGCAAAGGCGAAATGCGACGGCGCGGTGTGATCCTCGGGCAGGAGCGCGTCGATCTTGGCAGCGAGCGAGCGGGCGGCGCCGGCCACCTCGGGTTCACCGGATTGCCCGGCCACGGCCAGCCCCAGATGCAGCGCCTCAAGCTCGGCCTCGCTCAGGTTGATCGGCGGCAGGGTGATCGCCGCCAGCGCCGAATAGCCCTGACCGCGTTCGCCCATCACCGGCACGCCGCTTTCGGTCAACGTGTCCATGTCGCGATAGATGGTGCGCACCGATACGCCCAGCTCACGCGCCAGATCCTCGGCCCGGTGCAACGCACCGTCCATCAAACGCTCCATCAGGCGGTATAAGCGGTCGGCCCGTTTCATGGTGATTCGTCCCCTTTGGCGGGGCCATTCTGACAGTATTCTGACAACTGACAACTTTCTGTCAAAGTGCACCCGATTTCCCCGGTCAATTTCCCGAAATCCGGGTGATTTGCCGCTTTTCGGCACCCGGCCCAGCCTCTATGACAGGCCTATCCCGAACGCTGCTTGCTTGCGTCGGACCCGTGATCTGGAGACCAAAGACATGCTGAACAATATCGGACTTCCCGGCCTTCTGCTGATTGCCGTCGTGGTGCTGGTGCTTTTCGGGCGCGGCAAGATCTCGTCGCTGATGGGCGAAGTCGGCAAGGGCATCACCGCCTTCAAGAAAGGCGTCAAGGACGGCTCGGAAGAGCTGGACGACAAGGCCGATCCGACCGGCGAAACCGCCAAGGACGTGACCCCCGAGGACGAAAAGAACAAGGGGTAATCACAGATGTTCGATCTTGGCTGGACCGAGCTTCTGGTCATCGGCATCGTCGCGCTGATCGTCGTCGGGCCCAAGGACCTGCCGGTGCTGTTCCGCAAGGTGGGGCAGTTCGTGGGCAAGGCCAAGGGCATGGCGCGTGAATTCAGTCGCGCGATGAACGAGGCCGCGGACGAGGCTGGTGTCAGCGACATCCAGAAGACCATCCGCACTGCCACCAACCCGATGAGCAGCGCAATGGACGGGGTCAAGGATGCCGCGCGCTCGATGGCTGATCCATTGTCCGACCTGAACGCGCCCAAGGTCGAGAAAGACCCCAAGGACGCGGCCGAGGAAGCCCGCAAGGCCGAACAGGCCAAGAAGATCCACGCAGCCTCTGCCCGCGCCGCCGCCGAACGCAAGAAACGCGAGGCCGAAGACGCCGCGCGCAAGGCCGAAGAGGCCGAAGCCGCCCTCAAGGGCGATGACACGGGACCGGCAGCATGAGCCAGAGCGACGAGATCGACGACAGCGCCGCGCCGCTGATCGAACACCTGGCCGAGTTGCGCAACCGGCTGATCCATTGCGTGGTCTATTTCCTGGTGGGCATGGTGATCTGTTTCACCGTGGCCACGCCGATCTTCAACTTCCTCACGGCCCCGCTCTGCCAGGTGCTGGGCGAGCGCGGACAGGATTGCGACCTGATCTTCATCTCGCCGCAGGAAGGGTTCTTCGTGGCGATCAAGGTATCGCTGCTGGGCGGGTTCATCCTGGCCTTTCCCTTCATCGCCAACCAGATGTGGCGCTTCGTGGCACCTGGGCTCTATCGCAGCGAAAAGGGCGCCTTCCTGCCCTTCCTGATCGCGTCGCCCTTTATGTTCTTCCTGGGCGCATCCTTTGCCTTTTACGTGGTCACGCCGCTGGCCTATGACTTCTTCCTCGGGTTCCAGCAGTTCGGTGCCGAGGGCGAGGCCGTGGTGGGCGAAGACGTGGCGCAGGGCCTGTCGGTGGTCTTCCAGGGTTCGGCCCAGGAATACCTGAACCTGACGATCAAGTTCATCGTGGCCTTCGGGTTGTGCTTCCAGCTTCCCGTCTTGCTGACCCTGATGGGCAAGGCCGGGCTGGTCAGCGCAGAGGGGCTGGGCGCCGTGCGCAAATACGCCGTGGTGGCCATCCTCGTTCTGGCCGCGCTGGTGACACCGCCGGACGTGATCACCCAGGTGATCCTGTTTGTGGTGGTCTATGGCCTCTACGAGATCTCGATCTTCCTGGTCCGCCGCGTCGAGAAGAAGCGCGAGAAGGAATTGCGCGAACAGGGCCTTTGGTTCGACGATGACGAAGAAGAGGCCGAGGACCTGGCCGAAGACGATCCGTTGATGTCGGAGTTCGACGAGGCCGACGATGAAGACCCGGGTAAAGCGGACAAGACCTGATGAGCAAGACCCTGAAACGTATCGCAGCGGCGCTGGAGCGGATGAGCCCGGCGCCGATGGACGCCCCCGACTTTGACGCGGCGGATGCCTTTCTCTGGCATGTGGAACCCGACCGGCTGCAACCGGTGCCGCAGGTCAGCCGCGTCGGCATCGAACTGCTGATCGGCGTCGACCGGTCGCGTGACACGCTGTTGGCCAACACGCTGCAATTCGCCCGCGGCCTTCCGGCCAACAACGCGCTGCTCTGGGGCGCGCGGGGGATGGGGAAATCCTCGCTGGTCAAGGCGGTCCATGCCGAGGTGCTGCGCCAGGGCGTGCCGCTGAAGATCGTCGAGCTGCAACGCGAAGACCTGCCGTCGGTGGGCCGTCTTCTGGGGCTTCTGAGGGGCCGCAAGGAGCGCTTTGTGCTGTTCTGTGACGACCTGTCGTTCAGCCACGATGACCAGCACTACAAGTCGCTCAAGGCGTTGCTGGACGGCGGTATCGAAGGACGGCCCGACAACGTGGTGTTCTATGCCACGTCGAACCGTCGCCACCTCATGCCGCGCGACATGATCGAGAACGAACGCGCCAGCGCGATTTCACCCAGCGAGGCGACCGAAGAGAAGGTATCGCTGTCGGACCGTTTCGGGCTTTGGCTGGGGTTCCACCCCTGTACCCAGGACGAATACCTGTCGATGATCCAGGGCTATTGCGCGGCTTACGGGTTGGAGATCGACGACGAGACCCTGCGCGCCGAGGCGGTCGAATGGCAGGCCACGCGCGGCAGCCGCTCGGGCCGCGTGGCCTGGCAGTTCTTTACCGATCTGGCGGGGCGCAGGGGCGTCGATTTGCAAGGCAGCGCGGCGGGCTGAGATTTGTGCGCCACGCGTCCCGGACCTGCTCCGGGACCTCTCGGCCCGTTGTCTTTTCAGGTGAGTGTCGTGTCAGCTGACGGTGAGGCCCCGGAACAGGTCCGGGGCGCGGCGGCGGGGCAACTGGACGGTCACGTCAAATCAGCCCCACCGCCTGTTTTCAGCCTGTCTCAGAGCGTGCCGCGCGGCGGGCGGTCGTTGGTCTTGGTAAAGATCATGCCGCTCAGCAATTCGGCCAGGTCCGGGCGCGCCGAAGGGCCGTTGGAAATCGCGATCATCAACTGGCTGCCATCGGGGCGCAGGACGAACACACCCGGTTCGGCAAAGGGCGTGTCGGTTTCGGCGTCGGACAGCGGCTGGGTAACATAAAGGCCCAGCGTTTCCATCTGATCCCGGCTCAGCCCGTAGCCCAGGTCAAAGCCCCAGCCGAATTCCGCCTGATCGGCGCGCGCCTTGTCTTCGGTATCGGCCGAGACGACGGCGACATCAAACCCGGCCTCGTCCCAGTCCTGGCGCATGGCGTCCAGCGTGTTGAGGTATTTCTTGCAGCGCGGGCAATGCTTGCCCCGGTAGATCACCAGCAGCGTCCAGCGGTCGCGCGGGCCGCCGACCTCGATGTCGCCGCCGCCGAGACGGGCAAAACGCAGGGGCGGCAGGACCTGGCCTGCGACGGGTTTGGGTGTGGGCATTTTCTGGCCTTTCAAGGATGGGATGGGGGGCGGGCCGTGCCGACCCTGGAGCGTTTCGGGAAACCCCCGGATCACCAAAACCCTGCCACGCCTTCGGCGCTCTCGGGCTTTTGGTGATGCTTGATGGCTCAGGTATTCTCCGAAATGCTTTAGCGCACGTAGGGCAGGGGATCGACGCTTTCAAAGCCGTCGCGGACCTCGAAGTGCAGGAAGGCGGGATCGCCGGCGGCGACCTTGCCCAGGGCCTGGCCACGGCTGACCGATTGGCCCTTCTTGACCGCGATGTCCGAAACATTGGCATAGACGGTCAGAAGGTTGTCGGGGTGCTTGATCACCACGATCGGCACCTGGTCGGCATTGGCGGTGATCGCGGCGACGGTGCCGGCCTTGGCGGCCTTGACCGCGGTGCCGGCGCTGGCGCCGATGTCGATGCCGTCGTTGCGGCCCTTCTTGTATTCCCGGATCACCGAGCCCGAAACCGGCATCAGCATGCGCGCCGAGGATGAGGGCGTCTTGGTCTGTTCCTTGCCCAGATCGGGCGAGGCCGGGGTTTCCACCGGCTTGCTGGCCGCGACAGGGGTTTCCTGCGGCAGCGGCTTGGCGGCGCTTGGCGGTGTCGGCGTGGGCGAGCCCTGGCCGGGCTCCGGCGTCACCTCGGGCGCGGCCTGGGCGGTGTCACGGGCGGTCGGGATCAGCAGGTACTGGCCCTCGCGCACGGTGAATTCCTTGTCCAGCCCGTTCCAGTCGGCCAGCGCCCGGACGTTGACGTTGTAGAGCCGCGAAATGGTAAAGGCGGTTTCGCCGCGCGCGACCTGGTGGCGGACCGGCTCCTCGCCGGTCTGCACCGGCGGAAGTTCGCTTGTCGTCACCGGCGTGGCGGCGGAATTGTCGATGGCGCGGCCGGCGATCTCGGTGATGTCGCGGTCCTGCGTGGGACGAATGGGGCCGGATTTCGGCTCTTCGACCTTGTAGGGCAGGGCGACGATCTCTCCGTCGCGCAGCGGATCGTCCGGCCGCATGCCGTTGAACCGCGCAAGATCGGCGACGCTCATGTCGATCCGCTCTGCCAGTTTGCCCAGGGTGTCGCCCCGCCGGGCCACGGCCACCTGGTAGTTCGGATAGGAAATAATCCCGCGATCATCGGGCGTTGGCCGGTTCGCCGCAGCACTGCGCGCGGCATCCGACGTGTCATAGGCGCTGTCGCCTATCTTGCCGCGCAGGTCGAAGTCACCGGGCAAGTTGTCACAGGCTGCCGTCAGCACAAGCGCCGAACCTGCCGCGATCAGGGGCAAACGGGGCGGGAAACACCTCATCTCGATATCCTCAAACTTCGTCCGGTTGGCCCGGATTGTCATCAGGGCGGGTTATACACTTTTCATGTGTCACGCCCAAGCCCCTCCACAAGGGGAACAAAGCGAACCGCACATAATTCGTCATAATGCAAGCCATCCTCGGCCCGTCTGACCCGGATCAGGTATTGCACCGCATCCGATTGCCCCACCGGCAACACCATGACCCCGCCGACGCGCAATTGCGCCAGAAGCGGCCCGGGGGGGTCTTCGGCGGCGGCGGTGACGATGATCCGGTCAAAGGGGGCCTGGTCGGGCAGGCCGAAAGAGCCATCGGCGGTGAAGGCGGTGATATTGGCCAGGTCCAGCTTGTCAAAGACCGCGCGCGCGCCCTGGACCAGCCGCTTGTGGCGGTCGACGGTATAGACCCGGCGGGCCAGGTGGCTGAGGATCGCGGCCTGGTAGCCCGAGCCGGTGCCCACCTCCAGCACGGTATCGCGCGGCTGAACGTCCAGCGCCTGGGTCATCAGGCCCACGACCGAAGGCTGGCTGATGGTCTGGCCGCAGGTGATCGGCAGGGGCATGTCCTCATAGGCGCGACCGGCAAAGAAGCCCTGGATGAAATCCGCCCGGTCTATCTTTTCCATGGCCGTCAGCACGCGCTTGTCCGTCACCCCGCGCGAGCGCAGGGTATAGAGGAACTGCATCTTGCGTTCGGCCTCGGGCGTCATGCGAAGGCGCCTTTGAGCGCGTCAAGCGCATCCGGGGCGGTCAGGTCGGCGCGCATCGGCGTGACCGAGACATAGCCATCGAGGTTGATCCCGGCGTCGCTGTCGGGGGCCACCGGCGCACGCTGGTCGCCGCCGCGGATCCACAGGAAACGGCGGCCCGAGGGCGACATATGCGGCTCGCAGGTGAAATGGGTGCCTTCGCGCAGGCCCTGGGGTGCGGCGCGCGTGCCCTTGACCTCGGCGGCGGAGACCGGCGGAAAGTTGATGTTGTAGAACAGCTGGTAGGGCGAGGCATTGCCGGGGGCGGCATCGAGGATCCGCCGGATGGTGGCGGCGCCATGTACGCGGGCGGCCTCATACGGATCGTCCAGATCGCGGTTGCCGGGGCCGTAGTACTGCGACAGCGCCATCGCCGGCAGACCCTGCAACGCGGCTTCCATCGCGCCGCCCAGGGTGCCGGAATACAGCGCATTCTCGGCCGAGTTGTTGCCCCGGTTCACCCCCGACAGCACAAGGTCGGGCGGGCAATCCTTCATCACGTCATGCAGGCCGACAAGCACGCAATCGGCGGGGCTGCCCTCGGCGGCGAAGCGGCGCGTGCCCATCTGCTGGACCATCATCGGGTGGGTGTAGGAAATGCAATGCGCCACGCCGGATTGCTCGAAGGCGGGGGCCACGGTCCAGACCTCGCCCTCCGGCCCGGCGATCTCGGTTGCGATCTGGTGCAGGACCTCCAGGCCGGGGGCGTTGATTCCGTCGTCATTGGTGATGAGAAGGCGCATGTCGACCTCTGTTTGGCTGGTTTCTGCTTAGTGGAGCGACGGGGCAGGGGCAAGGCGCGACGGCACGGCGAATTGTCGACAATTCGGCGCCGATCCATTGATGGATCGGGTGCGACCCGAACGGCCGATCTGCAACGCCCCTGACGCGGGGGACCGATCCATCAATGGATCGGCACCGATCCGTCGACGGATCGGCCGCCGTCGGATCAACTCAGACCAAGGGTCTTCAGGATGCGCTGCGCCTCGTCGGCGGGGCGGGCCAGGGTGTCGGCCTGTTGCCCCGGATAAAAGCGCGCGCGCGTGCCGGTGGGCATCTGGTTCGGTGTCACGACATGGACACGCGGCCCGATGGCGCGGGTCTCTTCCTGCCAGCTGCGGGCCAGCGCGATCTGCGCGGCCTTGGTGGCACCGTAGGAGGCAAAGAATTTCTCTCCGGCCCGGGGATCATCCAGGAATACCGCCTGGCCCTCGGTGCCCAGCAGCGGCGCCAGGAAGGGGATCAGCCGGCCCGGGGCGGTCACGTTCACCTCGATGGATTTCTGCCAATCCTTCATGTCCAGGTGATCGGCAGGCGTCAGCGGTGCCGCGTGAACGGCGGTGTGGACCCAGAGGTCCAGCTTGCCCCAGCGGTCATGGATGCCGCGGCAGAGCTGGGCCATTGCGGCTTCGGTGGTGATGTCCATCGGCGCCAGCGTCGCGGAATGTCCGGCGGCCTGGATGCGGTCGTCCAACTCTTCCAGCGCGCCGGTGGTGCGCGCTACGGCGATCACGTGATGCGTGGGCGCCAGCGCTTCGGCCAGGGCAGCGCCAAGCCCGCGGGAGGCGCCGGTGATAAGGGCGGTTTTCTCGGTCATATGCGGGGTGTGATCCGGTTCCGCGCCAAGGTCAAGCGGCAGCCCTGCGGCGAATGTGACAAATGCCATCTGCAAACCGGGAAAGACCGCCATGCCATTTGACCGCCCGGTCATGACAGGCTTTCGTGGTGCCATGACCGATGACGACATCATCGCGGCGCTCAAGGCGCGCCGTCACCGCAACACCTCGCCCATGGGCCAGGTGGCCGAGGTGCAGCCCCTGCTGACCGCAGGGCAGGAGGCCGCCAGCCTTGCCGCGCTGGGGTTCCATCCGCCCGAGATCCTGTTGCGGGTCTACCGCGAGGTGGGCAATGGCGGGTTCGGGCCGGGCTATGGGCTGCTTGGGTTGGAGGGCGGCTGGTGGGCCTTTCGCCGGATGACCGCCGTGGGCACCTGTCTCTGGCTGCGCGAAGCGGATGACGGCGCGGGCCTGTTGCCGGGCGAAGACCTCTGTGATCCGGCGATCCGCGATGCCATGCTGCCGATCTGCCACCTGGGCTGCGGGATATACGCGCTTGTTGACATGGGGGCGCCGGGGGAATGGCTCTGGACCTGTGATCCGGGCAATGAAAGGCTGGCCCGCTGCGACCCGCCTGTCACCCTGCGCCAGTGGTTCGTCACCTGGATCGACGCGACCCGGCCTTGAACCGGGCAATACGCACATGAAAAAGGCGGCAGCACCCCTCGTACCGCCGCCTTTCTTCGGGCATCCGGTGGTTCAGGATCCCGGTATCGTCAGCTTGATCCCCCGGCCGCTGCGCGAGATGAAAAGCTCTCCATCCCGGATGGCGGTCACTTCACCACCATTGATATGCGACCCGATGCCGACGGTTTTGACCCCGCCAAAGCCATTGCGAAGAATGGCCTTGGGGCCGTTCGGTGTGGTCAACGTGCCCAGAAGCACGGTCTCAAAGAGCGGCAGGGCCGCTTCCACGGTTGCGGCCACACGGGTTTCTTCCGTGATTTCGACAGTCTGCGCCATAAGGCTTTCCCCAACTTGCTTGCGCAACGCCGCCAACCCGGACAGGGCCGCGCAATTCCGCGGCGATGCTGCGCTGCGGCATGTAGGGACAAGTCAGGGGGCTGGGAAGGGGGCAGGGAAAGGGGTGGCCGGGCTGGGCAGAAAGATGCTGCATCGCAGAAAGTGGGCGGCAGGTTCTGGCCGATACCGGCGCCGGGGCGGGCCGATTGCGACGACGCGCCGCAGAACGCGGGCCATCGTCGCAACCTTTTTGCAAGCTTTGGTGAGGGGCTATTCAGCCGCCTTCATTTCAAAGCCCTTCTCGATCATGTCCGCCGGAATCACCGGATATTCACCCGAGAAACAGGCATCGCAATACTGCGGGCAGGACTTGTTGCGGCCCTCGGCGGCGCCAACCGCGCGGTAAAGCCCGTCCAGCGTGATGAACTTGAGCGAATCCACCGACAGGTGATCGCGCATCTCGTCTTCGCTCATGGTTGCGGCCAGCAGCTTTTCGCGCTGGGGCGTATCCACGCCATAGAAACAGGGCCAGGCCGTGGGCGGAGAGGCGATGCGGAAATGCACCTCCTTCGCGCCGGCATCGAGGATCATTTCCTTGATCTTGCGGCTGGTGGTGCCGCGCACAACCGAATCGTCGACCAGGATCACCCGTTTGCCTTCGATCAGCGCGCGATTGACGTTCAGCTTCAGCCGCACGCCCATGTTGCGGATCTGCTCGGTCGGTTCAATGAAGGTCCGGCCCATGTACTGGTTGCGGATGATGCCCATGCCGAAGGGAATGCCCGATTGGTGGGCAAAGCCGATGGCCGCGGGCGTGCCGCTGTCGGGCACCGGGCAGACGAGGTCGGCCTCCACCGGCGCCTCAAGCGCCAGTTCCACGCCGATCTGGCGCCGGGTCTCATAGACGGAGCGGCCCCCGAGGATCGAATCAGGGCGTGAGAAATAGACATGTTCAAAGATGCAGAACCGCGACGAAGCCTGGGCGAAGGGGCGATGCGAATGCACTTTGCCGTCCTCGATCACCACCATTTCGCCCGGCTCGATCTCGCGCACCAGCTCGGCGCCGATGATGTCCAGCGCGCAGGTCTCGGAACTCAGCACATAGCCGTCATCACCGATCTTGCCCAACACCAGTGGCCGCACACCCAGCGGGTCGCGCACGCCGATCAACTTGGTGCGGGTCATGGCAACGATGGAAAACGCGCCTTCGACCCGGCGCAGGGCATCCTGGATCCGCTCGGGTATCCGGCGTTGCAGGGAACGGGCCATCAGGTGAATGATGCATTCGCTGTCCGACGAGCTTTGAAAGATCGACCCACGCTCGATCAGCTCACGCCGCAGCGCATCGGCATTGGTGATATTGCCGTTGTGGGCAATCGCGGCACCACCCATCGAGAATTCGCCAAAGAACGGCTGAACGTCGCGAATCGCGGTCTGGCCCTTCGATCCGGCGGTGGAGTAGCGCACGTGACCGATGGCCAGCGACCCGGGCAGGGTCTCCATCAGCGATTGTTTGGTGAAATTGTCGCGCACATAGCCGAAGCGGCGGGCGGAGTTGAAACCGTGGTCGGGATGGTGCGACACGATCCCGCCGGCCTCCTGTCCGCGATGTTGCAGCGCGTGCAGCCCGAGGGCCACGAAGTTTGCAGCGTCGGTCACACCGACAACGCCGAAGACGCCGCACTCCTCTCGGAGTTTGTCATCATCGAATGGGTGGGCGGGGGGCATCATGGCATCGGCCAAGGGGGCGGCTCCGTATCCGTGGCAGCTTTCGAGGGTTACTTAGAGCCTCGCGCCGCCCATGTCACGGAACTATCATATAGCTTTGGGACAATATGTGGTGTTGTTTTGCCCGTTGGCCGAAAACGGGCGGGATTCAGCCGTGGATCTGGCCTGTTGGCCGGTCCACGGGCGGTTTCAGAAAAACAGGCTGCGCAGAAAATGATGCGCGCGCGGGTCGGGCAGGACGGATCTGGCCATCCGGTGCGCCTGTTTGCTGCGTTCCCGGCGTCCGCGCGCCATGTAGAACGCGGTGTCGATGGAGCCATCGGGGCGCAGGCGGATGTCGGTGGGGGCGGTGGTGTCGGGGGATCGGGTCATTTCGGGGTCTCCTGTGGTGATGAGCCCAGATTGCCGTGATCGCCGGCCCGGCGCTTGAAGACGACCTTCTGATTTGCTTCTGAAACCCTTGGGATCTGCCACAAGGCTTTGAGACCGGCGCCAAACCGCGTTTAATGGCAGGCATGATCCATGCCTTTGCCGATTGCGAGTTGGACATCGCGCGCCACATCCTGCGACGCGGCGACAAGGTGGTGCATGTGGAGCCGCAGGTCTTTGCCCTGCTGGAATTGTTGGTCAGCCGCGCCGGCGAGGTCGTGAGCCGGGATCAGATCATCGAAACCGTCTGGGGCGGGCGCATCGTGTCCGAGGCCACGATCAGCGCCCGGATCAGCGCCGCCCGTGCCGCCGTGGGCGACAGCGGCCAGGCGCAGGCGGTGATCAAAACGGTGACGCGGGTGGGCCTGCAACTGGTGGCCCAGGTGCGCCACCTCGACGGCGGACCTGCGCCCCGCGCCAGGACGGCCCCGCCGCTGGCGGCACGCATGGCGCATGCGCCGGACGGCAGCCTGCTGGCCTGGGCGGCCAGTGGCGAGGGGCCGCCGCTTTTGCGGGCGGGTCATTGGCTGACCAATCTCGATCGCGACCGGACCAGCCCGATCTGGGGCCCCTGGCTCGACCGGCTGGGGCGGGGGCGGCGGCTGGTGCGCTATGATTGCCGTGGCACCGGCCTGTCGGACCCCGATTGCGGGCCGCTGTCACTGGAAGGATTTGTCGACGACATGGCCGCGGTCGCCGATGCCGCCGGGTTGGCGCGTTTCGACATCTTTGCCGCGTCCCAGAGCATGGCGGTCGCCTGCGCCTATGCGCTGGCCCATCCCGACCGGGTGCGCCGCATCATAAGCTACGGCGGCTGGGCCCAGGGCAGCGCGATGCGCCCCGAGACCGGCAGCGCCACAATGACCCGGGCGCTGGGCACAATGCTGGAACTGGGCTGGGGCCAGCCCGATGGCGGCTACATGAAAAGCTTTGCCGCGCTCTTCATGCCCGGCGCCAGCCCCGCGCAGGTGGCGGCCTTCGTCGCGTTGCAACTGGCCTCGGCCACGCCGCAGCGGGCGGTCGAGATGCGCAACGTGATCTCGCGTTTCGATGTGACGGACCTGCTGGCCCGAGTGGCGGCACCGGTTCTGGTGATCCATTGCCGCCACGACAGCCTGCATCCGCTGAGCCAGGCGCAGCACCTGATGCGGCACCTGCCGGATGCGCAACTGCTGGTGCTGGACAGCGCCAATCACATCGTGATGCCCGATGACCCGGCCTTCGACGTGATGATGAACGCCGTCGATGATTTCCTGGCGTGACCTTGAGGGCGTGTGCTTGCGCGCACCGTTTCCCTGCGGGTCTTGGGGAGGGGGCGTGACATCACGGACGATGTGTGCAAGCACGCACCCTACGGGCGGACGGTCTCCAGTTCGAACTGCACGAACAGCGGCACGGGGTCGGGCTTCGCCTTCTTCCGCGACAGCGAGATCGCCGCGCGGGTGGTCGTGCCAAATCCCGCCTCGTCCAGCAGCCCGCTCAACCCCTGGCGCTGGGTTGCGGCCCGGGTGCGTTCCACCGCCGCTTGTTCGAGGAACGACAGGTCTTCCACTTCGGATTGCGGATCGGCGGGCGAAAAGACCACGATCACCCGTTCGCGCCCGAAAGAGGCATCGGTGATCAGGATGTAATCCTCGTCCAGCGTGTCGCCCGGCTGCATCCGGCCATTGTCCATGAAGGTGATCGAGAAATCGGACCCCACGTAGAGGATGTTGAAATCCACCGGGCCTTCGGTCGTGTTGGTCAGCTTCAGCCCGATGGTGTCCTCGGGCACCACCCTGGGCACGTTGGCCCCGGCAAATGTCACCCGGGTTTCGGGCGGCACCGACCCGCTGTCGGCGTCAAAGCGGCCACGCACCATCTGGGCCTCGACCTGCACCGCGCTGGCCGCCGCCGTGGCGCTGCCCACCTTCATGAGGTTGATCGCGCGGGCCATCCTGACCAGGTTCTCGGCGACCACCTCGGCCAGTTCCGTGGCATCCTTGTCCCCGGTCGAGACCGAGGGGATATCGGCCAACGCGCTGACATCCGCGATCCCCGCCGCCGACATGAACCACAACGCATCGGGCCGGTCGCTGTCGTCAAACACCGCCAAGCGCAAGTCGGCCCCCGGATCGCCCGCCGGGACAAAGCGGATGCGCGGCCCGGTCAGCCCGTTGTCGCGGATCACCTGCAGCGCCGCGTCAAAGGCTGTGGCCGGGGCCGATCCGGGGGCGGGCAGGGCGACGGTCAGCGACAGGTCCAGCGTATCGCCGATCTTGCGCAGCACCGCGCCCGGCGGCACATCGGCAGCCGCGAAATCCACCGCCTGCGCCTGGGCGGAAAAGGTCGTCACCTCGGTCACCGAAAAGGTCGCCAGCGCCGCATCGTCGGGATCGGCTGGCGAGGCCAGGAGCGCCAGCGACATGCCCGGCTCCAACCCGTGAAGCCGGCCTGCCTTGAGGGCCAGCGCCTCGCCCTTGACCTCGACCCCCCATTGCAGCACCCGGTCGCCCATCGTGCGGCCAAAGACCGGCAGGTCCAGGTCGCCCTCGAACAACGGCGTGCTGCGGGCCAGGTTGCGGGTGCCGTACTTGCGCAGGACCTCCTGCGCCAGTTGGCGATAGGTGATGCCGGGTCGTTCGGCCAGCGTCTCGAACAGCGTATAGGTAAAGACCCCCTGCAGGCGCCGATTGGCCTTGCCCTTGGGCATGTTCTTTTCCGGTGTCGTCTCGTTGGTCTGGGCGGCAAAGAAGGCCACCAGCTTGCCCATTTCCCCCGTCTCGGGGGCCACCACCACCGGCGCATCGCCCTGGGCGCGCGGATCGGGCAGGGCGCGGGACTGGCCCTCGGCATCGGCCATCACGGCGGCAGGAATGCGCAGCGCCCCGGCGGGCAGTTGCCGCATGCGCACCTCTTCGTCATTGGGCGCGGCGCGGGTGGCGGTGCCGGAATGGCAGCTGTCAAAGACCACCCAGACATCCGCCCCCTTGGCGCGAATGGCATCGATCATCGCGCCGATCTCGTCATCGACCAGCGCATTCTGCACCTGGCCCACGGTATCCTCCCAGGGGCCGATATCCACCGGCAGAAAGATCTCGTCCAGCCCGTCCAATTCGCTGCCCGGATCCTTGGCGGGCGTCTGCGAGCCGTGGCCCGAGAAATGCAGATAGACGAAATCGCCGGGCGCGACCTCTTCGGCCAATTCTGCAAAACCCGCGCGGATCGCCGCCAGCGTCGGCGCCTGCCTGCCCTCCAGCCCATCGGCCAGAACGGTGATGTTGTCGGGCGCAAATGCCAGCGACGGGTTCGACGCCAGGTAGGTGGCCACCAGGTCCACATCGTTCGCCGGGCCTTTCAGCCAGAACCGTTGATCCAGCGCCGGATAGGTCGACGCCCCGATCAACAGCGCATGCGCCTCACGCGCCAGCGCCGCGCCGGGGGACAACAGGGCCACAAGAGCCAAGAGGCTGACGGTCTTGAGCATCGCGGGTCTCCTTTACTGGTGATCAGGGATTAGTTGGTGATCAGGGAATAGCCCGAAGACCCACGCCCCTTGTTGCGCACGACGATCACGAAACCGGCGTCCTCTGACGGGGTCCAGCCGCAATGGGCAATGGCGGAAATCGCGGTGTCGGAACACACAAGCCGCCCCTGGGCATCATGGACAAAGAGGTTCAGGTCCGCCTCGCCGCTGCCCTCCACATAGACATCGGCATATTCGCCGCCGCGATAGGTCAGCGCCGGGTAGGTGTCGGTGCCGCCGTGACGGATCGAGGTGATGGAATAGACCTGGCCGGTCTTCACGCCCCGGGCGCTTTCGGCCCGGACGTCCTCGACCAGCCCGGCCAGCACCTCGTCTTCGGGCGCCATCGCCACGGCGGTATCGAGGATATCGTCCCAGCCGATGGGCTCCATCTCCTCGACGTCATCGGGCAGGTCCATGTCCCGTTCCGGCGTTCGTTCCACCTTGGACAAGGTGACCGATTTGCGCAGCTTGGCCGCGGCCAGAAGCAGCAGGGGATCCTGCCGTTCCATGCCTTCAAGATAAAGCTCTGCCGACAGGGAAAGGGTCTGGGCGGCGGTACGTTCGGCCAGCGCAGGCGCGGTGCTCAGCGCAAGCGCAAGGGCGCTGGAGGCAAGAAAACGGATCATTCGGGTCAACTCCGGATCAGAACTGTCTTGCCCCGATATTGCGGGCGACGGGGCGTTTTTCAAAGCATTTGTTGTGACATTCCAGCACTTAACAGCCCTTTTCATGTGCCTTGTCAGCACCGCGACCATAGCTTGGGGACAACAGCGAAGACGCAGGAGACCATCAATGCGACGCCTGAAAACCCCCCGCAAGATGCGGTTTGTACTGCCCGTCCTATCCTTTCTTTCCCTCGCGCTGGCCGGGCATTCGGCCCAGGCGCAATGCGGCCCCGATCCCGAGGGGCTGAACCGCGCGATGCAGGCCACGCTGGTGGTGGCTGCCGCCGACCGTGACCGGCGGTTCCTCGGCTCTGCCGTGCTCTGGCGCGACGGGCGCTTTGCGGTGACGGCGGCCCATGTGGTGGGCGAACGCCGCAAGGTGCGGCTGAAGAACGCCTATGGGTTCGAGGTGGTGGCCGAGGTGGTGATCCTCGACGCCGCCCGCGACGTGGCCTTTGTCAAACTGGCCGACGCGGTGATGGGCGAGGGGCTGGAACCGCGGCTGACCGCGCTGCGCGTGGGCGAGCCGGTCTATGCCATCGGTGCCCCGTTCGAGGCCGATCAGACCGTGACCTCGGGCATCATCTCGTCGCGCGGGCGGCAGGTGGATCCGGCGATCCCGGTCTTTTTGGTCCAGCATGACGCGGCGATCAATGCCGGGTCTTCCGGCGGCGCGCTGATCGATGCCGAGGGGCGGCTGATCGGGGTCAATGCCGAGCTGGCCGAGGTCAGCCGCTTCTACGTCGGGCTGTCCTATGCGCTGCCGGCGAAGCTGCTGGGCGATGTCTTTGACGGCACGCTCAACGACATTCCGGTGCTTGGGCTGCGCCTGCGCCCGGTCGACGGCATGATCGCCGAGGCGCTGGGGCTGGAAGAGGGCCAGGGCCTGCTGGTCGACTATGTCATGCCCGGCGGTGCCGCCGACAGCGCGGGCATCCGCGCCGGTGACGTCATCCTGGCCATCGACGGCCATCCGATCACCCGCGAAGGCGACTTCTCGCTGCTGATCGACGCCCGCACCGAGCCGAAGAACAACGCCACGCTCCTGCGCGATGGCGAACGGATCGAGGTGACCCTCAGCCATGAGGTCGCCGACAGCGGGCTGATTTCCGCGGGCACCTATGCGCTGGCCTCGCCCATGCCGGTGCCGGTCAAGCGCTGCACCTCGATGAAGAAGCTGGGGGTGGTGATCCGCGGCCGCCGGGTGACCGAGATCGTGGCCACCAGCCCCGCCTATCTTGCCGGGCTTTCGGTGGGCGACGAGATCCTGTCGATCGACGGTATCCCGGTGGGTGAGAGCGGTTTTGTCTGGCCCGAGATCGACGGGCCAGTGGTGCTCTTGGTGCGCGCCCCGGGCGGGCAGACCCGGCACGTGGTCTTCGACCCGTTTTCCAACGACCAGGGCATGCGGCCCATCGGCGGCGCGGTTGTGCTTGACCCCGACGTGATTACACTTTGATCTGGAGGCAGAAATGACATTAGAGGCAGACACATTGGAACACCCCGAAGAGGCGCAGGCAACTGACAAGCCGCGCCGCATCCTGATTGTCGAGGACGACAAGGCCGCCGCCCGCGCAATGGCCGAAGCGGTCGAGGACCTGGGCTGCGAGCCCATCGTCATGCGCAGTTTCGACGATGGCGTGACCGCCGCCGGGCTGGCCGATTTCGCGGTGGTGATCTTTGACCGGATGCTGCCGGGCGGCGACGGGGTGGATGCGATTGCCAGGATCCGCGCCGGGGGCTCGACCGCGCTGATCCTCGTGGTCTCGGCGCTGGGGCGCGCCGCCAACAAGATCGAGGGGCTGGAGAAGGGCGCCGACGACTACCTCGCCAAGCCCTTCGATCCCGAAGAGCTGCGCGCCCGGTTGCGTGCGCTGCTGCGGCGGGCCGAGATGACGGTACTGGACAACGACCTGATCGCCTTTGGCGAGCTGGAAATCCGCATGAAGGCCCGCACCGTGCATGTGAAGAACGACCATGTGCCGGTCAGCCCCAAGGAGTTTGAGCTCATTACCTATTTTGCGCAGAACGCGGGCCAGGTGGTGACGCGGATGCAGCTTCTGGAGCATGTCTGGAACCTGCATTTCGACCCCCAGACCAACGTCGTCGATGTGCACGTCGGGCGCTTGCGCCGCAAGTTGGAGACCGCCGCGGGACGCGCCGTGATCCATACCGCACGCGGCGAAGGCTATGTCTTTGACCCGACGCGGGGCGATGCATGAAGCCGGTTCGCCTGGCGCGGTCGGCAAGCCTGCGCCTGACGCTGGCCATCGCCGGGTTGATCCTGCTGGCGGCGCTCCTGGCGATGGCGGTGCAATACCGCACGGCGTCTCAGGCGCTGGAACGGCAGGAGGCACAGATCCTCCAGTCCGACATCGACAGCTTCGCCGAACTCTATGACCAGCGCCGCATTCCCGCCCTGCGCGCGGCCATCGCCGACCGTGCAGCGCAGACGGCGCAGGGCCAGGCGCTCTATCTTCTGCAAAACCGCGAAGGTCAGACGCTGGCCGGCAATATCGACGACTGGCCCGAGGGGCTGCCCGCGATGGCCGGCGGCGTCAGCGACGCGGCGCCGCGCGTCTTTACCCATGCGCAGGGCGTGGAATACAACGGCGTGGCGCGCGTGCTGCCCGGCGGGTTCCCCCTGCTGGTGGCCCGCGCCAACACGCTGACCGCCGATACCCTGACCGAGATGCGCGGCACGATCGCGTGGATGGCGCTGGTGCTGGTGGCGATGGCGGCGCTGACCGGCGGCTTTGTCTCGCGTCTCGTGCTGCGGCGGATCGATGCGGTCAATGCGCTGGCCGACCGGGTGGCCGAGGGCGACCTGGCCGCGCGCCTGCCGGGCGAGAGAAGCCCGGACGAATTCGGCGCGCTGGAGACCCATGTGCATGACATGCTCGACCGGATCCAGAACCTCAACGCCGCCACCAACCGCCTGTCGGACGCCATCGCGCATGAGTTGCGCACGCCGCTCAACCGCATCCAGCAGAAACTGGACAAGCTGGAGGGCCAGCCCGAGCTGGTCCAGGAGCTGCACGGCGAGCTGAAAGCCACGGTGCGCATCTTCGATGCGCTACTCGACATCTCGGGCGCGTTGGCCGAGCAGGGGCAGCGGCCCGGGCTGGTGCCGCTCGACCTGGGGCAGGTGGTGGGCGAGGTCTTTGACCTCTACGATCCGCTGGCCGAGGACAGCGGGCTGAGCTGTCGCTGCGAGGTGGCGGAGGGCCTGCGCATCCTGGGCGACCGGTCACTGTTGGCGCAGCTGATTTCCAACCTGCTCGACAATGCCATCAAGTTCTGCAACCCGGGCGACACGATCACCCTGTCGCTGCGCAACGCCGGTGGGCGCCACGTGCTGGAGATCGCCGACACCGGCCCCGGCGTGCCGGACGAGATCAGGTCCGATCTGTTCGAGCGTTTCACCCGCGCCGAGCGTGACCGTGACCGCCCGGGCCACGGGCTGGGGCTTGCGCTGGTGCGGGCGATTGCGGCGCGGCACGGGGCAAAGATCGACCTGCCGCGCCGCGAGAAGGGCTTTGCCATCACGATTGCCTTTCCGGTGCTGGAAGGGTGAGACCGTAATATCGCAGGATCGACCTGTTGCTGACTGTGGACACGCCTGCTTCGCCGTGCCTGCGCACGTCGACCGCCCGGGGGCTCTGCCCCCGGACCCCCGGAGTTTATCTGCAAGATGAAGCAGGGGATCTCGCGTAGGGGCTTCCCCGGTTTGAAAATATCCCGTGGGGTCGTTCATTTTGGCGCCATTGGTTCAGGCACAATGCACGGAGGGGGCTGGCCCCTCCGACGGTCGACCTGCGCAGGCAGGGCGAAATCGAAGGCAGTGGTGGCCCGCTGGGCGCTGACGGACCTGTCGGAAACGCGATTGCGGCCGGCCCCGGTGGGAAACGAAACCGGACCCCGACACTGGCAAAAATCCGCGCAGCCTTTAAGCTTGGACTGCAATTAATTGATTCGTGGGCGTATTTCATGAACGCAAGGGGGGTTGCTGCGGTTATCCTGGTCATGGTGCTGACCGGTTGTGCCGTGGTGAACACGCCGTTGAACCAGGCATTGACGAAGGGGCGCAATACCCCCTTCGACGCGGTCGATCCCGAGGCTTCGGGCGAGGTCTATGTCGGGCTGGCCTTTTCCGGTGGTGGCATGCGGGCCTCGGCCTTCGCCCACGGGGTGCTTGAAGAATTGCGCGCCCTGTCGCGCAGCCAGTCCGACCCGCTTGGTGTGCTGTCCGACGTGCGGCTGGTCACCGGTGTCTCGGGCGGCTCGGTCACGGCGGCGCATTTCGGGCTTTACGGGCCGCGCTCTCTCGATGGCTATCGCGAGAAATACCTGCTCACCGATGCCGAGCGTTACATGGCCAATGCGCCGTTCAACCCCGTTGTGTTGGCGCGTGGGCTGGCGGGTGGGGCCAACGGGCGCCAGACCTTCGGGCGCTATCTTGACGAGACCCTGTTCAAGGGCGCGACTTTCGGCGACCTGGCAAAACGCTCGAAGATCAAGACCTGGATCAACGCCACCGACATCGCCAACAAGGTGACCTTCCTGTTCTCGGCCGAGACCTTCGATGCGCTCTGCTCCGATCTCTCCAGCTTTCCGATCTCCGACGCTGTCGCCGCCTCGGCTGCGTTCCCGCTGGTCTTTTCGCCCATCGTGCTCGAATCCCATGCGGGCCAATGTGATTATTCCGAGCCCGACTGGCTGACCGCCGCGCGCCACAACCCCGAGGCGACAGCGGCGATGGTGGCCCATGCCGAGGCGCTGGAAAGCTATGCCGATGGGCGCGAGGTGAAATACCTCAAGCTGCTCGACGGCGGCATCACCGACAATTTCGGCACCACCGGCTTGGCCGTTGAACGGGCGCGGGCCGAACACCCCTATGCGCCGCTTGACCCCGAACAGGCGGTCAAGCTGAAGCGGGTGCTGTTCCTGGTGGCTGATGCCGCCACCAACCGCGACCTTGACTGGACGAAGAAACTGCAGGGTCCGGGCGGCGTGGAACTGGCCCTGTCGATTGCCAATTCCTCGATGGGGGCGGCCTCGCGCTCGGGCTATGACGCGATGCGCCTGCAACTGGCGGATTGGGAAGGTGACCTCGTGGACTATCGCTGTGCCCTGTCGCTGGCCGAGGTGCGGCGGTTGCGCGGTACGCTTGCGGGTTGGGATTGCCGGGATGTGAAGTTCTTTGTCGGGCAGGTGAGCTTTCGTGGAGTGCCCGACGAGATGCGCGACGAGTTGGACCAGATCCCCACGCGTCTGCGGCTGGCGCCGGAACAGGTGGACATGGCGATCGAGGCCGGGCGGCTCTCGACCCGGCAGAACGCGCAGGTCCAGGGTTTCCTGCGCGCCGCTGGGTATATCGAGACCGACCCGCTGCTGGCCAAGCGCCGCGCAGGCCCGGCGCCACGGCGGATCGCGCCAGTCAGGAGAGAATGACAAATGTATTCAACAGGGCAGGCCAAGCTTGAAGCAAGCGCCGTCAGCGGCAAGATTGACGCCATGACACGACGCATGACCCATATCTCCTGCCTCGCCCTGGCCTGTGCCCTTGGTGCGCCGGCCAGCGCCGAGATCCGCGCGCTGCTGGTCGGGGTGTCGGATTATCATTATCTGGATGCCGACCTGCGTGGCCCGGCCAATGACGTCGGCCTGATGGCGCGGGCGTTGATTGCGCGGGGGGCGCAGGCCGCGGACATCACGGTTCTGGCCGCCCCCGATGCGCAGCTGCCCGAGGGCGTGGCCAATGCCGGTGCGCCGACCCGCGCGGCGATCCTGGCCGGGCTTGATGGCTTGGCCGAAGGCGCCACGGATGAGACCCATGCGGTGTTCTATTTCTCTGGCCACGGCACCCAGATGCCCGACATGAACGGCGATGAGCAGGGCGGCTTTGACGAGATCTTCCTGCCCGCCGATGCCAGGGGCTGGTCCGGCAGCGCCGGCACCGTCGAAAACGCCATCATCGATGACGAGATGACACCCAAGATGCAGGCCATCCTGGATACCGGCGCGCAGCTGGTGGCCATGCTGGATGCCTGCCATTCGGAAACCGGCTTCCGCGCGCTGCCCGATGATCCGGCGGCCCCGGTGGCGCGCTACATCGCGCCCGCGTTGCTGGCCATGCCCGACGAGATGCCCGAAGCCACAGGCGATGCACCGCCCGCCGCGCCGCTGACCGGCGATTTCGTCTTCCTTTATGCCGCGCAGCAAAACCAGCGCGCGTTTGAGTACCCGATGGGCGATCCTGCCGACAACGCCAACTGGTACGGTGATTTCACCCGCACGGTGTCCGCCGCGCTGGAAAGCGGCGCGGCGCTGAGCTGGGCGGATGTGCTGCAAAAGTCGCTGTCCGAGATGAACGCCGGATCGCCGGCCACCCAGACCCCGGATGCCGAGGGCACCTTGCTGGAGGCGGCGGTGCTGGGGCAGACCGCGCCCATCCCGCCGGTGATCCGGCTGGAAGGCGGCAAGCTGCAATCCGGCTCTCTTCATGGTGTCCAGCAGGGCGCCGTCTACGAGATTTCCGCCACCGCGGGCGGCGAGGTCATGGCCGAGGCGACCGTCACAGGCGTCAAGCCGACCACGGCCAGCCTGCAATCCGAGGGCGGCGTTCCCGGCAAGGGCTTTGCCCGGCTGCAGACCCCGGGCCGGCCCGAGCCTGTGCGGCTGGCCGGGCCGGTGGTGGCGGATGACGCCGATTACACCGGGCTGCGCGCAGAGATCGACCGGCTCAAGGCTGCCGCCGCCCCCGATGGCGTGGACTGGACCGATGGTGCCGCTGATTTCACCCTTGTGCTGACCGGTGGCCAACTGGCCCTGGCGGGCCGTGACGGGGTGGTCGACGGCGCAGGCCCGGGAAGCGCGCCGCGGGTGGCAAATGCCGATGGCGTGCATGATTTCCTTGATCGCGCCGCGCGGACCCTGCGGCTGCGGGCGGCGGTCAACCAGGTGTCCTCGGGCAAGACCGGCTTTGCCTTGCCGGGGTTTGGCCCGAAATTCACGTTGGCGCATATTCCCGTCAGTGGCGACGCGACTTGCGAGGACGTGACGATGGGCGAGGAGCAGAAGGTCTCCAAGACCGTGACCGTCACCCATTGCGATCAGCTCTGGCTGAGCATCCACAATGCCACCGGCACCCCGCGTGACGTGACGGTGCTTTATATCGACGCCGACAACGCGATCACCGCGATCTGGCCGGAGGAGGGCCTGTCGAACCGCGTCGGCTTTGACGAGAAAGTCGAGGTGGGGCTGCTGATCCAGAACGCCGGTCTCCGGAACGCCGGTCAGCGCCACGGGCAGGAAGAGCTGATCGTCCTGTCAGTGCCCGCCAGGGACGATGCGCCGCGCACGGTGCTGACCGCGCTGGCCGATCCGGCGCCGACACGCGCCATCCCCGAAGGCGCGCCCGGTGCCGCCTCGTGGCTTCTGCAGGCCAGCCTGCCGGATGCCGCCACCCGGAACCTTTCGCTTCCCGGGGCCATGTCAACCTTGGAAGTGACACGGTTTTCCATCAAACTGGAACCGGATTGACCCAAAATCCTTTCCCGGTTCTGAACTTCAACCGCAACGATTAACGAGCAACCACAGGATATTTGCTATGCAACACAAGTCGACACTTCTGTCCGCTGCGCTTTCGGGGCTGATGGCCCTGTCGGGCGCCGCCGTGGCCCAGGACATGCCCGCCGCCGAGATGGACACCGATCCGACCAAGGCCAACCCCTTTGCCTTTGCCAAGTCCGATGCCAAGGAACAGATGCTCGAAGAGCAGATGGCCGCGGCCGCCGAAGCCGGTGACCGGGTGGTCGGGGGCGAAGTGGCCGCCGATGGCGCGTGGCCCTGGCAGGTGGCACTGATGGTCGCCGGCCAGCCGACGACGCCCGATGCCCAGTTCTGCGGCGGCTCGATGGTGCTGGACAACTGGGTCCTGACCGCGGCGCATTGCGTCTACATGGACGATGGCGAAGGTGGCTTCTTTCAGCTGCAGCCGGGTCAGTTCGACATTCTTGTCGGCACCAACACCATTGCCGAAGGCCAGGGCGAGCGCGTGGCCGTCGCCGGTGTCTTCCGTCACCCGGAATATGACACGCGGCTGTTCAACAACGACATCGCGCTGGTGAAACTGGCCAAGACGCCCAGCGTCGCCTACCAGACGATCAACGTGCCCAACGAAGACTTCGGCGAGCAGATCGACAACCAGGGCGTGCCCACCGTCGTCACCGGCTGGGGCCTTGTGAACGGTGCCAAGCGCACCGACGTGATGATGCAGGCCGAAATCCAGATGCTGTCGCGTGATGCCTGCAACAACGCGATGATGGAGGCCCGCATGGGCTTTGCCGCGCCGCGCATCATCGAGGCGGCCAGCGTGCTGGCGCTGGACAACAACCAGACCGAGGAAGTCTGGACCGAGCTTCTGTCGCGCGCGCCGCTGCCGCTGTCGCCCAACATGCTGTGCTCGGGCACCTTCGAGGGTGGCAAGACCTCGTGCCAGGGTGATAGCGGTGGCCCGCTGGTGGTGCCGCTGACCGATGGCACCTACATCCAGGCCGGTGTTGTCAGCTGGGGCCTGGTGGGCAATGGCTCGACCACCTGTGCCGAGGATGCGATGTTCTCGGTCTATACCAAGGCATCGAAATTCGTGCCCTGGCTGAACCAGACCATCAGCGCGAACTGACAGGCCATGATGCGCCAATCACAGACAACAAGCCGGGCCAGCACCGTACTGGCCCGGCTTTTTTGCGCCACGGTCCTGGCCACCGGCCTTGTCACGATCCTGGGCACTGCCGCCCCGGGCCAGGACAGCGGCGATCCGGGCGACATTGCCCCCGCGCCGGGCCTGCCGACGCCGAACGAGCTTGTCGCAGGTGTCGATCGCGGCATTCGCATGGTCCACCGGGGCGAGCTGGAACCGGCGATCAAGCTGCTGGACGGGCTCAACGATGTCACCTTCGAGGCCGAATACCCGTCGCTGCCCCATCATTATCCCAACCTCGGTCAGGCCTATTACTACTACTTCAGCCGCGACTGGCGCGAGGTGGTGCGCTTTGCCTCTTCGGTGGCGACCGGGCTGGTGGCGGATGGCTATCCCGACCATCCCTACCGCGTCCGCGCCAGCGCCCTGCAAGGCGCGGCCCTGCGCAGCCAGAACCGCGAAACCGAGGCCGAGGTCATCCTGCGCAACGTGGTGGACGAGGCAAAGGACCGCCCCGAGCTGTTCCCGACCTACGGTCTGGCGCTGTATCACCTTGCGATGATCGCCTCGGACCTGAACCGCCCGGACGAGGACGCCCTGACCGCCGAGTTTCAGCGCAACTGGAGCAGTGACTGGCCGGTGACGCTGGAACAGGCGCTGATCCTGGAATACCGCGACATCAACGAGGATGAGTTGCGCGACGACAACGTCGACCGCGCGATCCGCCGCGCCCGCAACCTGGTGGCCGCGACCGAGGCCGCCGAGGACATACCGCTGCGCCGGCTGGCGGGGTTTCGCGGCTACCTCGGCCTGCTTTTGGCGCAGAAGGGCGATTTCGACACCGCCATCGACTACCTGCGCAAGGAATACGAATATTACCGCGAGGCCGGGATCACCGGGCTCGACCTGACCAACAACATCGTCTTCACCGGTCTCGTGCTGCGCTATGGCGAAAGTGCCGAGGCCGGGTTTCAGTGGTTTGCCGACGAGGTGGCGCTGGCCCGCCAGACCGGCACCGCGCCGCATGACATCGCGCGTTTCCTGCTGGAACAGGCCGAGGTCGCCCAGGTGCTGGAACGCACCGACGTGGCGCAACGCCTTTACCGCGAAGCCTATGCCGAGGTGCGCCGCGTCCATCGCGCCAACCACGCTTTGGCCCAGCGCGCGCGCGCGCGCATCGACCTGGATCACCCCGGCATGGCGGATTTCGCCTTCGCCCCGGAGCTGGGCGCCATAGACGCCATCCAGTTCGATCTTGCGCCCGATGGCAAGGACGTGCTGCGGCTGTTCTTTGAAGGCAACTACCTGGCGCTTGACGCGCTGCTGGCGCGCTACCGTGACAAAGGCGAGGCCGAGAGCCTGGAATACCGGATCAACCGCGCGCTCTATCTGTCGCTGATCGGGTCTTACACTGCGGGCCTGGACGCGTTGGCCGAGGCGCGCCGTGCCGCGCGCACCACGATGGGCCATGACATTCCCGCCAATGCGCTGATCTTCGACATGATCGAGGTGGTCGCCCGCGTCTGGGGCACCGGGCATGAACCGGGGACCGCGCGTGGCGCGCTGGACCGGTTGCGCGCGCGGGTCGACACCATGCAGCCGGATGAACGCAGCATGTATCGCGCGCTGCTGGCCTTCTATCACTTCCGCCTGGACGAGATGGAGCAGATGCGCGAGGTGCTGGCCGATTGGTTCGCCGAATACGATCCCACGGCGGACAAGGGCATGTGGGACATCTATGCCGCCACGGTCATCATGGAGATGGCCTTTGGCAACATGGAGGAAGAGGTCAACAACCAGCTGTTGCAGGACACGCTGAGCGCGCTGGAGAACTTCCCCGGCATGTCGCTGGCGCGCGATTACCTGCGGCTGGTGCGGACGATGAATTCGCGCAAGGGGGTCTTTTCGGACGAGGCGCTGGTGGAACTTGGCACGCTGGTCACTTCGATCGGCCAGTCGGTGCCGGATGGTCATTCGCTGCTCTATTCGACGCAATTCGCCCTGGCCAATGCCCACGGCTGGCGCGGCAACAACGAAGAGTCGTTGTTCTGGCTGCGCAAATGCATCGAGACCATGCGCAGCAATGCCTTCCACCGCAAGGACGAGGCCGCCTATATCCTTGCCCGCCAGGCCGACATGCTGCGCCTGATGGACCGCACCAACGAGGCGCATCTGCTGGCGCAGGAGGCGCTGGCCTCGATCAACCCGATGGAGGCCCGGCCCAACCTGATCGGAGAGCTGTACCGCATTACCGCCCAGGCGCTGTACGCCCGCACCAACAACGCCGACAAGGCGATCGAATTTCTTGACAGCGTGCTTGGCGACCCGGCGATCTTTGGCCGCATCATGCCGCTCGACCGGGTGATCCTGTTGCGGACCAAGGCCGACTACCAGGCCAATGTCGCGGACCTGCCGGACATCCTTGCCACGCTCGACGCCGCCGAGGCGGTGATGGACGCGCCCGAGGTCGACTGGCGACTGGAGCGGTCCAACGTGCTGTGGTCACGCGCGATTGCCAATTACTGGAACGAAGCGCCCGAGGCCGGGTTCACCGCGATGATGCAGAGCAACGACATCTATACCGACTGGCTGGACACCATCCGCGCCGCCGCTGGGGCCAGTGGCATCGACCCGACCGGCTTCCGCGAACGCGCCGATTGGGAGGCGCTGATGGGATGGGATTACGCCCAGACGCTGCCGCCCGAGGGGCCGTGACACCTCTGGCCCCGCGTGTGGCCCTGGTTTGAACTTCTGTGAACCTGTCTGGACCCGCGAATAACCCCGCGTCTCGCCCTGGCCATTGTGACCCGGGGCAGCGCCTGCCCGTGTCAGGGCGTGTGCTTCGACCCGGTCGACCTCATCCGTCCAGCCCACCTTCGCCGACCACCACGAAAGGCGCCCAGATACGCGGATGCGCAAACCGGTCCTGCGAGGTGTCGGCCAGGATGTCGAGCGCCGAGTGCTGCAACGCCTCGGCCCGGCTGCGGGGGTCACTGGCGTACATCCGGTCCAGCATGCCGGTGGTCAGCACGCTTGCGGCATAATCGTCCACCGGCCAATGCGACACAAGAATGGCCCGCGCGCCGGCATAGATGAAGGCCCGCGCCAACCCGGAAAGGCCCTCGGCCCCCGGCGTGCCGTCCGACCCGGCGGTGTCACAGGCCGACAGGATCACCAGGTCGGCGGACAGCTTCAACTGTGCCGCCTCGGATGCGGTCAGCAGCGCGTCATCCTCGGCCGAGGGCACATCCGGCGGCGTGAACACCAGCGCCGGCTCGCTCAGCCCGGGCAAGCCGTCGGCCAACAACCCGTGGGTGGCAAAGGCCACCACGTCGGCGTCGCTCATGTCGATGGATTTGACGGCCGTTTCGGTGGCGGCACGGGCCAGGTGAACACTGTCGGGCCCGACGCCCATCGTTGCCGCCAGGCGCCGCAGCTCCTTGGCGGTGTTGGGCAGAGGGGCGAGGTCGGCGACCCGGCGCACGTCTTCATAGATGCCGCGCGTCACCACCTGGTCGGGCTCGGGCACCACCGCGCCCCCGGCATCGGCAAGACGGTAACCCAGCAGCGGATCCCCGAAGCCCACGAAAGAGGGCGCGCGCGCCTCCTGGATCCGGGGCGGCGCGGCCTGGCGCAGGGCGCGCAGCGCCGAGACGTTGGGCAGGGTGGTCAGCGCATGACGTTTCAACAGCCAGTCGGTGTCGCGCAAGGCCTGGGGCGCGGTATCCTCGCCTTCGGGCGGGCGGGCCACCAGCACCGCCGGCGGCAGCGAGGTCAGCGGCCCGTCAAAGACCACCATCAGATGCGCGGCCCCGCCAATCACCGGTTCCAGCGGCGCCAGCGTATGCTGGTAAAGCATATGCGCGGCGGTGCGATCGAAGCCGCGGATCTTCGGTTTCTGCCGGTCCTGGTTCAGCGCCATGCCGGCGCGGTTGTCCTCCTCGACCCGAAGCTGGGCGCGCAGCCCCTGGACCATGCTGGCGATCTCGGTTTTCTCGATCTCCGTCCGGGTCCAGGCGCTGGCGGTCCCGGACACCGCCCAGGTATAGAGAAAGCTGTCATCGGTCAGCGTCATCACCAGCGCCTCGTCCGGGCGCAGCAGGGCCTGAAGCTCGGCGATGCTCAGCGGCGCGGGGTTGGTCAATTCGCGAAATTCCGGAAACTCGACGGTCAGCCTTTGGTCCAGCTCGCCCAGCCGGCTGCGGCCCAGCTCGATCTGGGTTTGCAGGCGGGCGATGGCCGCTTCCGCCTCGGCGCCGGGCTGGGCGGCGAACTCGGCCAGGCTCTCGCGTTGTTTGACGATGGCTTCAGAGATGTCCTGTTGTTCGCGCAGCAGCGCCTGAAGCCCGGCGGTTCCGGCGGCAATCCGTCCGGCGGCCTGGGCCAGCGCCTGCCCGGCGGATGAGGCCTGGGCCCGCTGGGCCGATACGAACACCCGGTCGCGGATTTCGGCCCGTGTCAGGGCACAGGCGGGGGCGGCGAGGGCGGCCATCAGCGCCGTTAGCGATATCATCTGCCTGATCATGTCATCCTCAACTGCGGTTTCGGGGCCTGGGTCACAGGCTCAGTTTCCCATGAAATACAGGCTGCACAAAGCCCCCTTTGCGTGACAAATCCGGTTTGCCCGTGCCCTGAACCTTCGGAAAATGAAAGGATTTCGCGTTGTCGCATTTTCCGTGTTACGCTGATTCCAGCGAGAGGGAGGAGACAGCGCGAATCGCAGGTAGTTTAACATTAAACTATCTGCTATGCGCCGAATGCATGCGGGCTATGCGCCTGCGAGTGTTCGCGGAGACTTGCTCTCATGTTATTGCCTCCCCGAGTGACAAGGCCGGCTGACGCCGCGGAAAAAACATCGGTCCCAACGATGCCGTCAAGTTAGTTTAAGGTTAAACAATCGCGCGATGGTCCGCGCATATAGGGAAGAGGATATATGACCGACCAAACCTCCGATATTGATCCGATTGAATCCCAGGAATGGCAGGATGCCGTTCAGGACGTGATCGAACGCGACGGTGCCAACCGGGCGCATTTCCTGCTCGACAAGGCCGTGCAACAGGCCCGCGCCGCCGGTGCCACGCTGCCGTTCAGCGCGACAACCCCCTACCAGAACACCATTCCCGTGGACGATCAGTACGAGTTCCCCGGCGACATGGAGATGGAATGGCGCATCCGCACCATCAACCGCTGGAACGCCATGGCCACCGTCGTGCGCCGCAACAAGGTCAGCAGCGAATATGGCGGGCATATCGCCTCTTTCGCCTCTTCGGCGGCGATGTACGACATCGGTCTGAACCACTTCTGGCGCTCGAAATCGGCGATCCACGGCGGCGACCTGGTGTTTTTCCAGGGCCACGTGATCCCGGGCATCTATGCGCGGTCGTTCATGGAAGGCCGGATCAGCGAAGAGCAGCTTGAGAACTTCCGCTCGGAAGTGGACGGCGGCGGGCTGTCGTCCTATCCGCACCCCTGGCTGATGCCCGATTACTGGCAGTTCCCGACCGTTTCGATGGGTCTGGGTCCGCTCATGGCGATCTACCAGGCGCGGTTCATGAAATACATGCACAACCGTGGCCACATCGACATGGCCGACCGCAAGGTCTGGTGCTTCCTCGGCGATGGCGAGATGGACGAACCCGAAAGCCGGGGCGCCATCGACCTTGCCGCGCGTGAAAAGCTCGACAACCTGATCTTTGTCGTCAACTGCAACCTGCAGCGTCTTGACGGCCCGGTGCGCGGCAACGGCAAGATCGTGCAAGAGCTGGAAGGCGGGTTCCGCGGCGCGGGCTGGAACGTGATCAAGCTGCTCTGGGGCAAGGGCTGGGATGACCTGCTGGAGCGTGACACCTCGGGCAAGCTGCGCCAGCTGATGGAAGAAACCGTCGACGGCGATTACCAGACCTTCAAGTCCAAGAACGGCGCCTATATCCGCGAGCATTTCTTTGGCAAGTACCCGGAAACCGCCGCGCTGGTCGAAGACTGGACCGACGATCAGATCTGGGCCCTGCGCCGTGGTGGCCACGATCCTCAAAAGGTCTACACCGCCTTCAAGAAGGCCACCGAGACCAAGGATCAGCCGACCTGTCTTCTGGTCAAGACGGTCAAGGGCCACGGCATGGGCAGCGCTGGCGAAGGCCAGAACACCACCCACCAGCAAAAGAAGATGAACGAAGAGCAGCTGCGCGCCTTCCGTGACCGCTTTGAAATTCCGGTGAGTGACGAGGACGTGGCCAAGGCGCCTTTTGTGGCGCTGAACAACTCGCAAAAGGCCTATCTGGCGGACCGGCGCAAGGCGCTGGGCGGCGAGTTCCCCAAGCGGTTCACCGACGCGCCCTCGCTGGAAATCCCCGCGCTGGACGCCTTCAAGGGCCAGCTTGCCGGCACAGGTGAGCGCGAGATTTCGACCACGATGGCCTTTGTCCGCATTCTGACCACGCTTCTGCGCGACAAGAAGATCGGCAAGAACGTGGTCCCGATCGTGCCGGACGAAAGCCGCACCTTCGGGATGGAGGGCCTGTTCCGGTCGGTTGGCATCTACAACCCGCTTGGCCAGAAATACACGCCCGAAGACCGCGATCAGATGTCCTATTACAAGGAATCCGAGTCCGGCCAGGTGCTTCAGGAAGGCATCAACGAAGCGGGCGCAATGGCCGATTGGATTGCGGCGGCCACGTCGTATTCCAACCACGGCGTGCCGATGATTCCGTTCTTCATCTACTACTCGATGTTCGGCTTCCAGCGGATCGGCGACCTGGCTTGGGCCGCAGGCGACAGCCGCGCGCGTGGCTTCATGCTGGGCGGCACCGCCGGGCGCACCACGCTGAACGGTGAAGGCTTGCAGCACGAGGACGGCCACAGCCATATCCTTGCCTCGACCATTCCGAACTGCATCACCTATGACCCGACCTTCCAATACGAGGTCGCGGTGATCGTGCACAACGGTCTGAAACGGATGTATGCCGACCAGGAAGATGTCTATTTCTACCTGACCTTGATGAACGAGAACTACTCCCACCCCGACATGCCGATGGGCGTCGAGGAGGACATCATCAAGGGGCTTTACCGTTTCTCCAAGGTCGAAAAACCGGGCAAGAAGCACGTCAACCTGATGGGCTCGGGCACGATCCTGGTGCAGGCGATGAAAGCGGCCGAGATGCTGAAGCAAGACTTTGGTGTCACCTCGGACATCTGGTCGGCGCCCAGCTTCAACGAACTGGCCCGTGACATGCAGGATTGCGAACGGTGGAACCGGCTCAACCCGCTGGACGAGGAAAAGGTGCCCTTTGTGACGCAGCAGCTGACCAAGGCGCAAGGCCCGATCATCGCCGCCACCGACTACATGAAGAACTACGCCGAGCAGATCCGCGCGGCGGTTCCCAACCGCTACACGGTTCTGGGCACCGACGGGTTCGGGCGTTCGGACAGCCGGGTCAACCTGCGCCGGTTCTTCGAGGTGGATGCCAATCACATCGCCGCGGCGGCAATGGTTGATCTGCACCGGGAAGGGGCGATCACCAAGGCCGACCTGCAGAAGGCGCTCAAGAAATACGAAATCGACGGCGACAAGCCGAACCCGCGTCTGGCGTAAGAGGGATAGCGGAGCCTGCCCAGCATTGGTGGACCCCGGTTTTGCGGTCCGGGCAGGCGGCCCAACAAAGAGGAACAGAAACATGGCAATCGAAGTAAACGTCCCCGATATCGGCGATTTTTCCGACGTCCCCGTCGTCTCGATCCTGGTGTCCGTCGGTGACACCGTGGCCGAGGAAGACCCGTTGATGGAGCTGGAGTCGGACAAGGCGACGATGGAAGTGCCGTCGCCCGCCGCCGGCAAGATCAAGGAGATCAAGGTCTCCGAGGGCGACAAGGTGTCGAAAGGCTCGCTGATCATGGTGCTCGAAGGTGACGGCGCCGCGGCCGCCCCGGAAGAGGCCCCGAAAGCGGAAGCCCCCGCCGCAGCCGCCCCCGCACCGGCCCCTGCGGCAGCCCCCGCCGCGGTCACGGATGCGGGCTTTGGCAAGGCACATGCCTCGCCCTCCGTCCGCGCCTTTGCCCGCCAGCTGGACATCGACCTGGCCAAGGTCAATGGCACCGGTCGCAAGGGCCGCATCCTGCGCGAAGACATCACCGGCTACCTGAAATCCCTGACCGCGCCTGCGGCGGCGGCAGGGGCGGCACCGGCTGCGGGCGGCATGGGCATCCCGCCGATCCCCAAGGTCGACTTCTCGAAGTTCGGCCCTGTAGAAGACGTGGAAATGCCCCGGATCAAGAAGATCTCGGGCCCGGCGCTGCACCGCTCGTGGCTCAACATCCCGCATGTCACCCACAACGACGAAGCCGACATCACCGACCTGGACAAGTACCGCAAGGAAATGGACACGATGGCCAAGGAAGAGGGCTACCGCGTCACGCTCCTTTCCTTTGTCATCAAGGCCTCGGTCTCGGCGCTGAAACAGCACTGGGAAGTGAACTCGTCGATCCACCCGGACGGCGACAAGCTGATCAAGAAGGACTTCTACAACATCGGCTTTGCGGCGGACACGCCCAACGGTCTGATGGTGCCGGTGATCAAGGATGCCGACCGCAAGGGGCTGGTCGAGATCTCCAAGGACCTGATGGAGTTGTCCGGCAAGGCCCGCAACGGCGAGTTGAAAGGCCCCGACATGCAGGGTGCCACCTTCACCATCTCGTCGCTGGGCGGCATTGGCGGCACGTCCTTCACCCCCATCGTGAACGCGCCCGAGGTGGCGATTCTGGGTTTGACCCGGTCGAAAATGGCACCGGTCTGGAATGGCGAGGAATTCAAACCGCGCCTGATACAGCCGCTGTCGCTGTCGTATGACCATCGCGCCATCGACGGGGCCTTGGCGGCACGCTTTGTCGTGACGCTGAAGACCGTGCTTGGCGATATGCGCAAGCTGATGTGGTAAGGAGAAAGATCAATGGACATCAAAGTACCCGATATCGGTGATTTCTCCGACGTGCCCGTCGTGTCGATCCTGGTTTCCGTGGGCGACACCGTGGCCGAAGAAGACCCGCTGCTGGAATTGGAATCGGACAAGGCGACGATGGAAGTGCCGTCGCCCGCCGCCGGCACGATCAAGGAGATCAAGGTCGCCGAGGGTGACAAGGTTTCCCAGGGCTCGGTCATCATGGTGATGGAGGTCGCCGAGGGCGGCGCCGCGGATGAGGCTCCGAAGGAAGAGGCCGCCGCCGAGGCGCCGAAATCCGTCGCGGCCACCGGCACCGCCTCCGGCAAGGGCGACATCCACGCCGAAGTCGTCGTCCTGGGCTCTGGCCCCGGCGGCTATACCGCGGCCTTCCGGGCGGCGGATCTCGGCAAGAAGGTCGTGATGATCGAGAAGGACCCCTATCTCGGCGGTGTCTGCCTCAACATCGGCTGCATCCCGTCCAAGGCGCTGTTGCACGTTGCCAAGGTCATCACCGAGGCCGAGGAAATGGGCGCCCACGGCGTGACCTTCTCCAAGCCCAAAGTGAACCTGGATGAGCTGCGCGAGTTCAAGAACTCGGTCGTCAACCAGCTGACAGGCGGTCTGAAAGGTCTCTCGAAGGGCCGCAAGGTCGAGGTGGTGCAGGGCTATGGCAAGTTCACCGGCCCCAACATGATCGAGGTTCAGGGCGACGACGGGGTCAAGACCGTGTCCTTCGACCAATGCATCATCGCCGCGGGCTCCGAGCCGGTGAACCTGCCGTTCATCCCGCATGACGACGAACGGGTGATCGACAGCACCGGCGCGCTGGAACTCAAGGACATCCCGAAACGGATGCTGGTTCTGGGCGGTGGCATCATCGGGTTGGAAATGGCCTGTGTCTACGACGCGCTGGGATCGAAGATCACGGTCGTCGAACTGATGGACCAGATCATCCCCGGCGCCGACAAGGACATCGTCAAGCCGCTGCACAAGCGCATCGAAGGCCGGTACGAGGCGATCAAGCTGAAGACCAAGGTTACGGCTGTCGAAGCCCAGAAGAAGGGGCTGAAAGTCACCTTCGAGGATGACAAGGGCGAGACCAGCACCGACACCTTCGACAAGATCCTTGTTGCCGTGGGCCGCAAGCCCAACGGCAAGCTGATCGATGCCGAGAAGGCCGGCGTGGCGGTGGACGATCGCGGCTTCATTGCGGTCGACGGCCAGCAACGCACCGGTGTCAGCCATATCTTCGCCATCGGCGACGTGGTGGGCCAGCCGATGCTGGCGCACAAGGCGGTGCATGAAGGCAAGGTCGCCGCCGAAGTCTGCGCCGGACACAAGCGGTTTTTCGACGCGCGCCTGATCCCCTCGGTCGCCTATACCGACCCCGAGGTCGCATGGGCCGGCATCACCGAAACCGAGGCCAAGGCCAAGGGCATCAAGTACGAAAAGGGCGTCTTCCCCTGGGCGGCGTCTGGCAAGGCCCTGTCCAATGCACGCTCGGAAGGCATGACCAAGCTGCTGTTTGATCCCGAAGACGACCGGATCATCGGCGGGCTGATCGTTGGCACCAACGCGGGCGACCTGATCTCGGAAGTGGCGCTGGCCATCGAGATGGGGGCGGATGCGGTTGATCTTGGCCATACCATCCACCCGCACCCGACGCTGTCGGAAACGGTGAACTTTGCCGCCGAGATGTTCGAAGGCACGATCACCGACCTGATGCCGCCGCGGAAGAAAAAGAAGTAACAGCACCAGGCTGAAACAAGAAAAGGACCGGGTTCAGACCCGGTCCTTTTTCTTTGTCTGAGCGTGCGCCGTGCGCCAGACGTGCTACGGCGTCTCCGGGCCGACCACGAGGTCCCGGAGCACGTCAGGGACCGCGAGCGCCGACCTCAGGCCACGTTTTCCAGGTTCACCTTCGGCGTGACACCCAGCGCAAAACACACGTCGCGGGTCAGCTCGGGCCGGTTCAGCGTGTAAAAGTGCAGGTTGTCAACACCTTCGCTCACCAGCGTATCGCACATCTCGGTGCACAGCGCGGTCGCCAGCAGGTCCTCTCGCCCGTCGCGCGCCGCCTTGTCAAAGGCCTCATCCAGCCAGGCCGGCACCGGCGTGCCACAGCCTTTGGCGAACTTGCGCACGCCTTTCCAGTTCTCGATCGGCAGGATGCCGGGGGTGATCGGCGCGGTGATCCCGGCCTTGGCACAGCGGTCGCGGAAGCGCAAAAAGGTCTCGGCCTCGAAGAAGAACTGGGTCAGCGCCTCGTCTGCACCGGCATCGATCTTGCGTTTCAGCCAGTCGACATCGGCCTGATCGTCCGCGGCCTCGGGGTGCTTGTCGGGATAGGCGCCGACGCGGATGGTGAAATCTCCGGCAGTCTTGAGCGCCGAGATCAGCTCACAGCTGTCGCGGAACCCTTGCGGGTGCGCCTCGAACCCGGTTGCCCCCTTGGGCGGATCGCCGCGCAACGCGACGATGTCATTCACGCCCGCCTTGGAGAATTCGCTCGCGATACCAAGGGTTTCCTCGCGCGAGGCATTCACGCAGGTCAGATGCGCCGCGACTTTCAGCCCGGAGGATTTATGCAGCGTCGCCACCGCGTCGCGGGTCAATTCGCGCGTGGTGCCACCGGCGCCATAGGTGACCGAAACGAAGCGCGGGCTGAGCGGGGCCAGCACCTGGACCGTGTCCCACAGCCGGAACGAGGCTTCCAGGTCGCGCGGCGGGAAGAATTCGAAAGATACGGCGGGGACGGTCATGGGTGATTCCTCGGGTCAGCGTTTCCCCCTTGTCGCAAAAGCGGCATTGTGAAACAAACTCATAAATCTCATCACCATTATGAGGCGCACATGCATATTGAATTCCGCCATCTGCGCACGATCAAGGCGATACACGAGGCCGGCGGCCTGGCCCGGGCGGCCGATCAGCTGAATATCACGCAATCCGCGTTGTCCCACCAGATCAAGGGGTTGGAAGAGCAGGCGGGGGTCGAGCTTTTCGTGCGCCGGTCCAAGCCGATGAAGCTGTCGGCGGCGGGGATGCGGCTGTTGCGGGCGGCAGAGCGGATCCTGCCCGAGGTGGAAAGCCTGCAGGCCGAGTTCACCGGGCTGCGCGAGGGCAAATCCGGGCGGCTGCATATCGCCATCGAATGCCACGCCTGTTTCGAATGGCTGTTTCCGGTGCTGGAAGCCTTCCGCAAGAGCTGGCCCGACGTCGATGTCGACATCCGCCCGGGGCTGGCCTTCGATGCGCTGCCGGCGTTGCAAAAGGAAGAGGTCGACCTGGTGGTGTCCTCCGATCCAGAGAAGCTGCCCGGGGTGGAGTTCTCGGAACTCTTTGATTATGCGCCGGTTTTCGTGGCGTCCAAGGATCATCCTCTGGCCGCGAAACCCTTTGTCGAGGCTGCGGATTTCCGCGGCCAGACGTTGATCACCTATCCGGTGGAACGCACCCGGCTGGATGTCTTCAACCAGTTGCTGATCCCCGCCCGGGTCGAACCCGCCGTCGTGCGCCAGGCCGAGTTGACGGCGGTGATCCTGCTGCTGGTGGCGTCAAACCGGGGCGTTTCGGTGCTGCCTGACTGGGTGGTGCGCGAGGTGAAGTACAATTCCGACTATGTCACCCGGCCCTTGACCGAAGCCGGGATCACGCGCACGTTGTTTGCCGCCACGCGCAGCGATGACGTGGCCAAACCCTATATGCAGGACCTCATTGCGTTGGCCCGGAAGGAAGCAACGCGCTTGCAGGCCGCCTGACGCGAGGAAAGCCCGCAAGGGCCGAGGAGCGGCTCCTCCAGCCCGGGCGGGCTGTCCTCGCCCCGGTGTGTTGTCAGAGAAGTTTCAGATCACTGGCCATCTGCCGCCCGTCGCGGCCTTCCTGAAGCTCGTATTCCACCTTCTGATTGTCGGCCAGCCCGGTGAGATTTGAGCGCTGAACGGCTGAAATATGCACGAAAACGTCCTTGCCGCCTTCGCTGGGTTCGATAAATCCATAACCTTTCGTGGTATTGAACCACTTCACGGTGCCTGTCGGCATGTCCGCGTCTCCTTCAAAATTTCCTTCCCGGTCCCCCCCTCGGGCCCGGGTCTTCGGGCACCACGCGCCGTTCAACACCGCTGGCCGGGCTGTGCCCCGGCGTGGCTTTGGCTGATCAACGACGTCGCGCGCATCGAGGATTGCACGGCTTTGTAAAAAATCAAGGACATCGCTCTGGTTCCCCGGGAAATGGGTGATATTTTGCGCAGGCCGAAGGCACTGCACGTTTGGAGGGCACATGGAACTTTACGGGTTGAAGACCTGCGACACCTGCCGCAAGGCACTGAAATCCCTGGAAAACGCCGAGTTCATCGATGTGCGTGACCCGGGCGTGCCGCCCGCAGTGCTGCAAGCGGCGCTGGCGCGGTTTGGCGATAAAGTGATCAACACCCGCTCGACCACATGGCGCGGATTGTCCGAGGAGGCGCGCGCAACCGACCCTTTGGCGCTGCTCCAGGCGCATCCGGCGCTGATGAAACGCCCGCTGATCGTGGACGGCGACACCATGTACCTGGGCTGGACCAGGGACGTTCAGGGGGCGCTTGGCGTCTGAGGGGAAAAGCCTGGGGATTTCCCGTCTTGGAACCGGCCCCCGCCGCCATTAGGTCAGGTCGGGACAAGAACAGGAGGCGCGTCATGCGCAATGCAGCACTGACCCTGGGTGTGATCGGCGGCGTGATTGCCATGATCGTGGGGTTTTTCAGCTACGGCTACACCGAGGCGATCACCCGCTACGGAGAGATCGAGGGGCTGGCCGAACAGGTCGGCAATGTCGAGCTGATCCGCGTTGCGGCGGTGCTGTCGCCGTTGCTGGCGATTGCCGGCGGCGCGATGGCCAAGGCCCGTGCGCTTTGGGGCGGGGTGGCGATGCTTCTGGCCTGCGGGCTGATGTACCTGGCCTATGGCTTCAACGTGGGCACCATGTTCCCGATTGCCTTTACCGGGCTGGGCGGTTTTCTGGCCCTTGCCGCGGGCAAGCCGGATGAGCCCAAGGCGCATTTCTGATCCGATGGACAGACCTTATCCCCGATTGGGCGCGCTTGCGGTGGTGATCGAAGAGGGCCAGGTCCTGCTGGCCCTGCGCAGCCCGGACAAGCCCAACGCCGGGTTCTGGGGCTATCCCGGCGGCCATGTGGAGCCCGGCGAAACCATCGCCGCCGCCGCGGTGCGGGAATTGCAGGAAGAAACCTGCCTGCACGCCGACCCCGGCGAAGTGCTGATGCATCTCGATGTCATCAGCTTCGATCCGCCACAGGTCTTGCAGTATCACTACCTGCTGGTCGCGGTCCGCTGTCTCAACCCGGTGGGCGATCTGCGCGCCTGCGATGACGCGGCAGAGGTGCGCTGGGTGCCGATCGAGGATGTGCTGGAGGGCCGCTTGCCCCTGATCCGCGATGTCGACACGGTGCTGCGCCGCGCCCTTACGCCTCTTTCGGGTGGCCCATCACCTCGCGGCTGAGGATCCAGTCCAGCGACAGCACCCCGGCGCCACGGATCACCAGCACGACAAGCAGGAAGACCCAGAGCGCCCGCTGATCCAGGATCACGGCGTCCGGTACGCGGTCGAACCAGGCGCCCAGGGTTTCGGCATGCTCGATTCCGCCGTGGCCATAGAGGTCGGTCAGGCTCTGCACCACGACAAAGCCGATCATCCCCAACGCCGCCAACCGCGTCGCAAGGCCCACCACGATCAACAGCGGCAGGATGAACTCGGCCCAGGTGCCGGCGACCACCACCAGCCAGTGAAACACCGACAGCTGGCTGACATCATAGGTCACCGCTTCCATCGCCTTGGGGAAAATCTGGGCATAGGCCCCGGTGGAGGGTTGCAGGAAGCCGAAAAAGCCGTCGCCCAGCTTGGTCATCCCGGAATTCCAGAAATAGACCAGCAAGGTCGCCGCGAACAGAAAGCGGGCCAGCAGCGGGATCAACCCGCTCAACCCACGCTCCACGGCGTCGAAAATCATGTCATGCAGGTTCACCAGCGCGGTCATGTTGCGTCTTCCTTCAGGTCGGTAAGTGCGTTGCCCGCCAGCAGCATTCCCAGCACCGGCGATAGGTCGAAAGTCTCATGCGTGGCCAGTGCGGCCTCATAGGCCGTGCCCAGCGGCTCACCCGCCATCAGGGCGGCGATGAACGCGCCGCCGCCGAGGGGCAGGGCATGGGGCGCGGGGTCGAACTCGGGCCGCAGGATCAGCGCATCCTCGGGCCTGCCTTGCGGTTTGTCGCCGCCCGCCATGTTGTAGGCCCAGATCGACACCACTGGGAAGCGCGAGCGGATCAGCCGCACCGAAGGCGCCAGCGTCAGCTGCGCCGCCATCAGCGCCTCGGGCGCCAACCCAAGGGCCGTCGCGGGCAGGGGCGTGGCATCGGCGGCGTGATAGCTTTGGCGCAACCCGTATTCCAGCCGCGCCACATCGCCGAGATAGGGGTATTTGCGCAGCGGTTCGAACCCGTCGAGGAAATCGCCAAAACCTGCGCCATAGAACATCATCCGGGGTGACACCGGCGGTTCGGCCCGCAGGTAGAGCGCGGCCAGGTTCTTGAAATTCGCCTCGCCCAGCAGTTTGGCCACCGCCGGAAAGCCGGTCTTCAATGCCTCGCCCAGCGAGGTCGCGATATTGTTGCGATAGACGTCATAGCGCCGTCCCGCCGACCGGCCCATGCCATCCAGCAACCCCGCGGGCATTGGCGCCGCCCCGTCCAGAAGCGCGCCGCGAAACTCCGCCTGCCACGTCATGCCGGCACCCGGTTCAGCGCGGCCTCGGCCCGTCGGGCCTCATCGCGCAGAACCTGCCAATCCGGCACATCGTTGTCCCATTCGATCAGAAGCGGTTTCGGCCCGGATCGCTCAAGCGTGTAATCCAGCAGCGCCCAGACCGGGTTCACCACTTCGCGCCCGTGGCTGTCGATCAGCAACGGCGCGCCGTGGTCATCCTCATCCTCGTCATGGCCGCCCAGGTGGATTTCACCCACGCGGGCCAGGGGGTAGGCGTCGATATAGCCCTGTGGCGAAAACCCGAGGTTGGTGGCCGAAACAAAGACGTTGTTCACGTCCAGCAACAGCCCGCAGCCGGTGCGCCGTGCCACTTCATCAAGAAAGGCGGGCTCCTCCCAGGTGCTTTCCGCGAAGGCGAGGTAGGAAGAGGGGTTTTCCAGCAGCATCTGCCGCCCGACAACATCCTGCAGCTGCCCGATGTGATCGCAGACACGGGTCAGCGTCGCGTCGGTATAGGGCAGGGGAAGAAGGTCGTTGAGAAAGTGGCTGTCGTGGGTCGACCAAGCGAGATGCTCGGAAAAGCTTGCCGGTTGCAGCCAGTCGCAGAGGTGTTTCAGCCGCGCGAGGTGATCGGCATCCAGCGGACCGTCGCCGCCGATGGACAGGCCCACACCATGCACCGAGATGGCAAAACGCTCGGACAGGCTGCGCAATTGGGCCAGGGGCCGGCCGCCATCGCCCATGTAGTTCTCGGCATGTATTTCCAGCCATTCGACGGGCGTGGCATCGGCCAGTATGTCGCTGTAATGCTGGGGTTTGTACCCCACGCCCGGGCGGTTGGGCAAAGCGCGGAAATCGCGGCTGGCGTCAAGCATGTCTGGCCCCTTGGTCTGCGTGAGGAGGGCAGTTCTGCCCCCCCGAATGTCATGGTCCTGGCGGGCTGTCTGCCCGGCCCGGCGTGGTTCAGCCCTGCGGCAGGTCACGCTCCAGCGGTTCCAGCGACCCCATGCGCGCGGACCCATCGGCCATTTCCGGCAGGTCGATCTCGGCGCAGGTGCCCGCGTCCACGAGCGTCCAGGCGTTGCCCTGGTAATCGACGGTCGAGGTGCCGGCGCAGGTGGTGCCGGGGCCGGCGGCGCAGTCATTCTCGCCTGCCATCGACACACCGTAGCATTTTTCCTGCGATTGTGCCGTGGCCGTGGTGGCATGGGCAGCAAGAGCGGCGGCGACAGCGCCGGCAACGGCAACGGTTTTCACGATTTTCGACATTGGTACATCCCTTTTTGGTCTTTGATCTCAAGTGGTTGATCCACTGCCGCCCCTTCGGCGACTGACCCAACACTAAGCTTTTCACAGGCACCAAGGCACTTCACAGAGGCGTTGATCACGGCGGCGTAATCCATTGTCAGGCGCCCGTGTTGCTGCATGCGCGAAAAAGATGAAAAAACCGTTTAGAATCAAAACGGGGTGGCGGGAAAAATCCGCCACCCCGTAACCTTCCTGCGCGGGAATGTTACATTTTGCATCCGTCGCGCGACAAGAGCTTGCGCCCGATCACGCGGCATTTGCGGAATGTTACAATCCCTTGTGCCGTGCCGATCAGCCCGCAGCGCCGGGGCCACCCTGGTCGGGCGGCAGCGCGCTCTGACCCAGTTCTGCCAGGATCTCGTCCAGTGCCACCACCTGGGTCTGCTTCTGGCCCAACCGCCGCACGGTGACGGTCCGTTCCTCGACCTCACGCGCGCCAATGGCCAGGATCACCGGCACCTTGCCAAGGCTGTGTTCACGGACCTTGTAGTTGATCTTTTCGTTGCGCGTATCGGCCTCGGCGCGCACGCCCCTGGCCTGAAGCGCGCTGACCACCTCGTTCACGTAATCATCCGCGTCCGACACGATCGAGGCCACGACCACCTGGCGCGGCGCCAGCCAGAACGGCAGCTTGCCTTCCCAGTTCTCGATCAGGATGCCGACAAAGCGTTCAAACGAGCCAAGGCAGGCGCGGTGCAGCATGAAGGGCCGGTGCTTGTCGCCATCTGCGCCGATGAAGCTCGCGCCCAGCCGTTCGGGCAGGTTGGGATCAACCTGGAAGGTGCCGCATTGCCAGACCCGGCCAATTGCGTCGGTCAGGTAGAAGTCCAGCTTCGGCCCGTAAAAGGCCCCGTCACCCGGCTCCAGCGTATAGTCGCGGCCCACGGCCTTGATCGCGTTTTCCAGCGCGTTCTCGACATAGTCCCAGCTTTCCTCGGACCCCACGCGCTTTTCCGGGCGGGTGGCGAACTTGATCTCGAACTCGGGGAAACCGAGCTCTTCATAGATATTGGCGAGGAAGTCGATGAAGCGGGCGCATTCCTCCTGGATCTGCTCTTCGGTGCAGAAGATATGCGCATCGTCCTGGGTAAAGCCGCGCACCCGCATGATCCCGTGCAAGGCGCCCGAGGGTTCGAACCGCGCGCAGGACCCGAATTCGGCCAGCCGCAGGGGCAGGTCGCGGTAGGATTTCAAACCCTGGTTGAACACCTGCACGTGGCAGGGGCAGTTCATCGGCTTGAGCGCATTGATCCGGGTCTGGGACTTGTCCTTGACGCTGGCATCGTCATCCTCGCCATCGCGGCTTTCGTCGACCTCGACGAGGAACATGTGGTGCTGGTACTTCTCCCAGTGGCCCGAGGCTTCCCACAATTTCCGGTCCACCACCTGCGGGGTGTTGATTTCCTGATACCCGCCGGCACGCTGTTTGCGGCGCATGTAGTCCTGCAACTGGGTATAGATGGTCCAGCCGTTGGGATGCCAGAACACCTGGCCCGGGGCTTCCTCCTGCATGTGAAACAGGTCCATCTCGCGGCCCAGCCGCCGGTGATCGCGCTTCTCGGCTTCCTCAAGGAAGTTGAGGTGCTTGCGCAGGCCTTCCTTGTTCTGAAATGCCACGCCGTAGATCCGCTGCAACTGCGCATTCTTGCTGTCACCGCGCCAATAGGCGCCCGAGACGCGCATCAGCTTGAAGGCATCCGCCGGCACCTGGCCGGTGTGCTGCAGATGCGGGCCGCGGCACAGGTCCTGCCAGTCGCCATGCCAATACATGCGGATCGGCTGGCCATCGTCGGGGATCGCGTTGACCAGTTCCACCTTGTAGGGCTCGCCGGTCTTCTCATAATGCGCAATCGCATCCTCGCGCGACCAGACCTCGGTGCGGATGGGATCACGCTTGTTGATGATCTCGCGCATCTTCTTTTCGATCTCGCCCAGGTCTTCGGGCGTGAACGGCTCTTGCCGGTCGAAATCGTAGTACCAGCCGTTTTCAATGACCGGGCCGATGGTGACCTTGACGTCTGGCCAAAGTTCTTGCACGGCGCGCGCCATGATATGCGCCAGGTCGTGGCGGATCAGCTCCAGCGCGGGGGCCTCGTCCTTCATGGTGTTGATGGCGATCTGCGCATCGCTTTCGATGGGCCACTGCATGTCCCAATGCGCGCCGTTCACAGTGGCCGATATGGCCTTCTTGGCGAGCGATTTGGAAATGTCAGAAGCCACATCCGCAGGGGTGACACCGGCCTCGAAAGACCGCGAATTGCCATCGGGAAAAGTCAGGGAGATTTGAGCCATCTATTGGCCTCCTCGTCAGTTTGGCGCCTACAAAACGCCCGGTTGCGGGTATGTGGTAGGCCCATGTGGCCCGACAGAAATGCCAAGTCAACCCCGGTGGCCGATCCATCGATGGATCGGCTCCGATCTGTTGACAGATCGGCACCGCTCGGATTGATCCGGACCCGCACCGCCCTAAAACCTGACAGGCACCGACCCAGCAAGGAGCAAGGCTAGTGACAGATCATGTGTTCGATTACGTCTCCGGCGAAGAGACCGCCCCCCGCGAGGCCCGCAATGGCCTGCGCCACATCCTTGCCTTGACCGCGTCCAAGCTGTCGGACGGGCTGATCGACCCCAAGCTGATCCTGTCCTGGCTGGCCACCTCGCTGGGCGCGCCCGCGGTGCTGGTGGGCCTCTTGGTGCCGATCCGCGAGGCCGGGGCACTTTTGCCGCAAATCCTGCTCTCGGGCTGGATGGGCCGGATGCGGCAGCGCCGGTATTTCTGGGTGGCCGGTGCTCTGGGGCAGGGGATCTGCGCCGGGCTGATCGTGCTGATCGCGCTGACGCTGTCGGGCTGGGCCGCGGGGCTGGCGCTGTGCGGGGCGCTGGCCGGGCTGGCCCTGTCGCGCGCCGCCTGTTCGGTCAGCTACAAGGACATCCTGGGCAAAACCATCGGCAAGAGCCGCCGGGGCAGCGTCACCGGCGCGGCGGGCAGCCTGTCCTCAGCCGGGGTGATCGTTCTGGGCCTGCTGCTCCTGTCCGGCGTGCTGCGCGACGCGGGCGCGGTGATCGCGGCCATCGCGCTGGCGGCCTGTCTGTGGATCGCCGCCGGGGCGCTGCTGTCGCGGCTTGAGGAAGAGGACAGCACACCCGCCACGGACGGCAGGCCGGATTTCTCGCCACTCTGGCAGGACCGGCAATTGCAGCGCTTCATCCTGGTGCGCGGGTTGCTGGTGCCCACGGCACTGGCGCCGCCTTACCTCGTCCTGCTGGCCGGGGGGGACGACGGGCTTGCGCTTGACCGGCTGGGGGTGCTGGTGCTGGTCTCGGCGGCGGCCTCCTTCCTCAGCTCCTACGCCTGGGGCCGGCTGGCCGATCATTCCAGCCGCTGGGTACTGGTGCTGACCGGCGGGATTGGCGCATTGGCCATGCTGGGCGCGGTGGGTGCCGCCGTCTTGGGGCTGGCCCAGGGCAGCTGGGCCGTTCCGCTGGCGCTTTTCGTGTTGATGCTGGCCTATCACGGGGTGCGGCAGGGGCGCTCCACCTATCTTGTCGACATGGCGCCCGCCGACCAGCGCGCCACCTATGCGGCGCTGGCCAATACCGCCATCGGCACGCTTCTGCTGCTGGCCGGGGCCACCGGCGGGCTTGCCGCGCTGGTCGGACCCTCGGCGGCGCTGATCTTCTTTGCGGCGCTGTGCATCGGTGCCTGCCTGCTGGCCCTCGGCCTCGACGAGGTCGAGCGCAGCTGAGGCATTCGCCCCGATTTGCCCACGCGTCCCATTGCCCTCACCCCATTGCCCTTACCCCGGCGCGCGGCCAATATCGCGGCACCCAAAGTGAGAGCCGCCATGACCCTTCAATACCTCGACACGCCCCGATCCCGCCGCCTCGCCTATGTGAAAAGCGATGCCAGCGGGCCGACCATCGTCTTTCTCGGCGGCTACAAATCCGACATGTCAGGGACCAAGGCGGTCTGGCTGGAGGATTGGTGCCGCGCACGTGGACAGGCCTACCTGCGGTTCGACTATTCCGGCCACGGCCAAAGCTCGGGCGCGTTCGAAGAGGGCTGCATCGGCGACTGGGCCGAGGACGCCGAGGCGGTGATCAAAGCGACCTGCAACGGGCCGCTGGTGCTGGTCGGCTCGTCGATGGGCGGCTGGATCTCGCTCCTGCTGACGCAGCGCCTGAAGAACATCGTCGGGCTGGTCACCATCGCCGCGGCCCCGGATTTCACCGAGGATGGCTTCTGGGCCGGGTTCTCCGATCAGATCAGGACCCAAATCCTCGAACAGGGATACTATGACATGCCCTCGGACTACGGCGCCCCCTACCGCGTCACCCGCCGCCTGATCGAGGATGGCCGCGACCACCTGGTCCTGCGCGCGCCCTTGCCGTTGCCCTTCCCGGTCCGCTGCCTGCAAGGCACTGCGGATGCCGCCGTGACCCGCGACACCGCCCTGCGGTTGCTCGACCACGCCGACAGCCCGGACATGGCGCTGACCCTGCTGAAAGGCGCCGACCACAGCTTTTCCGCACCCGATTGCCTGCCCCTGATCGCCGGCGCGATCGAAGAGGTCATGCAGCGCGCCGATCACTGAGCCGCGCCGGGCCGCCCGGTGCGTCGTGACCGATCAACCGCCTGGCACGATCCCCTGCTTCATCTTGCCAGTCAAACTCCGGGGGTGAGCCTGAAAGGCGAGGGGGCTGGCCCCCTCTCTTCCGGAGCCACCTCACCCCCTGTCAATCCGCCGGCCATTTCGCACGGCAGGACGCCCCGTCAGACCCCCACCTCCGGCCCGAGGCACATCATCGGCTCTTCGTTCTGGGTTGCCTCATACAAAAGCGTGCCTTCCGGGTCATCTTCGAACCGCGCCACGAGACCACCGCCGGGGTTGTGCCGGAAGGTCCAGCACTGCGGGTCGGGCGTGTCTTCGTAGACAAAGCAGATCATGCCGCGATCGTCTTCATACCAGATGCCTTCGCGGCAGCGCCCGTCGAGGAAGGACCAGCGCACGCGGCGGTCCTCCCTGTATTCCTCGACCCCGTATTCCTGCCCGTTCGAACCGAAATAGAGCGTCTTGCCGGTGGTGTAGGATTCGAATTCCGAGGCCGACATCTGTGCCGATACCGCCGGGGCGGAAAAGGCCAAAACAGAAAAGGTCAGGGTAGCGAGGCTGGTTTTCAACATGGGGAGATGTTGGCAGAAGCCGGCGCAGCAGGGCAAGTCACAAATCTGCAAACCACGTATCAGGCGGCGCGGCGCCATTTTGCCGCCCGCGGATCCATCATCCGTCGCCATTGCCCCGGCCAAAGCGCGATCACCGCCATGACAGGCAGAGAATGCGGCAGGGTCGGCATCGCGGTCTTGTCCAGTTCCAACCCGGGATAGGCCACGCCGGGGCGCGCGTGGTGATCGGAATGGCGCGGCGCGTTCAGCATCAGCGCCGAGGAAAACCAATGCGGCGTATTCCAGCTGTGCTGCGGGCCGCAGGGTTCCGGCTTGCCCCGGGCATCCAGCGCGCGAAACAGCCCGTAGTGCTGGACGTAATCCGACACCAGCAGTTGCGACTGGGTATGAAACGCCAGCGCCAGCAGCGCGGCGATCCCGCCAATCCCGCCGATCATCGCCGCCACGCCCAGGCTGGCGAGGCTGATCAGCGCATAGATCCGGTAGGGATGCATCCCGGTCTTGCCGGCGCGGCTGCGGCGCGCGGTCTCTGCTGCCTGGCCCGCGCGGTATTCCCCACGCAGGGCGCGCCAGGCAAAGCGATAGAAACTCTCGCCCTCGCGCGGCGAGTTGGGGTCCAGCCGGGTGGCCACGTGAACATGATGCACCAGCCGATGGGCCGAGGCATGGTGGCCATAAAGCACCGAGGCATAGATCGCCACGCCCAGCCGCCGCAGGCGTCGGTCGGCGCGGTGGATCAACTCGTGCGCGTTCGAATTGCTCACCTGCCCAAAGTAAAGCCCGAAGGCAAGAAACCCGGCCAGCCTTTCGTACCAGGGCGCAGCCGAGCCACCCGCAACCAGCCAGACCGCCAAGGCCAGCAACGGGAAATGCAACAGCCCCAGGGCAACCGACAGCCCGGTGCCTGCGGGAAACTCCGCCCCGGGCCGTCCGGGCGCGGCCAGGGCACGCAGTTGGTCAAGCCCGAAGACCAGCACCGTCATCCCGGCCAGCGCCGCCCAGGTCCAGCCGCCGCCCGCAACAGCCCCCAAGACCAAGAGGACAGCCGGGCAAAGCGTGGCAAAGGCAAATCGGAACACGTCGTATCTCTCTCCCGGTGACTCGTAGGCGCATTAAGTTAAGATCTGGTTTCCGATAGGGCAAACTCGGGCCGAAACGAAGGCCTGCGCAACGCGATTGGTGCCGCGCATGTCGCATTTGGCCGCGCATGGGGCATGCCCGGGGCCTAACCTTGCACAGATTGCAGGAGGATGGCAGCATGGCACTCGACGACCGCAAGGGCGTTTGGAAATCCGGGCGCGGCAAGGGGCGTCACACGCCCAAGGGCCGTCAATTCGACGATACCGCCCTGGCCGAGGTGCAGGCGCTTCTGGGCGACCGTCCGCGCCGTCGTGACCTGTTGATCGAGGCCCTGCACCTGATCCAGGACGCGCACGGCCACCTGTCGGCGCCGCACCTGCGGGCGCTGTGCGAAGAGATGCGCCTGCCCATGTCCGAGGTCTGGGAGGTCGCCAGCTTCTATGCCCATTTCGATCCCCTGCACGAAGGTGATACCCCGCCGCCGGCGCTGACCATTCGGGTCTGCGACTCGCTGTCGTGCGAATTGGCCGGGGCAGAGCAATTGATGGAAGCGCTGCAGGATGGGCTGGACCCCGCCGAGGTCCGCGTGTTGCGCGCGCCCTGCATGGGCCGCTGCGACACGGCGCCGGTGTTGGAACTGGGCCACAACCACATCGACCACGCGGACATGACCAAGGTGCAAGCGGCGATTGCCGCCGGGGACACCCATGCGAAAATCCCGCAGTACCAGGGTTTTGCAGCCTATATTGAAAGCGGCGGATATGCCCGGCTGACCTCCTTGCGCGCCGATGGCGACTGGGAGGCGGTGCAGGAGACGCTGCTTTCGGCCGGGCTGCGCGGTCTTGGCGGCGCCGGGTTCCCTTCGGGCCGGAAGTGGGGCTTCGTGCGGGCCGAAGCCGGGCCGCGCTACCTTGCTGTGAACGGCGACGAGGGCGAGCCGGGCACCTTCAAGGATCGCTTTCACCTTGAGCGGGAACCCCATGTTTTCCTTGAGGGAATGCTGATCGCGGCCTGGGCGGTCCAGGCCGAGCGCTGTTTCATCTACATGCGCGACGAATACCCCGCCGTGATTGAGATTTTGCGGCGTGAAATCAAGGCACTGGAAGACGAAGGTCTTGTGGCCAAGGGGTTCATCGACCTGCGTCGCGGCGCGGGCGCCTATATCTGCGGCGAAGAGAGCGCGATGATCGAGTCGATCGAGGGCAAACGCGGCATTCCGCGCCATCGTCCCCCCTTTGTGGCGCAGGTGGGCATCTTCGGTCGGCCCACGCTCGTGCATAATGTCGAGACGCTGTATTGGGTGGCCAGGGTCTGCCGCGAGGGGCCGGAAATCCTGTCGTCGGTTGAACGGAACGGCCGCAAGGGGCTGCGCTCCTACTCGGTCTCGGGGCGCGTGAAACGCCCCGGGGTGCATCTTCTTCCGGCGGGATCGACGATCACCGATATCATCGCCGCGGCGGGCGGCATGCTGGAGGGGCACGTGTTCAAGGCCTACCAACCGGGCGGGCCGTCCTCGGGGCTGTTGCCGGCATCGATGGCCGATGTGCCGTTGGACTTCGACACCTTGCAACCGCATGACACCTTCATCGGATCGGCGGCGGTGGTGGTCCTGTCGGATCAGGATTCGGCCCGGGGGGCGGCGCTGAACATGCTGCGGTTTTTCGAGGATGAGAGCTGTGGGCAATGTACGCCGTGCCGGGTGGGCTGTGAAAAGGCGGTCAAGCTGATGCAGGCCGAGCATTGGGACCAGGGGCTGCTGGAAGAGGTCTGCCAGGCGATGGGAGATGCCTCGATCTGCGGTCTGGGACAGGCGGCGCCAAACCCGATCCGGCTGGTGATGAAGCATTTCCCGGAGGAGGTTTGAGCGGCAAGTGGCCTGAGGCGGCTTTGCACCTGCATCGGATATACGCCCCGGCGATGCGGCGCAGGTCGGCGATACGCGGCTGGTGCTCCGTTCAGGCTGATGACCGCACCCGGCCAGGCTCAATGCCGCTCCAACACCTCCACGCAGAGCACCGTGGGCAGGTGGCGGACCACTTCGGACCAGGTCTCGCCTTCGTCTGCGCTGGCAAAGACCGAGCCCGAGTTGGTGCCGAAATAGACGCCTGCGGGCGCGGCGGTGTCGGTGGTCATGGCCTGGCGCAGAACGGTGAAGAAGCAGTTCGTGGCGGGCAGCCCGGCCTGTTTCTTCGACCAGCTCTCGCCGCCGTCGGTGGATTTCCACACTGCGGCCGAAGCATCGGGCGGGAAGCGCCCGGCCGTGTCGCCATTGAGCGGCAGGGTCCAGAGGGTGCGGCTGTCCTCGGGGTGGACGCAGATGGGAAAGCCGAAGGTGGAGGGCAGGCCGTCGGCGATGTCATGCCAGCTGCGCCCGCCATCTTCGGAGCGGTACACGCCGTGGTGGTTTTGTTGATACAGCAGGTCGGTGCCGGTCTCGCCCCGGGCGCGGACCATGTTGTGGACGCAATGGCCGGTCTCGTCGGTTGATCCGGCGGCGGGATGGGCGTGCGGACCATCGCAGGGGGCATTGTCGCGGCGGTTGCGGCGCTCCCAGGTGGCGCCGCCATCCTCGCTTGCAAAGACCCCGGCGGCGGAGATGCCCAGCCAGAGCTTGGCCGGGTTGCCGGGATCGGTGACGATGGTGTGCAGGGTCAGACCGGCGGCCCCGGGTTGCCAACTGTCGGCGGAGGGATGATCGGTCAGGCCGGGCAGCTTTTCCCAGCTTGCGCCATGGTCCTTCGACGCAAACAGCGTGGCGGGTTTGGCCCCGGCATAAAGCGTTCCGTGGGCGTATGACAGCGACCAGATCGCATCGATCTCCTTGCCGAAGGGGGCGGGCGGCGGCGGGTCCATCCCGAATTGCCGGGCCATCTCGGGGTCATTGGCAAGCCAGTCGTCGAGCTGGCCGTTGGACAGCTTGGTGAGGTTCCAGGTCGCGCCATCGTCGGTCGAGGTCCAGATGCCGGCGCCGAACCATTCGCCACCGCCCCCGGCCCAGAGCGTGCCGGTTTCTGGGTCGCCGGCCATGTGGTTGATCGTCCAGCCATCGCAAAACGGGCCGCGCACCGACCATGTGTCGCCCTCGGGCTCAAGCAGGAAGGTGCCCTTGGTGGTTCCGACGAGTAGGGTTCTGGCTGACATGACGCATCTCCCGGCTTGCATCCCGGGGGCAGGATAGCACAGCGCGGGGGATCCGACGAAACGGATTGCGCCGGGCGGGGGCCGATCCATCGATGGATCGGTGCCGATCCGTTCACGGATCGGGCGCGCTCAAGCTGCGGTGGTGCGCGAAAACGCCAGCCGGGTCTGGTGGTGATAGGTCTCGCCGGGGCGCAGCAGGGCCTGACCCGCCCAATCCTGGTTCGGTGCGTCGGGCCAGGCCTGGGGCTCCAGCGCGATCCCGGCATGGGGGCCATAGGTGCCGCCATCCAGCCCCGCCTGTCCGGTGGTGTCCAGCGCCCGCCCGTCATAGACCTGCAACCCCGGCTCGGTGGTCCAGAGGTCCATCGCCAGCCCATCGGCCTCCAACCGCGCGGCGCGGCTCAGCGCGCGGCGGTGAGGCGCGAGGCAGAAGTTGTGATCGACCGCGACGCTCAGCGGCGCAGGATCGCGGAAATCGAGGCCGGTGCCCGCCACGTTCAGGGTCCGCCCGGTGGGGATCAGGTGGTCATCCACCTCCAGCACCTCGTCGGCATCGACCCAAAGGCGATGGCCCGCGGTGGTGGGGGCGCCGGTCAGCGAAAGGTAGGCGTGGTTGGTCAGGTTGCAAAAGGTCGGCGCATCGCTGACGCCCTGCAGGTCGATCCACAGCGACGCCCCTTCGATGCGGTAGCTGCACCGCAGGTCAAGCGCGCCGGGAAAGCCCATGTGCCCGGCGGCCAGCCTCAGCCCCAGGGTCACATGATCGGCGCCGTGATCCAGCACCTCCCAGCTTCGGGTCTGGGTGCCCTCGGTCCCGCCGTGGCAGGTCTGAATGCCGTTCTCGTTGCGGTCAAGCGCATGGGTCACGCCGTCCAGCGTGAACCGCCCGCCCGCGATGCGGTTGGCATAGCGCCCGACGATGGCGCCGTGCTTGTGCGGGTTGCGGGCATAGGCGCGCGGGTCGGCATAGCCCAGCACCAGGGACGGGCCATGATCCGCCAGCCGCAGATCCTGCAGACAGGCCCCCAGCGTCAGGATGCGGGCTTGCAGCTCCGGCCCGCCGATCTCCAACGCCTGCAAGGGTTTGCCGTCCGGTGCGGTGCCGTGATCGCTTTGGGTCTTCTGGGTCATGCCGGTCTCCTCTTGCGGGGCAAGAGACGGCACCGGCGCGGCAAGGTCAAGCTACTTGGTCAGGATCAGCTTGCCGGCCTTGGTGATGCGCAGGGTATAGACCTTGCCGTCCAGCACGATCCGCGCGGTCGAGGCCTGGCCCACCAGCATGCGGGCGTCATAGGCGGGGCCGGTGTCGGGCTGTTCATCTCGTTCCGACAGCAGGATGGGGCGCGCGATGGCATTCATTTCCGTCCCTCCAGCAGGTTCATCATGTCTTCCAGCCAATGCTCGGCGGGATAGGCGCCGCCAAGCGCGGTCTGCACGAGATCACTCCAGGGTGCGGGCGCAAGCGATACACGGCGCGCATCAGGACAGGGTCCAGCCATTGTCAAACTCCAGGTTCAGGTGGTTAACCGGGCTGTCCGGGGGCGGATGGCTGGGTCTTGGTCTTAAGTTGACTGAAAGACTAGGGTTTGTCAAGCGACGGCCTGTAACCGTCGCGGTGCCGCCGGAAATCACGTCGAGAGTGCGCCAGGCGTGTGCCGGAAATGACGCCGGGCAGGTCAGTTTTCGGCGGAAAGCGTCTTGAGGATCGGGCAATCGGGCCGCGCGTCGCCCGCGCAACTCTCCACCAGCGTGGACAGGGTGTCGCGCATCCGGGTCAGGTCGGCGATCTTGCTGTCGATCTCGTCCAGGTGACCACGGGCGATCCGGCGCACATCCGCCGAGGCGCGGTCCTTGTCCTCCCAGAGCGCCAGCAGGGTGCGGCAATCCTCGATCGAGAACCCGAGCCTCCGGGCGCGGCCCAGGAAAACCAGCTTGTGCAGGTCGCTTTCGCGGAAGCTGCGATAGCCATTGGTGTCGCGCAGCGGCTTGATCAGGCCGATCTCCTCGTAGTAGCGGATGGTCTTGGCCGGCAGGTCGGCGCGCCGGGCCACGTCTCCGATATTCATGCTTGCGCCTCTTTTCTTGGGGTCTGTTGTGGGGCCGGGTCGGATGGCGCGCCGTGGTTCCGGCCAATCCAGCGCAGGCGCAGCGCATTGCCCAGCACAAACAGGCTGGAGAGCGCCATCGCGCCCGCGGCCAGCGGCGGCGACAGCATCGGCCCGCCAAAGACCGCCAGCACCCCGGCGGCCACCGGGATCAGCAGCACGTTGTAGCCAAAGGCCCAGCCCAGGTTCTGGCGGATGTTGCGCAGGGTCATGCGCGACACCTCCAACGCCGCCGTCACCCCGCGCAGATCGCCCGACATCAGCACCACGTCGGCGGCTTCGATGGCGACATCGGTGCCGGTGCCGATGGCCAGTCCCACGTCCGCCCGCGCCAGCGCCGGGGCGTCGTTGATGCCGTCGCCGACAAAACCCACAGGGCCGTCAAGGCTTTCCAATGCGGCCACCTTGCCCTCGGGCAGCACCCCGGCGCGGACGCTGTCGATGCCCAGCTCGGCGGCGATGGCGCGCGCCGTGGGTTCGGCATCGCCGGTGATCATCGCGACCTTCAGCCCCATGTCGTGCAGCGCCGCCAGCGCCTCACGCGTGCCGGGCTTGATCGGGTCGGCGATGGCCAGCACCGCGCGGGCCGTGCCATCGACGCCCAGGAAAATCGCCGTCTTGCCGCTTTCGGCAAAGCCTGTGGCCCGCTCGGCAAACCTGCCGGTGTCGATGCCATGTTCCGCCAGGTAGCTGGCCGAACCGATGCGCACCTCGTGCCCTTCCACCCGGGCGGCCAGGCCCTTGCCGGTGGCGCTGCCGAAGTCCTCGGCTTGCGGCAGGTCCAGCCCGCGTGCCTGTGCGGCGGCCACGATGGCCCGGGCGAGGGGGTGCTCGGACTGCGCCTCCGCGGCCGCGGCAAGGCGCAGCAGGGCGTCGTCGTCGCCCTCGGCGGCCAGGTCGGTCAGCTCCGGCCGGCCCAGCGTCAGCGTCCCGGTCTTGTCAAAGGCCAGGGTCCGCACCGATTGTAGTTTTTGCAGCGCATCGCCCTTGCGGAACAGCACGCCCATTTCCGCCGCGCGTCCGGTGCCCACCATGATCGAGGTCGGCGTGGCCAGCCCCATCGCGCAGGGGCAGGCGATGATCAGCACCGACACCCCGGCCACCAGCGCATGGCTCGCCGTCGGGCCAAAGACGCCCCAGGCCAGCGCCGTCAGCGCCGCCAGCCCCATGACCACCGGCACGAACCAGGCGGTGACGCGGTTGACCAGGGATTGCACCGGCAGCCGGGCGGATTGCGCGCTTTCCACCATGTCGATGATCCGCGCCAGCACCGTGTCGCCGCCCACCGCCGTGGCGCGAAAGACCAGAGCCCCGGTGCCGTTGACCGTGCCGCCCACCACGGTGTCGCCCTTTTCCTTGGCCACGGGCACCGGCTCGCCGGTCACCATGCTTTCATCGACGAAGGACTGGCCCTTGATCACCCGGCCATCCACCGCGATCCGCCCGCCGGGGCGGACATGGATGCGCGCGCCCCGGGTGATCTCGGCCACCGGGGTTTCGCGGACATCGCCCGCGTGGTCGACAAGCGCGGTTTCGGGGGCCAGGGTCATCAGCTTGCGGATCGCGGCGCCGGTGCGGCCCTTGGCGCGCGCCTCCAGCATCCGGCCCAACAGGATCAGCGTGATGATCACGGCGGCGGATTCGAAATAGACCGCCCGCGCGGCCTCGGGCAGCAGCCCGGGCGCCAGCAGCGCCACGGTGGAATAGCCGAAGGCGGCACTGACCCCCAGCGCGACCAGCGCGTTCATGTCCGGCGTGCGGTGCCAGAGCCCGCGATAGCCCAGGACCATGATCTCGCGTCCGGGAAAGGTCAGGACAAGCGCGGTCAGAAGGCCTTGCAGCGCCCAGCTTGTCGTCTGGCCGATCGTGGCGGCGATCCAGTGATGCAGCGGCGGGTAAAGATGCCCGCCCATTTCCGCCAGGAAAACCGGCAGGGTCAGCGCCAGCGCCAGCCAGAACCGGGTCTTGTGTCGCTCGGCGCGTTGCGTCGCGCGGCCGGGCGTGCCGCTGTCCTTGAGCCGCGCGGTCTTGCCTGTCTTGGCCACCGCGTCGATCAGGGCCTGGGTGTCGCGCAGCCGGGTCTCCACCTGCGCCGCGCCACTGGCAAGGTTGACCCGGGCCGACAGGGTGCCGGGCGCCGTCTCCAGGGCCTTCTCCACCGATGCGACACAGGAGGCACAGCTCATGCCGTCGATCTCCAGCCGCACCACCTGATGCCGGGGGGGATAGCCCGCGTCGTCAAGTGCAGCCAACGCCCGGTCAAGGGCGGCTGCGTCGCTGGCGCTGGCGCGGGCGGTCTGATTGGCGAGGTTGACACTGATGTCGGCCAGCCCCGGCACGGCGGTCAGCGCCGCATCGATCCGCGCGGCGCAGGCGCCACAGTTCATGTTGTCAATCTCGACGCTGAGTCGTTGGGAATTCTCTGTCATGACAGATCAGATAAGGGTTCCCGTCACGGGAAGGTCAAGAGCCACAGTCAGGCTTTCAGCGCCATCGCGCCCCGGACCTGATCCGGGGCCTCCTGCTCGGCGGACCTTGACCGCTGGGGCAGCGGGCGGTGAGGTCCCGGATCAGGTCCGGGACGGGATATGCGTGAGGGGCGGCGCGGGGATCAGGCCAGTTCCATCAGGCCAGTTCCATCGGGCCGCCATCCTTGACGTCGCTGGCCTCAGGCCACCATCCTTGACGTCGCCGGCCTCAGGCGACCAGGCCACCATCATTGTCATCACCGGCCTCTTCCAGCAGGCGGTCGAAATCCGGAACGGTCACGTTGCGCTTGCCCGCCAGCTCGATCACCCCGTCGCGCTTGAGAGACGAGATCTGCCGGCTCACCGTTTCCAGTGTCAGCCCGAGGTAATCGGCCATCGCCTCACGCGTCAGGGGCAGGTCGAACACCATCTGCCCGGAGACGCCCGACAACCGCAGCGAGGCATCGCGCCGCCCGATGATGGCCAGCAGCGAAGCGATCTTTTCCCGTGCGGTCTTGCGGCCCAGCACCAGCATCCATTCGCGCGCGGCATCCAGCTCGTCCAGGGTCATCTCCAGCAGGCGCTGCGCGATATGCGGGGTGTGCAGCATCATGTCTTCAAACGGCTTCTTGCGGAAGCAGCACATCACCAGGTCGGTCGTGGCCACCACGTCATAGGCCGCCTGTTCGCGGCCCGGACGGCCAACGAAATCGCTGGGCAGCAGCAGGCCGACCATCTGGGTGCGCCCGTCCTCCATCGTCTGGGTCAGGGTGGCGATGCCGGTGACGACGGAGCCGACGAAATCCATCCGGTCGCCTGTCCAGACGATGGTCTGCCCGGCCTCGAAGCTGCGGTAGTACTTGATCTCCTCCAGCTGCGTCAGCTCGTCGCTGTCGCATCGGGCACAGACCGCGCGGTGGCGGATCGGGCAGTCGCCGCATTGCAGCGAAAGATCGGGGAGGGTGTTGCCTAGCATGAGCCTCGTGCGTCCGAAGATTGATCTGGGTCAAGGAGCGGTTGAAACCGGTCTTCTAGAGGTAGTCTCATGGTTACGAGAACACAACTCGCCCGACTAGGGCTTTTTGACGCGAGGGTACCCCGGTACACCTCATATCCCACCGCGCCGCATTTCTCGGACCGGGTGGGGGCAGAGACATTTGCGGCCTGGATCGGCGCGGTGCCGGAGGGGGCGGAGATCTCGCTCTATGTGCATGTGCCCTTCTGTCGGCGGCTGTGCTGGTTCTGCGCCTGCCGGACCCAGGGCACCCAGAGCGAAGAGCCGGTGCGCGCCTATCTCAAGACGCTGCTGAGCGAGTTGGAGATGATCAAGGCGCATTTGCCGGATGGCGTGCGCCTGTCGCGGCTGCACTGGGGTGGGGGGACGCCGACGTTGCTGGCGCCCGACATGATGGAGACCCTGGCGCAGGCGATCTTCGACGTGGCACCGCTGGCCCGGCTGGGCGAGTTTTCGGTCGAGATCGACCCGAACGAGATCGACGCCGCGCGGCTGGACGTGCTGGCGGCGGCGGGCATGAACCGCGCCTCGATCGGGGTGCAGGATTTCGATCCGCTGGTGCAGGAGACCATCGGGCGGGAGCAGAGTTTCGACCTGACCCGCGACGCGGTCGAGATGATCCGGGCGCGCGGCGTGGCCAGCCTGAATGCCGACATCCTGTACGGGCTGCCGCATCAGACCGGAGAACGGATCACGGATTCGGTGCAGAAGCTGTTGTCACTTTCGCCCGACCGGGTGGCGCTTTACGGCTATGCGCATGTGCCGTGGATGGCGCGGCGGCAGGGGATGATCCCCTCGGACGCGCTGCCGACGCCGGAGGAGCGGCTGGACCTGTTCGACACCGCGCGCAAGCTATTTCTCTGGGATGGCTACAACGAGATCGGCATCGACCATTTCGCGGCGAAGCATGACGGGTTGTCGGTGGCGCAGCGGACCGGGCGGCTGCGGCGGAATTTCCAGGGCTATACCGACGACACCGCGGAGGTGCTGATCGGGGTCGGGGCGTCGTCGATCTCGCGCTTTCCGCAGGGCTATGCGCAGAATGCGCCGAGCACGGGCAAGCATACCGGGGCGATCCGCGACGGGCGGTTTTCCACCGCCAAGGGCCATGCGTTTTCCGGCGAGGATGCGCTGCGGTCGCGGATGATCGAGGGTTTGATGTGTGATTTCCGGATCGATGCGGGCGAGATGCGCGACCGTTTCGGGGTGGGGCGGGCCCGGTTCTTGCAGTTGCTCGCGCCGTTGATGGCGGATTTCGGCGACTTTGTGCAGGTGACCGAGCTGGGGCTGTTTGTTCCCGAGGCGTCGCGGCCGTTGACCCGGATGATGGCGCGGGCGCTGGATGCCTATGACCTGAGCCGCGCGGGGCATTCCTCGGCGATCTGAGGCGGGGGTGATTTCAATGAGCGCCTGCGGCGCGCAGGTTTGAGCCTGCTGGCGCAGGCGGGGTGGGGGCTCTGCCCCCGCCTTCGGCGCCCCCGGGATATTTTGGAACCAGAGAAGGACCGGGCGCGCGCTTCAGGCGACCGCGGCGAGCAGGGTGCGGGCGTAGTCGGTTTTCGGGGTGGTAAAGACCTGTTCCGCCGGGCCGGATTCCACGACGTCGCCTTGTTTCATCACCATGACGTGGTGGGACATGGCGCGCACGACCTTGAGGTCGTGGCTGATGAAGAGGTAGGCGAGGTCGTATTTCTGTTGCAGCTTGCGCAAGAGGTCGACGATCTGGACCTGGACCGTCATGTCCAGTGCTGAGGTCGGTTCGTCCAGCACCACCAGCTTGGGCCGCAGGATCATCGCGCGGGCGATGGCGATGCGCTGGCGTTGGCCGCCGGAAAACTCATGCGGATAGCGGTCCATCAGGGCAGGGTCGAGACCCACCTCTTCCATGACGTCCGCCACCTTGTCGCGCTTGGGGCGCGTGTCGCCGCGGTCGCCGTGGACGCCCAGGCCTTCGGCGATGATCTCGGCCGCCGACATGCGCGGCGAGAGCGAGCCGTAGGGGTCCTGGAAGACGATCTGCATCTCGGCACGCAGCCGGCGCAGGTTTCGGGTGCTGTAGTGGCGCAGGTCCTGGCCGTCGAAGGTGATCGCGCCTTCCGAGGCGATCAGGCGCATGATGGCCAGTGCCAGGGTGGTCTTGCCCGAGCCTGACTCGCCCACGATGCCGATGGTTTCGCCGGCGCGGACCTTGAGCGTCGCATCATTGACCGCCTTGACGTAGCCCACGGTGCGTTTCAGCAGGCCCTGCTGGATCGGGAACCAGATCTTGAGGTTTTCGGTTTCGGCGATCACCGGCGCGTCGGGGGCGACGGGCTCGGGCTGGCCGGTGCTTTCGGCCGCCAGCAGCTTCTGGGTGTAGGGGTGTTGCGGATTGGCGAAGATCTCGGCGGTCTTGCCGGTTTCGACGATCTCGCCGTCCTTCATCACGCAGACGCGGTCGGCGATGCGGCGCACGATGCCGAGATCGTGGGTGATGAACAGCAGGCTCAGGTTCTCGGCTGTCTTGAGGTGGGCCAGAAGGTCGAGGATCTGCGCCTGGATGGTGACGTCAAGCGCCGTGGTCGGCTCATCCGCGATCAAGAGATCCGGGCCGTTGGCCAGCGCCATGGCGATCATCACGCGCTGTCTTTGCCCGCCAGAGAGCTGGTGGGGATAGGCGCTCAGCCGGCTCTCGGGGTCGCGGATGCCCACCTTGTCGAGCAGGTCGATGATCCGGCGGCGGGCCTCGTTGCCGGTGACCTGCTGGTGCAGTTCCATCGACTCGCGCAGCTGTTTTTCCAGCGTATGCAGCGGGTTGAGCGAGGTCATCGGCTCCTGGAAGATGAAGGAGATGTCATTGCCGCGGACCTGGCGCAGGTGCTTGTCCGAAGCCCCGATCATTTCGGTGCCGTTGTAGGTGACGGAGCCTTCGACCGATGCCGAGCCGCCCAGAAGCGACACGGTGGAGAGCGAGGTGACGGATTTGCCCGACCCGCTTTCGCCCACCAGCGCCACGGTTTCGCCGCGGGCGACCTCGAAGCTGACGCCCTTGACGGCCATGTGGGTCTTGCCGTCCTGGCGGAAGGAGACCTTGAGATTGTTGACCCGGAGCAGGCTCATTGGAAGGTTTTCCTTGGGTCGAATGCATCGCGGACGCCTTCAAAGATGAAGACAAGCAGCGACAGCATGATGGCAAAGACGGTGAAGGCGGTGAAGCCGAGCCAGGGGGCCTGAAGGTTCTGTTTCGCCTGCAGGGTCAGCTCGCCCAGCGACGGGGCCGAGGAGGGCAGGCCGAAGCCGAGGAAGTCCAGTCCCGCCAGCTGGCTGATCGTGCCGGTCACGAGGAAGGGCAGGAAGGTGACGGTGGCGACCATCGCGTTGGGCAGCATGTGGCGGAACATGATTGTGGTGTTCGACACGCCAAGCGCCTTGGCCGCGCGGACGTATTCAAGGTTGCGGGCGCGCAGGAATTCGGCGCGCACCACGCCCACCAGCGCCGTCCAGCCAAACAGCACCATGAGGAAGACCAACAGCCAGAAGCTGCGGCCCAGAATGGCGAAGAGGATGATGATGATGTAGAGGCTGGGCGTGGCGCCCCAGATCTCGATCACCCGTTGAAAGATCAGGTCGATCCAGCCGCCGAAATAGCCCTGGATCGCGCCGGCGATGATGCCGATGACCGAAGCGGCAGTGGTCACGATCAGGGTGAACAGGATCGACAGGCGGAAGCCATAGATGATCCGTGCCAGCACGTCGCGCTTGGTGTCGTCGGTGCCCAGCCAGTTCTGGCCATTGGGCGGCAGGGGCGCGGCGCCGGGGCGGTCGACCGGGGTGTCATAGCTGTAGGGGATCAGCGGCCAGAGCGCCCAGCCTTTCTCGAAATCGCCCGCCGGGGTTTCGCCGGCGTCGATGCGGGTGATCAGCCCCTCGGGGTCATCCCAGCATTCCTCCAACCCGCCGGAACGGATCAGGCATTTCACTTCGATATCGCGGTAGATCGCCTCGGTGCGGAAGTCCCCGCCGAAGGTGGTCTCGGGATAGAAGTTGAACACCGGGGTGAAGTATTCGCCGCGGTATTTCACCAGGATCGGCTTGTCATTGGCCAGGAACTCGGCGCCCAGGGTGACAAAGAACAGCACCGAGAAGATCACCAGCGACCAGAGCGCGCGGCGGTTGGCCTTGAAGTTGCGCCAGCGGCGCTGGTTGATGGGGGACAGGGCCATTGCGTCAACCCTCCCGCTTGTCAAAGTCGATGCGGGGATCGACGAAGACATACATCATGTCCGACAGGATGCCGACCACCAGGCCCAGCAACCCGAAGACAAACAGCGTGCCGAAGATCACCGGGTAGTCGCGCGCCACGGCGGCCTCGAACCCCAGCCGGCCCAGACCGTCGAGCGAAAATATCGTTTCGATGATGATCGACCCGCCAAAGAACACGCCGATGAAGACCGCCGGGAAACCCGCGATCACGATCAGCATGGCGTTGCGGAAGATGTGGCCATAGAGGACCTTGCGCTCGGACAGGCCTTTGGCGCGGGCGGTCATCACGTATTGCTTCTTGATCTCGTCCATGAAGCTGTTTTTCGTCAGCAGGGTGAGCGTGGCAAAGGCGGAAATGGTCGAGGCGATCACCGGCAGGGCAATGTGCCAGAAGTAGTCTCCGATCTTGGCCAGCAGGCTCAGGTCTTCGAAATTGTCGGAAGTGAGCCCCCGGAGCGGGAAGATTTGCCAGTAGGATCCGCCGGCAAAGAGCACCAGCAGCAGAATGGCGAAGAGGAAACCGGGAATGGCATAGGCCACGATGATCACGCCCGAGGTCCAGGTGTCAAAGCGAGAGCCGTCCATCACCGCCTTGCGAATGCCCAGCGGGATCGACACCGCATAGGCGATCAGCGTCGACCACAGGCCAAGGGTGATCGACACCGGCAGCTTTTCCGCCACCAGTTCCAGCACCCCGATCGAGCGGAAGTAGCTTTCGCCGAAATCCAGCCGGAGGTAATTGCCCATCATGATCACGAACCGCTCGCCGATGCCGATGTCTTCCTTGACACAGCTCTCATGATCGAGGTCCGGCTCGCCGGTGAAACCCTCTTCACAGACGATGCGGGCAAAGCCGAAATCGACTTCCAGCTGTTCGATGAATTCCTTGTCGAGGCCCCGGGCGCCGACATAATCGCTGTCGGAGCCGAAGGTCTCTTCGCCGACGTCATTCCCGGCGCCGGAGATGCCGCCAAAGACATCGCCTTCGCCCTGGATACGGGCAAGCATCTGTTCCACCGGCCCACCGGGCACGAACTGGACCAGGGCAAAGTTGATGATCATGATGCCCAGAAGCGTGGGGATCACGAGCAGTAGTCTACGAAGGATATAGGCGCCCATGGGTTACTTCAGCGCACCTTTTGCTTTCAACGCGGCGTGTTTGTCCGCGTTGTACCACCAGAAGTCCAGCACGCCGAGCGCCAGGGGGGGCAGGGTCTCGGGCCGTTCGAACATGTCGTAATAGGCAACCCAGTATTCCGGGACATAACCGGCATGGGCCACGATCCGTTCATAGCGCAGCGCGCGGTCAAGCGCGCGCAGGGCCACGATCTCGGACTCGCGGTCGGTGGTGTCCAGCGCGGCGTCGATGATCGCGTCCACCATCGGGCTGCGCAGGGCGGCGCCATTGTAGGACGAGACCTCGGCGGTTTCCGAGCCGAACAGCTGACGCAAGCCGGTGCCCGCCTCGGCAAAGGTCAGGTAGCGGGTGTAGATCAGGTCGTAATCCTTGTCGAGGAAGCGCTGCTGGCCTTGCGCGCTGTCCACCGCATCGGATTTCACCGCGATGCCCCAGGCCTGAAGCGTCTGGGCATAGGTCTCGATGATGGCCTTGCGGGTGTCATCCCAGCTGGAGAGCACAAGGAAATCGAGCGACAGCTGTTGACCGTCGGGGCCGACCATCTGACCCTGGTCGTTGACCTCATAGCCCTCACCGGCCAGCAGGCGCAGCGCCTGGCGCTGGTTGCGGCGGTCGTTGGGGCTGTTTGGGTTGGAGGTATGGGCGACGACCGCCTCTTCGGTCAGCATCTCGGGCGGGATCACGTCGCCCAGCGATTTCAGCAGCTCAAGCTCCGCGCCTTCCGGCACGCCCGAGGCGGCCCATTCCTGGCCCTCGGCAAAGGAATTGCGCTGGGTCGTCAGGCCGAATTGCAGCGACTCGTTCACCCATTCGTAGTTGAAGGCCAGCGACAGCGCGTGGCGGACGTTGCGGTTGTCCAGCGGCGCGCGCAGGGTGTTGAAGATGATGCCCGAGTTGTTGGGCGCATTGCCGCTGGCGATCGCCTCTTTCACCACGTCGCCCCGGTTGAGCGCGGGGAAGTCATAGCCGGTGGCCCAACGCTTGGTCGAGCCTTCGGTGCGGAAATTGTAGACGCCTGCCTTGAAGGCCTCGAACTCGGCGGCATCATCGGCGAAATACTCGAACCGCACGCGGTCAAAGTTGTAGCGGCCCTTGTTCAGCGGGTGATCCCAGCCCCAGTAGTCCGGGTTGCGTTCATAAACCACGTATCGGTTGAACTCGTAATCTCCGACCTGGTAGGGGCCCGAGGCCATTGGCGATTTCACCGACGGCTCATCCAGCCGTTCGCCGGTTTCCTTGTACCAGGCTTCGGAAAAGATCGGCGTGCCGCCGACCTGGGAAATCAGCGACCGGCGCGAGATGTCGTCGGCAAAGGTGAAGCGGATGGTGTGATCGTCGATCACCTCGACGCCGGTGATGCGTTCGCTGACCGCGCGGGCATAGGAGCGGATGCCCTGTTCCAGGAACAGGTTGTGGGTAAAGGCCGCGTCCTGTGCCCGCAGGGGAGAGCCGTCGCGGAAGGTGACATCGTCGCGCATGTGGAAGACGCACCAGGTCTTGCTCTTGGGGTATTCGACCTCGCGCGCGATCAGGCAATAGGCGTTGGTGATCGAATCCGCCGGAAGCCCGCCACCCCAGAGCATTTCGCCGAACATCGCCTCGGCCACCACGCCGGACTGGGTGTCGGGATTGCCGCGCCAGGCCCAGCGGTTGAAGCCGTCGAATGTCCCGCGTGAGGACATGATGATTTCGCCGCCTTTGGGCGCGTTCGGGTTGACGTAATCGAAATGCGGGAAGCCCTTGGGGTACTTCAGGTCGCCGTAGAAGGAATAGCCGTGGCTGATGACCCGTTCCTCGCCGTCCGGGGTCTGGGCAATCACCCGCGACGGCGGCAGCGCGGCGCCAAGAGCGGAAGCGCCCAGCATGCCCAGCGCCGCACGGCGGGTGAAGTCGAAACCTGTTTTGGGAAGAAACGTGTCGTCGGTCATGCAGGTGCTCCTCTTGGCCACGAAACGAACGGCAAGCTGTGGGCTTGTACGCTAGAGCGGGGCGCCGGGGTCATTCAAGTCGATATTCCGTGATTGCCGGTGAAGTCTCCGTCAGGACAGGCCGGACAAACAAAAAACCGCCGCTTCGGGGGGAAGCGGCGGCTGCAATCTTCGGCAGATGCCGGGATCAGTTGTCGAGGCTGTCGAGCCAGGCAATCAGGTTGGCCCGGTCCTCGACCTTCTTCAGGCCGGCAAAGGACATCTTGGTGCCCGGCGCAAAGCCCTTGGGGTTTTCCAGGAAGTGGTTCAGGTTTTCCGGGGTCCAGACATCGGCCACGGCCTTCAGCGATCCGGAATAGCCGAAGCCGTCGACCGTGCCCACGTCACGGCCAACAACACCGAAGAGGTGCGGGCCTGTGCCGTTGACGCCGTCTTCGACCTTGTGGCAGGCGCGGCATTTGCCCCAGACGCGTTCGCCCTTGCCAGCGTCCGCTGCGGCCAGCAGTTCGGCAAAGGGCACTTCGTCTTCCGCCGGACCGGTATCGCTTTCACCGGTGTCGATCACATAGGCTTGTTCTGCATGATCGCCATGTCCCCCACCGGTATAGATCACTTCAGCAACCCATTTACCGAGCAGGAAGATCAGGAACGCTCCGCAGAAGCCGCCCAGGATCTTGGTCGAGGTCATTGTATCCATAACGCGCACGTCCTTAAGCTAGGTCTTGGACGGGGACATACGGCTTCCCCTTGCGAGAGGCAAGGTATAGATACCGCGACGAAACGCCCGGGCGGGGCCAAAATACGGAAATTTCAGACATGACAGCACGTATCGCATTCCAGGGGGATCCAGGCGCCTACAGTCACGAGGCCTGCCGCGACGCACGGCCCGAAATGGAGGCGATGCCCTGTGCCACCTTCGAGGATGTGATCGGCGCGGTCCGCTCGGGCGAGGCCGATCTTGCGATGCTGCCGGTCGAGAACACCACATATGGACGGGTGGCCGACATCCACCGGCTGCTGCCCGAAAGCGGGCTGCATATCGTGGACGAAGCCTTTGTCCGGGTGCATGTCAGCCTGATGGCCCATCACGGGGTGCAGATCGAGGACATCGAGAAGGTGCGCGCGCACCTGGTGCTGCTGCCGCAATGCGCGTCCTTCCTCAAGTCCTACGGGATCAAGGGCGAATCCGCCGCCGACAGCGCAGGCGCGGCGGCGGAACTGGCGCAGAGCGGGGATCGGCGCTCGGGCGTGCTGGCCTCTGACATGGCGGCCGAGATTCACGGGTTGCATATCCTGGCGCGGCATATCGAGGACCACGCCCACAACACGACGCGGTTCCTGTTGATGGGGCGTGAGGCCGACATGACCCGGCGCGGCGATCACGGCATGCTGACCACCTTTGTCTTCCAGGTGCGCAACATTCCGGCGGCGCTCTACAAGGCGATGGGCGGCTTTGCCACCAATGGCGTCAACATGACCAAGCTGGAAAGCTACATGGTGGGCGGGTCGTTCACGGCGACGCAGTTTTATGCGGATATCGAAGGTCACCCGGAGGATCCGGCGGTTCAGCGGGCGTTGGAAGAGCTGGATTACTTCACCGACATGCTGGAGATCCTCGGCACGTATCCCCGCGACCCGCGCCGGGACTGAGGCGCAAAATCCATTGATGGATTTTGACTAAATCCGTTGACGGATTTGTTTCGGATTTATTGATAAATCCGCGCCCGCTCAGATCAGCAGTCCGGCGGCGCCTTCGTGCCGCAGCAGCCAGACCTTGGTCTCCACGCCGCCCTTGGCCGAAAACCCGCCGAGGCCCTTGGCGCCCAGCACCCGGTGACAGGGAATGAGCACCGGGATCGGGTTGGCGCCGCAGGCCTGGCCGATGGCCTGGGCCGGGGCGCCCAGCCGTTTTGCCAACATGCCATAGGTGCGCGTCTCGCCCAGCGGAATGGCCGACATCTCGGTGCAGACCCGCCGGGTCAGATCCGAACCGCCAGGCGCCATCGGCAGGTCGAAGGCTGACAGAGTGCCGTGGAAATAGGCGCGCAATTGCGCCTCGGCCGCGTCCAGCAGATCCGAGGCGTCATTTCCGCCGTGCCGCCAGTGCAGGGCGGTGATCGCCCCGTCACGGGCTTCCAGCGTGACGGGGCCAAGCGGGGTTGTCAGCGTGCGTTCCGGCATGGCCCCAGGATGGCCCGTGTCCGGCACGGGCGCAATCCGCTTGTTGCCTGGATCAGGCTGCTTCGACCTTGTCCTGGGTTTTGGTCTCGAAATCCGAGGCGGCGTGGCGTTCGTGCAGTTGCAACGCCGGGTCGCCGCCGGTGCGGTTGACCATGCGGCCCCGCTGGACCGCCGGGCGGGCGTCGATGCGCTTGGCCCATTCCAGCACGTTCTTGTAGCTTTCCACGTCGAGGAACCTGGCCGCGTCGTACAGCCGGCCCAGCACCAGCTGGCCGTACCAGGGCCAGATCGCCATGTCGGCGATGGTGTATTCGCCGCCCGTCATCCAGTCGCGATCCGCCAGGTGGCGATCGAGCACGTCCAGCTGTCGTTTGGTTTCCATCGCGTAGCGGTTGATCGGATATTCGTATTTCTCGGGCGCATAGGCGTAGAAATGGCCAAAGCCGCCGCCAAGGAAAGGCGCGCTGCCCATTTGCCAGAAGAGCCAGGACAGAAGCTCGGCCCGCTGCGCCGGATCGCCCTGGAAGGCATTGCCGAATTTTTCCGACAGGTGCATCAGGATCGCCGCGGATTCAAAAACCCGCACCGGGGTGTCGCCCGAGCGGTCCAGAAGGGCAGGGATCTTGGAGTTGGGGTTGATGTCGACAAAGCCCGATCCGAACTGGTCGCCCTTGCCGATGCTGATCAGCCAGGCGTCGTATTCGGCGTCATGCCCGGCGGCCAGCAGTTCTTCGAACATGATGGTGACCTTGACGCCATTGGGCGTGCCCATCGAGTGAAGCTGGAACGGGTGGTCGCCGACCGGCAGGTCCTTGTCATGGGTCGGGCCGGCGATGGGGCGGTTGGTCGAGGCGAAGGCGCCGCCGTTTTCGCTGTCCCAGGTCCAGACTTCGGGTGGGGTGTAGGTGTCGGTCATTGTCTTGTCCCTTTGTTGGCTTTCAGCGGAAACCTAGGATGCCGCGACGCTGTGCAAAAGGCCTGCACAGGGGGTGTGCGGTGATGTGGGGTGGGGGCTTTGCCCCCGGGCCTGTTGGCCCTCCCCCAGGAATATTTTCACAACCGGAGAAGACCCCCCGGTGCGCGTCAGCCCAGCGCGGCGTTGCAGCGGCCGCAGGTGCCGGGATGGGCATGGCTGCCGACGTCGGGCAGGATTTTCCAGCAGCGCTGGCATTTCGTGCCTTCGGCCTTTTCAAACACCACGCCGATGCCTTCGACCTCGGGCAGGCGGAAGGCCTCGCCCGGCAGGGGATCCCCGTTCAGCGACATGCCCGAGGTGATGCAGATGTCGTCGAAGTCGACGGATTTGAGTGCCGCCAGCGTGTCTTCGTCGCGCACATGCACCACCGGGGCGGCCTCCAGCGAGGCGCCGATCACCTTGTCGGTTCGCTGCACCTCAAGCGCGGCGGTCACCACGCGGCGGGCGCGGCGCACCTTGGCCCATTTGGCCGCCAGCGGCTCATCCAGCCAGTCGGCGGGCGTTTCGGGGATGTCGGTGAGGTGGATCGAGCTGTCCTCGCCGGGGAACCGCTCAAGCCACACTTCTTCCATCGTGAAGACCAGCACCGGCGCGAGCCATGTGGTCAGCCGGTGGAACAGCAGGTCCATCACCGTGCGCGCCGCGCGGCGCCGCTCGGTATCGCCATCGCAGTAGAGCGCGTCCTTGCGGATGTCGAAGTAGAAGGCCGACAGCTCGACGGTGCAGAAGTTGAACAGTTGCTGGAAGACGCCCTGGAAGTCGAACTCGGCATAGCCCTTGCGGACCACGTGATCGAGCTCGGCCAGGCGGTGCAGGACGTAGCGTTCCAGTTCCGGCATGTCCGCCGGTTCCACCCGGTCGCTTTCCTCGAAATGCGCCAGCGCGCCCAGCAGGAAGCGCATGGTATTGCGCAGCCGGCGGTAGCTGTCGGCCACGCCTTTGAGGATTTCCGGCCCGATCCGCTGGTCGGCGGTGTAGTCGGTCTGGGCCACCCAGAGCCGCAGGATGTCGGCGCCGTATTGCTTGACCACCTCGTCGGGCGCGATGGTGTTGCCGAGCGATTTGGACATCTTGTTGCCCTTTTCGTCCAGCGTGAAGCCATGCGTCACCACGTTGCGATAGGGCGCGCGGCCCAGGGTGCCGCAGGCCTGCAACATGGAGGAATGGAACCAGCCGCGGTGCTGGTCGGTGCCTTCCATGTAGACATCGGCGATGCCGTCCTCGGTGCCGTCTTCGCGGTCGCGCAGCACGAAGGCATGGGTGGAGCCTGAATCGAACCAGACATCGAGGATGTCAAAGACCTGGTCCCAATCGTCGGCGCTGTAGTCATCGCCCAGGAACCGCTCTTTCGCGCCGGGTTTGTACCAGGCGTCGGCGCCTTCGGCCTCGAACGCCGCCAGGATACGGGCATTCACCGCCTCGTCGCGCAGCAGGAAGTCGTCGTCGGTGGGCAGGGCGCCCTTGCGGGTGAAACAGGTCAGCGGCACGCCCCATGCGCGCTGGCGCGACAGGACCCAGTCGGGGCGGCTTTCGATCATCGAATAAAGCCGGTTGCGCCCGGTTTGCGGCGTCCATTTCACCAGCTGGTCGATCGAGGTCAGTGCGCGGTCGCGGATCGTGGTGCCATAGGTGTCCTGGCCGTCGCCCACCGCCTTGTCGACCGCGGCGAACCATTGCGGCGTGTTGCGATAGATGATCGGCGCCTTGGAACGCCAGGAATGCGGGTAGGAGTGCTTGATCTTGCCTCGTGCCAGCAGGCCGCCAACTTCGACCAGCTTGTCGATCACGGTCTTGTTGGCATCGCCTTCGCCGCCCTTGCGCGACAGGATGTATTTACCGCCGAAGAAGGGCAGGTCAGGCCGGAAGGACCCGTCGTCGAGCACATTGTAGGTGATCACCTGCCCGAGCATGTTCAGGTCACGGTAGAGCTCGTATTCCTCCATCCCGTGCGAGGGGGCGCAATGGACGAAGCCGGTGCCTTCCTCGTCGGTGACGAAATCGGCGGCGCGGAAATCGCGGATGTCATCCCATTCGCCGTTCGCACCCTCGGCACCCGCCAGCGGATGTTGCAGCGACATGCCGGCCAGAAGCCGGGCCGGCACGTCGCGGACACGGCGGTACTGACCCTCCGTCAGGCGCGCGCGCTGCATCACGTCTGCGGCCAGCTTGTCGGCCAGCAGGAAGCGGTCGCCCACCGAGGCCCAGCATTCGTCGGGGGTTTCGGTGACCTCGTAAAGGCCATAGCTGATGTCCTGGCCATAGACGACGGCCTTGTTGGACGGGATTGTCCAGGGCGTCGTGGTCCAGATCACCACATGCGCGCCGATCAACTCCTGCGCGATTTCCTCCTCGGTGGCCATGATGGACTGGCCTTCGTCGCTGCCGGTTTCCTCGCCCGCCAGGGTCAGGTCGGGGAAGGTGAGATCGGCAACGCGGAACTTCACCCAGATGGTGAAGCTTTCCTTGTCATGGTATTCCACCTCGGCCTCGGCCAGGGCGGTCTTTTCGATGGGCGACCACATCACCGGCTTGGAGCCCTGGTAGAGCGTGCCATTCATCAGGAACTTCTGGAATTCCTCGGCGATCACGCGCTCGGCGTGGAAGTTCATCGTCAGGTAGGGATCGGGCCAGTTGCCGGTGATGCCCAGACGCTTGAATTCGTCGCGTTGCACATCCACCCAGCCTTCGGCAAACTTGCGGCATTCCTGGCGAAAGTCGATCACGTCGACCTCGTCCTTGTTCTTGCCCTTCTTGCGGTACTGCTCCTCGATCTTCCATTCGATCGGCAGACCGTGACAATCCCAGCCGGGGATGTAGCGCGCGTCAAAGCCCATCATCTGGTGCGAGCGGACGATCATGTCCTTGATCGTCTTGTTCAGCGCGTGGCCGATGTGCAGGTGACCGTTGGCGTAAGGAGGGCCGTCATGCAGGGTGAAGGGCTTGCGGCCTTCGGCAGTCTCGCGCAGGCGGTCATAGACCCCGATCCGTTCCCAGCGTTCCAGCCACTGCGGCTCGCGCTTGGGCAGGCCGGCGCGCATGGGGAAACTGGTTTCGGGCAGGTTCAGGGTGTCTTTGTACTCGGGGGTCGCGGCGCACATCTCGGGCGTCCTTGTCATCTAGTCTGATCTGTTCGGGGTGCTTGCGGCGCGGTGGTCCATACGCCTTGGCCCGGCGGCTCGTGCTGTCAGAGCGCCGGGCATGTAATTCGAATAATGATCGCGATTACATTCATCTCGGCATGCTTATAGGGCCGCAGCCACGGGCCGTCCAGAGCCCCGGACGCCCGGCCAGGCAGGCCCCGGAGCGCAGGGGCCGCCGCATGATGATGTGGGACATGGAAAAGAACATGGAAAGGCCGGCCAATGGTGGAGCATATGCGCCATCCTGGCCGGCCCTCTCTTGAAACGCCTCGGCGGGACCGATGCGGGGTGCTTTGGTTATGGGACTGCGAGCAGCCTTTAAATGACTTTCCCCCCAATATCGCGGCAGGTGCGACAACTTGACACCTCAATGCGATTGCATTCAAACTATTGTTCGTGAACTGCGCCTGAATTTCGTGAATTACGCAGGGTCAAGATTTCACGATGCGCCAAACCATAGCGGATATCTGGGCCGGGGTCGGCTGGGAACGCAAGATCGCGGCGTTCTTTGGCGGTGTGCTGGTGCTGGCCCTGACCGGGCCTTTCGGCACCTACCAGGAAATGAGCTTTGCCGAGCGGGTGATCTTCTGGGTGATCGTTCTCACCGCCGCCGGTTTCTTCATGCATATCCTTGTCACCACGGCGATGGCCAGTCGGCACCTTGCAAAGCTTCCGGGGGTGGTGCGGATCGGCATCGGTGCGGCGCTGGCCGGGTTGCCGGGGGCGGCGGTGGTGATCTTTGTGCACGGGGTGTTCCGGCCGCCGCTGAGCCTGGCCGACGAGCTGCCGCTGATCTGGGTGCAGGTGGCGCTGATCTGCTGGGTGCTGGGAATTGTCGAGTTCCACGATTTCGGCACGCCCGAGGACCGGACCACGCCGCCGCGCCGCACCGCCCTGCACAAGCGGTTGCCGCCGGAGTTGGGCGACGAGATCATCTCGATCTCGATGCAGGACCATTATGCCGAGGTGACGACGACCCTGGGCAGCTACATGATCCTGATCCGACTGACCGACGCCATGCAGGAGCTTGACGCGATCCCCGGGCTTCGGGTGCATCGCTCGCATTATGTCACGACGGCACATCTGCGCAAATTGCGCCGGGATGGCGGGCGGCTGCGGGTGGTTCTGTCGGACGGTCGCGACCTTCCGGTCAGTGCAAGCTACGTCGATGCGGTGCGGGCGGCGTTGAGGGAGAGGGGGAATTTGTGATCACAAATCGCCTACGACCTTCGTATTACATGGACAATCCCTGGGCAGGGGCCGGGATTGTTCGGGGAATGGACCGGAATGTGCCGGTTTCACGTCATTCTCACATGTGATCACAAAAGTGAATCACTGACGCCGTGGACGCAGTTCACAACGCGATGCAAGTGGGGGCAGGGCGCTTTCATCCGGTCTTTGCGAAAATGTCGCAGGCCATTGGATCGGGTGTTAGCGCATAAAATTTCGCCAAAGTGACCCAAGGCTGATCAGAAGTGAAATGGTATGCCATTTTTAACCGCCTGAAATGGCGCGATTTTCCCCGGAGCCTTGCGCGGAATTTACAAGTTTTCAAGCGATGTTGTCGATTTCTTTACAGAAAAAGCCTTTGTCCGTCAGGATCCGGATCCCTTCTTTCCATTCCTCTGTAAACTTGACCTAACGTTGATCTTGATCGGCGCGTGGAGGAGTTGCGCGTCGTCGGAAACAAGCAAAGGGGGAGCACATGCCCAACGATCAATCTTCACGCAAGTACCACGTGGATGCCGCCAAGTACCAAGAGATGTACGCCGCGTCGATCAACGACCCGGAAGCGTTCTGGGGTGAGCAGGGCAAGCGTATCGACTGGATCAAGCCTTATACCCAGGTCAAGGACGTGAGCTTTGCCCCCGGCGACATCCGCATCAAGTGGTATCATGACGGCACCTTGAACGTCTCTGCCAACTGCATCGACCGCCACCTGGAAACCCGGGGCGATCAGACCGCGATCATCTGGGAACCCGACGATCCCAAGGATGACGCCAAGCACATCACCTACAAGCAGCTGCACACCAACGTCTGCAAGATGGCCAACGTCCTGGAATCCCTGGGCGTGCGCAAGGGCGACCGGGTTGTCATCTACCTGCCGATGATCCCCGAAGCGGCCTATGCCATGCTGGCCTGTGCCCGCATCGGCGCCATCCATTCGATTGTTTTCGCAGGGTTTTCGCCCGACGCGCTGGGCGCGCGGATCAACGGCTGCGACGCCAAGGTTGTCATCACCGCGGATGAAGCCCCCCGCGGCGGTCGCAAGACGGCGCTGAAATCCAACTGTGACGCCGCGCTGCTGCACTGCAAGGACACGGTCAAATGTCTGGTGGTCAAGCGCACCGGCGGCCAGACCACATGGATCAACGACCGCGACTACGATTACAACGAGATGATGCTTGAGGCCGACGATCACTGTCGCCCGGTCGAGATGAACGCCGAAGACCCGCTGTTCGTGCTCTATACCTCGGGCTCCACCGGCCAGCCCAAGGGCGTTGTGCATTGCTCGGGCGGCTACCTCGTTTACGCCGCGATGACCCATGAGATCACCTTCGACTACCACGAGGGCGACATTTATTGGTGTACGGCGGATGTGGGCTGGGTCACGGGCCACTCGTATATCGTCTATGGCCCGCTGGCCAATGGCGGCACCACGCTGATGTTCGAGGGTGTGCCGACCTGGCCCGACGCCAGCCGCTTCTGGCAGGTCTGCGAAAAGCACAAGGTGAACCAGTTCTACACCGCACCCACCGCGATCCGCGCGCTGATGGGGCAGGGCAATGAGCCGGTCGAGAAATGCGACCTGTCCTCGCTGACGCTCCTGGGCACCGTGGGCGAGCCGATCAACCCGGAAGCCTGGAACTGGTACAACGACGTGGTCGGCAAGGGCAAATGCCCCATCGTCGACACCTGGTGGCAGACCGAAACCGGCGGCCACATGATGACCCCGCTGCCCGGCGCGCATGAACTCAAGCCCGGATCAGCGCAGCAGCCGTTCTTCGGCATCAAGCCGATGGTGCTCGACCCGCAGACCGGTGAAGAGATCAAGGGCAACGGCGTCGAGGGTGTGCTGGTCATCGCCGACAGCTGGCCGGGGCAGATGCGCACCGTCTGGGGCGATCATGAGCGGTTTGAGAAGACCTATTTCTCGGATTACAAGAACTTCTACTTCTCGGGCGACGGCTGCCGCCGCGACGAGGATGGCGATTACTGGATCACCGGCCGGGTCGATGACGTGATCAACGTCTCGGGGCACCGGATGGGCACCGCAGAGGTCGAGAGCGCGCTGGTGGCACATGCCAAGGTGGCCGAGGCCGCGGTGGTGGGCTATCCGCACAACATCAAGGGGCAGGGCATCTATTGCTACGTCACCCTGATGAACGGGATCGAGCCGTCAGACGAGCTGATGAAGGAGCTGCGCACCTGGGTCCGCACCGAGATCGGCCCGATTGCCAGCCCCGACCTGATCCAATGGGCGCCGGGCCTGCCGAAAACGCGCTCGGGCAAGATCATGCGCCGCATCCTGCGCAAGATCGCCGAGAACGATTATGGTGCGCTGGGCGATACCTCGACCCTGGCCGATCCGTCCGTGGTCGATGACCTGATCGACAACCGGATGAACCGGGAGTGAGGGACATGGACGCAACCACCATGACAACCCCCGCTGTCCTCATCCTTCTCGGCCCTCCGGGCGCCGGGAAGGGCACCCAGGCCCGCATGCTGGAAGAGAAGTTCGGGCTGGTGCAACTGTCCACCGGGGACCTGTTGCGCGCGGCCGTTGCCGCCGGAACGGACGCCGGCAAGCAGGCCAAGGCGGTGATGGAAGCCGGCGACCTGGTGTCGGACGAGATCGTCATCAACATCCTGCGCGACCGGCTGGCCGAGGGTGACGTGACCCGTGGCGTGATCCTTGACGGTTTCCCGCGCACGACCGTGCAGGCCGAGGCGCTGGACGATCTGCTGGACGAAAGCGGCCAGAAGATCGACGCCGCAATCGCGCTTGAGGTCGAAGATGCGGCGATGGTGACCCGGATTTCGGGTCGCTACACCTGTGCCGCTTGCGGCGAAGGCTATCACGACAGCTTCAAGCAGCCCGAAAAGGCCGGTGTCTGCGACAAGTGCGGCGCGACCGAGTTCAAGCGCCGCGCCGATGACAATGCCGAAACCGTGGCGTCGCGGCTTGCGGCCTATCACGCGCAGACCGCGCCGCTGATTGCCTATTACGACGGCAAAGGCGTGTTGAAACGCGTCGATGCGATGGGAGAGATCGGCGGCATCGCCGATGCACTCGGAGAGATTGTCGCCACGGCCCGCTAGGCCCGGCGACAGGAGGAGCCACGCAAAAATCTGCGGTGGATCAACGCGGGCGGGCCATGCGCCCCCCGCGAACAGGGAAACTGTGTCCGGGTCATGAGGGGCCGGGGACTTTTCAGGAGAGAGAGGGAGAACCGACATGTCGGAAAACTCTGACAACAACAGCTACTGGTCGGCGAACATCCGCACGATCCAGATCTGTCTGGTGATTTGGGCACTTGTGTCCTTCGGGTTCGGCATTCTGCTGCGCCCCCTGCTGTCCGGCATTTCCGTCGGCGGCACCGACCTGGGCTTCTGGTTTGCCCAACAAGGGTCGATTCTGGTCTTTCTGGCGCTGATCTTTTTCTACGCCTGGCGGATGAACAAACTTGATGCCGAACACGGCGTAGAAGAGTAATCGGGAGCACAGAACTGATGGACCAGTTTACCGTCAACCTGCTGTTTGTGGGCGCATCCTTCGCGCTTTACATCGGCATCGCAATCTGGGCCCGCGCGGGCTCGACCTCTGAATTCTATGCTGCCGGTCGCGGGGTTCACCCGGTCACCAACGGCATGGCAACCGCGGCCGACTGGATGTCGGCGGCCTCTTTCATCTCGATGGCCGGTCTCATCGCCTTTACCGGCTATGACAACTCGACCTACCTGATGGGCTGGACCGGTGGCTACGTGCTGCTGGCGCTGCTGCTCGCGCCTTACCTGCGCAAGTTCGGCAAGTTCACCGTGTCGGAATTCATCGGCGACCGCTTCTACAGCCCGACCGCGCGCCTGGTGGCCGTGATCTGCCTGATCGTCGCCTCGACCACCTATGTGATCGGCCAGATGACCGGCGTGGGCGTGGCCTTTGGCCGTTTCCTTGAGGTCAGCAACGATACCGGCCTCTTCATCGGGGCGGGCGTGGTGTTTGCCTATGCGGTCTTTGGCGGCATGAAGGGCGTGACCTATACCCAGGTGGCGCAATACTGCGTGCTCATCATGGCCTATACCATCCCGGCGGTCTTCATCTCGCTGCAACTGACCGGCAACCCGATCCCGGCGCTGGGCCTGTTTGGCGATCACGTCGCCTCCGGCGAGCCGCTTCTGGCCAAGCTTGACCAGATCGTCCGCGAGCTGGGCTTCAACGAGTACACCGCGCATCACTCTGATACGCTGAACATGGTGCTCTTTACCCTGTCGCTGATGATCGGCACCGCGGGTCTGCCCCACGTGATCATGCGCTTCTTCACCGTGCCCAAGGTGTCGGACGCCCGCTGGTCGGCTGGCTGGACGCTGATCTTCATCGCTCTGCTGTACCTCACCGCCCCTGCGGTTGGCGCAATGGCGCGGCTGAACATCACCGAGCAGTTCTGGCCCAACGGAACCTCGGGTGAGGCGGTTTCGGTCGAGACCATCGAGAACGACGAAGCCTATGCCTGGATGGGCACATGGCAGAAGACCGGCCTGCTGGGCTGGGAAGACAAGAACGGCGACGGCAAGATCCAGTACTACAACGATGCCAATGCCGCGATGCAGGAAAAAGCCACGGCCAACGGCTGGGAAGGCAACGAGCTGACCAACTTCAACCGTGACATCCTGGTTCTGGCCAACCCCGAGATTGCGAACCTGCCTTCGTGGGTGATCGGTCTTGTGGCGGCGGGCGGCCTTGCGGCGGCGCTGTCGACGGCGGCGGGGCTTCTGCTGGCGATCTCCTCGGCGGTGAGCCATGACCTCTTGAAAGGTCAGCTGACGCCCAACATGTCGGAGAAATCGGAACTGATGTCGGCGCGGATTGCCATGGCGGTTGCCATTGCGGTGGCCACCTACCTGGGCCTCAATCCTCCGGGCTTTGCGGCGCAGACGGTGGCACTTGCCTTCGGCCTTGCGGCGGCCTCGATCTTCCCGGCGCTGATGATGGGCATCTTCTCGAAGCGCATCAACAACAAGGGCGCCGTGGCAGGCATGCTCGTCGGCCTGCTGGTGACGCTGCTCTACATCTTCCTGCACAAGGGCTGGTTCTTCATCCCGGGCACCAACAGCTTCACCGATGCTGATCCGCTGCTGGGCACCATCCAGTCCACCTCCTTTGGTGCGGTCGGTGCGGTCCTGAACTTCGCAACTGCCATCATCGTTTCGAAGATGACCGCAGCACCGCCGAAGGAAATCCAGGACCTGGTCGAAAGCGTGCGTGTGCCGCGTGGCGCAGGTGCGGCTGTCGAAGGCCATTAAGGGTGCTCCCCGGCCCGGTGCCCCTCCGCATCGGGCCGGCGACGGTGGCGCGTCAGGTTTGTCCCGGCGCGCCACCACTTTTTCCGGAACCGGCTTGATTCAGAGCAAGGTCCCGGGCTTTCCTTTCCGTCACAACAGGCGGAGACACGAGATATGAGGCGCCCATGCCCGACATGACCAGCACGCGTGGTTTCCTGCAATCGGTCCACCCCTACGATGCCCTTCCGCCTGCGGCGCTGGATCGGGTGGCCGGTGCGGTCGAGACCCGGGCGCTGGCGGCGGGCGATCCGATCTACGGCCTGGACGAGGTGCTGCCGGGGCTGTTCCTGATCGTTGCGGGCGAGGTGACGGTCTGGGACCCCAACGGGGTGCAGGTGTCGGCGCTGGGGCCGCGCAATTCCTTTGGCGAACGCGGGCTGATGCGCGACGGGCGGTCGGTAACCTCGGCCCGCGCCAGGACCGACGTGCGGTTGCTGCTGCTGCCCATCGCCCTGTTCGAGGACCTGCTGCGCGATCAGCGCGCCTTTGCCCGCTACTTCACACGTGCGCGCCCCGAACGCGCCCGTGGCACCGACCTGGCCGAGATGCGGGTGGGCGACCTGATGGCCGGAACGCCGCTGTCGTGTGCGCCCGCAACCACGGTGCAACAGGCCGCCGGCATGCTGCGCGAGGCGCGGGTGTCATCGATCGGCGTGGTTGATGGCGGGCGGCTGGCGGGCATCCTGACCACGCGCGACTTCACCACCAAGGTGCTGGCCGAGGGGCTGCCGGGCGACACCCCGGTGCGCGCGGTCATGACCCGTGATCCGGCCTCGCTCGGGGTCAATGACCTTGGCTCGGACGTGCTGCAACTGATGCTGGAACGCAAGATCGGCCATGTGCCGGTGACCGATAGTGGGCGCTTTCGCGGCATCATCACCCAGACCGACCTGACCCGGCACCAGGCGCTGGGGTCCGCCGTCATCATCAGCGACATCGCCCATGCCGAGACGGTCGAGGAACTGGCGGGGTTCACCCAGCTGATCCCGCAGGTGCTGGCGCAGCTGGTGGCCACCGGCAAACCGCATGACGTGGTGACCCGGCTGATCACCGATATTGCCGATGCGGTCACCCGGCGGCTCTTGAAGATGGCCGAGGCCGAATTTGGCCCGCCGCCGGTGCCCTATCTCTGGCTGGCCTGCGGCAGCCAGGGCCGGCGCGAACAGACCGGGGTGAGCGATCAGGACAACTGCCTGTTCCTGCACGATGATTACCGGCCTGAACATGGGGACTACTTCGCCAATCTGGCGACATTCGTCTGCGACGGGCTGGACCGCGCGGGCTATTATTACTGCCCCGGGGACATGATGGCCTCCAACCCGCGCTGGCGGGTGCCGGTGGCCACCTGGCGCAGCTATTTCCGGGGCTGGGTGGCGACGCCCGACCCGATGGCGCAGATGCTGGCCTCGGTCATGTTCGACCTGCGGCCCATCGCCGGGGACGAAAGCCTGTTTGCCAACCTCCAGGCCGAGACACTGGCAATGGCGTCGAAGAATTCGATCTTTGTCAGCCACATGGTGGCAAACTCGCTGAAACACGTGCCGCCGCTGGGGCTGCTGCGGGGCTTTGCCACCATCCGCTCGGGCGAGCACAAGGATACCATCGACCTCAAGCACAACGGCGTGGTGCCGGTGGTCGACCTGGGCCGGGTCTATGCGCTCTCTGGTCGGCTGCAACCTGCCAACACCCGTGCGCGGCTGCTGGCGGCACGGGAACGCTCGGTGATCTCCTCGACCGGGGCGCGCGACCTGATCGACGCCTATGACCTGATCGCGCAGACGCGGCTGGAACACCAGGCACATCAGATCAAGCACGGGCTGAACCCCGACAATTTCATGGCCCCGACCAGCCTGTCGGATTTCGAACGCGGCCACCTGCGCGATGCCTTCGTCGTCGTGCGCACCATGCAATCCGCCATTGGCCACGGCCGCGGCACTTTGGGATAAGCCTTCATGTTCTATGAACTTCTTGCCACGGTCTTTGCCGGTTTCGCCGCCGGCGGGCTGGTCTATCTTTTCAGCCGTATGACCCGAGGGCGCATTCCCGCCTCCTGGTCGATCAGCGCCGCGGCGCTGGCGATGATCGTGTTTTCGATCTGGAACGAATACAACTGGTTCCCCCGGTCGCAGGCGCAATTACCCGAAGGCGTCGTGGTGGTGGCGGCCAGCGAGACCAAGTCCTGGTTCCGGCCCTGGACCTACCTGATGCCCTTCGTGAACCGCTTTGCCGCGCTCGACACCGGATCGGTGCAGCGCAACGAGGATGTGCCGCATCAGCGCATTGCCGACCTTTACTTGATGGAGCGCTGGCGGAGTGCGGTTGCGCTGAAGATCGGGGTGGATTGCCAGAAGCAGGTGCAGGCCCGGCTGGAGACCGTGACCTATGCCGAGAGCGGCGAAATGGAGAGTGACCGGTGGGAGACACTGCAGGCCAGTGACCCACTGCTGACCGCCGCCTGCGGATAGGCGGCCGCCTCGGGAGGAGGGGCTGTGATGACCGAGGAAAGTGACACTGCGCCACGCGGCGCCAACATCCTTCTGGTGGAGGATGAGGTGAATATCGCGCTGGCGCTGAAATTCCTGATGGAACGGATGGGCCACGTGGTGACCCATATCGACGACGGCGCCGCGGCGCTGGCACAGGTCGAGGCACTGGCGCCGGATTTGGTGCTGCTGGATGTGACCCTGCCGGGGGCCTCGGGCTATGAGATCTGCCAATACATCCGGGGCTGCCGCGCGCTGGACCGGGCGCGGGTGCTTGTGCTGACCGCGCGCGGGGCCGACATCGAACGGCGCAAGGCGCTGGCGCTGGGGGCGGATGGCTTCATGTCGAAACCCTTTGAAATGGCGGAGTTGCAGGCCCGGGTGGCCGAGCTGCTGGCCAGCCCGCGAGAGGTCTGAGTGATGCTGGCCCATTGGAACCTGCGCCTGCGCGTCTTCCTGTTCTTCGCCCTTCTGGGGCTGGCCTCGCTGGTGCTGATCGGCGGCGGGCTCTGGCTGGGTTGGTCGCGGGCGGTGCCGCGCCCCGACCCGGGGGCTTTCGTGCTGGGCGGCGCGGCGGGGGGCTTTGCCGTGCTGGGGTTGATCACCTGGATCTGGCGGCTGTTCGACGAAAACCTGGCCCGCCCGATGCAGGCGCTGGCCGCACAGTTGCGCGTGCTGGCCCATGCCGAGGATGCCAAACCGTTGGACGCCAACCAGGCGCAATACCTGGGCGACCTGGCCCCGGCGGCGCATGCAATTGCCGAGAGGCTGTCGGCCACGCGTGACGACCTTGCGCTGGCGGTGGAGCGCGAAACCACCCGGCTGGCCGAGGAAAAGGAACGGCTGGAGACGCTTCTGGCGGATGTGAACGCCGGGATCCTGCTGTGCTCGGGCGATCACAAGGTGGTCTTCTACAATTCCGTCGCCCGCAACCTCTTGCAGGACAGCAATGCCCCGCGCCTGAACCAGCCGGTGACCGGTTGTCTGCGCGAAGGACCGGTGCTGCACGCCTATGAGCGGCTGACGCAGGAAGGCGCGGCCCATTCCGAGACCCAGTTCCTGTGCTCGACGCCGGATGGCACGGCGATGTTCACCGCGACCATGCGGTTGGTGCCGCAGGGCAATGCGCGCGGCGGCGGCTATGCGCTGACCCTGCGTGACGTGACGGCGGACATCGGGCTGCATGCGGCGCGCGAAACGCTTTTGGCCGACATGATCGAGGACATGCGCCGCAAGGCCGCCAACCTTGATACGCTGAGCCGGTTGCGCGCGGCGGGCGACGACCCGATCGAACAGGCGCTGGTTCAGGAGACGCGGGCACTGGCCCAGGCGGTGGACTGCTTTGGCGCGCGCTACAACGAGACCGCGGATGTCTGGTGGCCGCGGGCCGAGATCGCGGCGCGCGACCTGATGGACAGCCTGCGCGCCCGGCTGCGCAGCGAGGGGGTGACGTTTTCCGCGTCACATCAGCCTTTGTCGGTGGTCTGTGACGGCTTCATGGTGGTGTCGCTGCTGGCGCAGGTTGCCTTGCGGTTGCGCGACGGCGGCGAGATCGCACTGGCCATCGGCCCGGGCGAGACGGCGGAAGAGGCGCTTGTCACGCTGGACTGGACCGGGGCGCCGGTGGCGATGGCGGAGCTGGAGCGCTGGCTGGCCGAGCCGCTGGACCTTGGACAGGCAGACCTGACCGGGCGTTTCGTGCTGGCGCGTCACGGCACCGACATCTGGCCCGAGGCGCTGCCCGACGGGCGCGCGCGGCTGTGCCTGCCGCTGCCGCGGGTCGAGGAAACCGGCGATCACGACCTGCGCGGCGCGGTCTATGACTTTTCCCTGTTCGAAAAGTCGCGGGTGGCCCCCTTGGCCGACATGGCGCTGGATGATCTGAGCTACGTGGTCTTTGATACCGAGACGACCGGACTGCTGCCGTCTCAGGGCGACGAGATCGTGCAGATTGCGGCGCTGCGGGTGGTGGGCGGCAAGCTCCTGCTCGCGGAACGGCTGGACATGCTGGTCGATCCTGGACGCAACATTCCCGAGGCCTCGACCAAGGTGCATGGCGTCACGCAGGCCATGGTGCAGGGCGCGCCAAGGATCGATCAAGCCGGACGGGATCTGCATGACTTTGCCCGTGGCGCGGTGCTGGTGGCGCATAACGCGCCGTTCGACATGGCGTTTTTTCACAAGCACGCGGACGAGATCGGGCGGGAATTCGACAACCCGGTGCTGGACACTGTGCTGCTGTCGGCGGTGCTGTTCGGGATCACCGAGGACCATACGCTGGATGCGCTGTGTACGCGGTTGGGGGTGGTGATCCCCGAGGCCGACCGCCACACGGCGATGGGCGACACGCTGGCTACCGGGACGGTTTTTGTGAAGATGATCGAGATGTTGAAGGGGCAGGGCTATGCCACCTTCGGCGCGGTGCATGACGAGATGAAGAAGCAGATGCGGCTTTACAAGCGGTGATCCGCAGGTGCGCCTTTGGCGCGCAGGTCAGCTTGCGTTCAGGCCACGCAGGCCTTGGGGGATTTCATCCCCCAAACCCCTTGAGGATATTTTCAAACCAGAGAAGTAACGGACCGTTAAGATGAATTTGCCATCTTGGATGTGCGGTACAGGCGGGGACGCCGATGACCGCAACCGGAGAAGCCCCCTGATGCCCAATGGATCAGGGGGTGGACCCGGGGTAGGTCCATTGTCTTCTCTGGTTTTGTAAATATCCCCGCCGGAGGCATGAAAGTTTTTCTGGCGGGACGTTTGTCATGCAGCCCTGGCGTCGGGCCCGAAGCGCTTGTAAAAACCCTGGTTCCTTGCCGCCATCTCGCGCAGCAGGTCGGGGCAGGTGAAGCGGGCGCCGTGGGCTTCCGTCAGGGCATCGCAGCGCTCGGCCGCATAGGGCGCACCAATCATGTCGAGCCAGGAGAACGGCCCACCCGACCAGGGGGCGAAACCCCAGCCGAGGATGGCGCCGACGTCGCCTTCGCGGATGTCTTCCAGCACGCCTTCCTCCAGCGCGCGGACGGCTTCCAGCACCTGGGCAAAGAGCAGGCGGTGCTGGACTTCGATCAGGTCGGGTTGATCTTCGGCCTGCGGGTAATGTGTCTTTACCGCGTCGGACAGGCCCTGGCGTTTGCCGGCCTCGTCGTAGTCATAGAACCCGGCCTTGGTCTTGCGGCCCAGACGGCCTTCGGCCTCCATCCAGAAGATCACCTCGTCGACGGCGCCGTCGGGATAGGCATCGCCCATCGCCTGTTTCGTGGCGCGGGCGATCCTGGCGCCGAGGTCGATGGAAGTTTCGTCCACCAGTTGCAGCGGGCCCAAGGGCATGCCGACCAGCTTGGCGGCGTTTTCGATCAGCGCCGGGTTGACGCCTTCGGCGACCATGCGGATGCCTTCGTTGATGTAGGGGATGATGCAACGGTTGGCATAGAAGAAGCGCGCGTCGTTCACCACAATGGGGGTCTTGCGGATTTGTCGGACGTAATCCAGCGCCTTGGCGACAGCGAGGGGGCCGGTTTCACGGCCCTTGATGATTTCGACCAGCATCATCTTTTCCACCGGTGAAAAGAAGTGGATGCCGATGAAATTGGCCGGCCGCGATGATGCCTTGGCAAGCGATGTGATCGGCAGCGTGGAGGTATTCGTGGCAAAGATGCAATCCTCGCCGATCTCCGCCTCGACCTGGGCCGTGACCTCGGCCTTGATCCTGGGGTCTTCAAAGACGGCCTCGATCACCAGGTCGCAGCCCTTCAGCGCGGCGTAATCCGTTGTCGCGGTGATCAGCGCCAGCGTCGAGGCCTTCTTCTCTTCCGAGGCTTTCTTTCGCTTGATGCCCTTGTCCATGTAGCTGGCGGTATAGGCTTTGCCGCGGTCGGCGGCCTCCTGCTTCTGGTCGATCAGCACCACCTCGATGCCCGCAAGGGCCGAGACCAGCGTGATGCCCGCGCCCATCATGCCCGCGCCGATGACGCCGATCTTTTTCACCGTCTGATCAGGGGCCTCCGGGCGGTTGGCGCCTTTTTCAAGTGCTTCCTTGTTGATGAAGAGCGAGCGGATCATGGCCGCAGAAGAGGGGTTCATCAAAACGTTGGTGAACCAGCGCGCCTCGATCTTCAGCGCGGTGTCAAACGGCACCAGCGCGCCCTCATAGACCGCCGAAAGCAGCGCCTTGGCGGCGGGGTATACGCCCTTGGTCTTGCCGTTGACCATCGCCGAGGCGCCGACGAAGGTCATGAACCCCGCCGGATGGTAAGGCGCGCCGCCGGGGATCTTGTAACCCTTTTCATCCCAGGGTTTGACGAATTTCGGCTCGGAGAGCAGCCAGTCGCGCGCCGCGGCAACCGGATCATCGGCCAGCTCGTCGACCAGCCCGGCCATTTTCGCCTTCTTCGGATCCGACAGCTTGCCCTCCAGCAGGAAAGGCGAGGCCGCCATTGCACCCATCTTGCGCACCAGCCGGGTGGTACCGCCGGCGCCGGGGAAGATGCCGACCATGATTTCGGGCAGGCCGATTTTGGCCTTGGGGTTGTGGGCGGCAAAGATGCGGTGACAGGCCAGCGGGATTTCGAGCCCGATGCCAAGGGCGGTGCCGGGCAGGGCGGCGGCGATGGGTTTGCCACCCTTGTTGCGGTCGTCCATGCCCGCGCGCTCGATCTTGCGCAGGATGCGGTGCATCTGCATGATCCCGTCGAACAGGCCACGCGCCGGATCGTCGCCCGCGTTCTCTTTCATCCTGGCGATGACGTTCAGGTCCATCCCCCCGGCGAAATCCTTCTTGGCCGAGGTGATGACCGCGCCCTTGATTGCATCGTCGGCCAGCACCGTATCGATATGCGCGTCCAGTTCGGCCAGCCCTTCGAGCGACAGCACGTTCATGCTTTTGCCCGGCACATCCCAAGAGATGATGGCGACGCCGTCGTCATGCGTTTGCAGGGTGAAGTCACTCATTTGCGGGTCTCCCGTTCGGTCTGTCTTGTGTTTGGCGGTGCCGGGCGGAACGTCATGGCCTCGATCGTACCGCGGCCCAATGTCCAGTTGATATGCCCCAGCGTCGACCGGATGGCGCCGATGCGCCAGCCATCGGTGGTGAGGCGCAGGACGAATTGCGTTCGAAACGGTTCCACCGCCAGCGTTCCGTGGCTGAGGAAGGTTGTCAGGGTGGTCACTTCCACCCAGTCGGAGGCGAGTTCGACCACCGAGATGATGTCACGGCTGATATCGGTGATGCGGTGGATCTGTATCGCCGCAACGTAAAGCGCCATGTCCTGGCGCAAGTCTTCCTCGGTTTCGATCTCATAGGGTGTGCCGTTGCGCGATTCGATCCAGAGGGGCAGGCAGAAAACGCTGCGATAGATGTCAAAATCGTCGCCGATCAATCCGTCGGTCAGCCGTTGGCCCAGTTTTGCGAAATTCATGTCCAAGGTTGGCCTCCATTTTTGGTCCGGGTGACCGGGTGGTTGTGCCTCATATGGATGCCTGTGCCCCGAAGTCGTCCAGATGCTGGCGGTCGTGGGCAGGGGCCTGTCGCAGGTCTGCTTCGGTCCGGTGCTGCGTGTCGCAATCCCGGGTGGTGATCCGGTACGGCAGGGCAAGCGACGTCAACACAGTATCGAAATCCCGAGACCAGAGCGGGCGCGAGGCGCGGACTGTCTGGTCTGGATCGATGTCCTGTGCTGGCGTCATGCCTGTCATACCCGTTCAATGATCGTCGCCGCGCCCATGCCCGACGCGATGCAAAGCGTGGCCAACCCGATGCCCTTGCCCGTCCGTTCAAGTTCATCCAGCAAGGTGCCGATGATGATCGCGCCGGTTGCGCCCAGCGGATGCCCCATCGCGATGGAACCGCCGTTGACGTTGACGCGGGCGTCATCGACGTCGAAGGCCTGCATGAACCTTAGAACGACACTGGCAAAGGCTTCGTTAATTTCGAACAGGTCAATGTCGGAAATCGACATGCCGTTGTCGGCCAGGATCTTTTCGGTCACCGGCACCGGCCCGGTCAGCATGATCGTGGGATCGGTGCCGATCTTGGCGGTGGCGCGGATGCGCGCGCGGGGTGTCAGCCCATGTGCCTCGCCAAAGGCCTTGTTGCCGATCAATACCGCCGCTGCGCCATCGACGATGCCGCTGGAATTGCCGGCGTGGTGGATGTGCTCGATCCGCTCAAGATGCGGGTATTTCATCAGCGCCACGGCATCAAAGCCGGGCATGACCTCGCCCATGTCCTTGAAGGCGGGTTTCAGCGCGCCGAGGCTCTGCATGTCGGTGCCGGGGCGCATGTATTCGTCGCGCTCCAGGATCGGCAGGCCGTTGATGTCGCGCACGGTGACGATGGATTTGTCAAACCGGCCCTCGTCCCAGGCCCTGGCGGCGCGTTGTTGGCTGCGCACGGCCAGCGCATCGGCGTCGTCGCGGGAAAAGCCGTATTCGGTGGCGATGATGTCGGCGCTGATGCCCTGGGGCACGAAGTAGCTCTCCATCGCGAGGCTGGGATCGACGGCGATCGCCGCCCCGTCGCTGCCCATTGCGACACGGCCCATCATCTCGACCCCGCCGGCGATATAGGCCCGGCCCGCGCCGCCCTGGACCTGGTTGGCGGCCAGGTTCACCGCCTCCATGCCGCTGGCACAGAAACGGTTGATCGACAGACCGGGAATGCGCTCGTCCAGGTCCGAGGCCAGCACGGCGGAGCGCGCGAGGCAGCCGCCCTGTTCGCCCACCTGGGTGACGTTGCCCCAGATCACGTCCTCGACTGCATGGCCGTCGAGCCCGTTGCGGTCCTTGACGGCATTGAGCATCTGCGCGGACAGCCGCAGCGAGGTCACCTCGTGCAGCGCGCCGTCCTTGCGGCCCTTGCCGCGCGGCGACCGCAGGGCGTCGTAGATATAGGCGTCGGTCATGGCGTCCTCCTGGGTCAGGCCCGGTCGGCGGGCGAGCCGGGCATCAGGTCATAGGGATGTTTCCACCCCGGGGTCTCGGAAATCCGCGTCAGCCAAGCGTCGATATGCGGCCAGTCGGCCCGGTCGAAGCCGAAGGGCTCGGGGTAGAACAGATAGCCGCAGCAGGAGATGTCGGCATTGGTGATGCCGTCGCCGACGATCCAGTCGCGGGTCGCGAGGTGTTTGTCGAGGATGGTGTAGGCGGCCTTCAACCGGCCCTGCATGAAGGCGATCACCGGGGCAGGGCGGCGATCCTCGGGCAGGAAGTTCATCAGGAACCGGGTGACCCCGGCCTGGCTCGACATCTTGTGATTGTCCCAGAAGACCCAGCGCATCACCTCGCGCTGTTCTTCGGGCGTTTTGCCGCCGAACTTGCCGGATTTTTCGGTGACATACATCTGGATGACGCCCGACTGGGTCAGCCGGGTGTCACCGTCGACCAACACCGGCACCTCGCCCATGTCATTGACGGTTTCCAGGTATTCGGGCGTGCGCGCGGCCCCGTTGAAGAAGTCGACATAGACCGGTTCCCAGTCCAGGCCGGAAAGCTCCAGTGCCAGCGCCGCCTTGTAGGCATTTCCGGATTCGCCGAAGCAATAGAGTTGCAGAGTCATGGCGTCATTCATTCCTTGTCACTTGTGGCGCGGACAGGAGCGGGGGTTTCGCACCCCCACACCCCCGCGGAGTTTATCCGGCAAGATGAAGCTGGATCATCTCTTCGGGGTTTGTGAAATTTTTTAACGGCGCGTTAAGGTTAATCGGGGCAGTCTTGAGATGCGTCGCGGACTGGAGAGTTGCGCGGCGTGCAAGGTGAAGCTCCGTCGTCGGGCCCGCGTTCCGCCTGGCGGTCGGGTCGGTCGACGGAGTGGATCGTGTGGTGGATCGTGTGACGGTGGACAGCGATCCGATCTTCATCTTGCCAGATAAACTCCCGCCGGAGGCTCCCGCAATCGGCCAGATGCGCAGGGGTCGAAAGTGGGGCGCTCCGGATGTCATCGCTTTCGCGCCTCCAGTTCCGAATTGAAGAGCCGCAGCCTGTGGGTCAGCGCTTCTTCATCGGTGATTGAGTCGAAGTGTTCGAAGACAAAGGACATGGCCTCGCCCTCGTCCAGTCCTGCCGCGTCGGCGAAGCGGCGCAACCGGCGGTAGCCGTCTTCGGTCATTGCCGCGTTGAAGCGTCGGGTCAGGCGAAAGCGTTTGGGCATCGGGCGGACCTCGCAGTTTCGGGGTAGGGTGGGGGTGTCCCCCCACCGTATTTTCAGAACCGGTCCGCCGCCAGCCCCATCACCGGGTCGGCGCCACTTTCGATCCGGGCGAGGTGAACCTTGGTCATCGGCAGTTGCCGCGCCATGTAATAGCGGCCGGTCGCCAGCTTGGTCTCATAGAACTCGGTATCACCGGCGCCGCCTTCAAGGGCCGTCAGCGCCGTTTTCGCCATGCGGCCCCACATCAGGCCCAGGCAGACATGGCCGAACAGGTGCAAGAAGTCATAGGACCCGGCCAGCGCCGCATTGGGGTTTTTCATGCCGTTCTGCATGAAGTACATCCCCGCGGCCTGCAAATCCTTGGACGCCGCTTTCAGGGGCTCGACGAACTCCGCCATCCCCTCCACCTCGGCGTTCTCCTTGCAGAATCCCTTGACCAGATCGAAGAAGGCCATGACGTGCTTGCCGCCGTCCTGGGCCAGCTTGCGACCCACCAGGTCCAGCGCCTGCACGCCGTTCGCACCCTCATAGATCATGGCAATCCGGGCGTCGCGGGCGAACTGCGACATGCCCCATTCCTCGATATAGCCGTGCCCGCCATAGACCTGCTGCGCCGCCACCGCGCAGTCAAAACCCTTGTCGGTCAGGAACCCCTTGATCACCGGCGTCAGGAGCGAGATCAGACCGTCGGCGTCCTTGTCGGCGTTACGATGCGCGCGGTCGATCAGGTTGGCACCCCAGAGCGCAAAGGCCCGCCCGCCCTCGATGAACGACTTCTGGTCCATCAGGTTGCGACGGATGTCGGGATGCACGATCAGCGGATCGGCGGGGCCATCGGGGTTTTCCGCCCCGGTCACCGCACGCCCCTGAAGTCGGTCGCGGGCATAGTCCACTGCGTTCTGGTAGGCGATGATCGCCTGACCCAAGCCCTGCGCGCCCACCGCAATCCGCGCCTCGTTCATCATGGTGAACATGGCGCGCATGCCCTTGTGCGCCTCGCCCAGAAGGAAGCCACGCGCGCCGTCATAGTTCATCACGCAGGTGGAATTGCCGTGGATGCCCATTTTCTCTTCGATCTTGCCGACCGAGACGGCGTTGCGCGCGCCCAGCGAGCCGTCCTGGTTCACCAGGAACTTCGGCACGATGAAGAGCGACACGCCCTTGATGCCCTCCGGCCCGCCGGGGATTTTCGCCAGCACCAGGTGGATGACGTTGTCCGACAGGTCGTGATCGCCGGCGGAGATGAAGATCTTCTGCCCCGTCACCGCATAGCTGCCATCCTCCTGCGGCTCGGCCCTGGTGCGCATCAGCCCGAGGTCGGTGCCGCAATGCGGCTCGGTCAGGTTCATGGTGCCGGTCCAGTCACAGCTGACCATCTTCGGCAGATAGGTCTGTTTCTGTTCGTCCGTGCCGTGGGTGTGGATGGTCGACACCGCGCCATGGGTCAGCCCGGCATACATCTGGAACGCCATGTTGGCCGAGGTCAGCATCTCGCCCACCACCGCGTTCATCAGGTAGGGCAGCCCCTGGCCGCCATACGCCGGGTCGCAATCCAGCGCCGTCCAGCCGCCCGCGCGCACCTGGTCGAAGGCTTCCTTGAAGCCGTCGGGGGTGCGCACGACGCGGTTTTCCAGGGTGCAGCCCTGGGTGTCGCCCACCGCGTTCAGCGGATGCAGCACCTCGGCGGCGATCTTGCCCGCCTCTTCCAGCACCGCGCCGGTGAACCCTTCGTCAAGCTCGTCATAGCCCGGCACGTCCTGGCCGGATACATTCAGAACCTCGTGCAGGACAAATTGCAGGTCCTTGGTCGGGGCAAGATAGCTGGGCATGACGGTCTCCGTGTCAACCTTGGGCGGTGGCTACTCCGCCGCCTTTTTCGGGGCATTCATCGAGGCGATCATCTTCTCACCCCATTTCAACTGTTCCTTGAGATCGGCGATATTGGCATCGAGATCGGCGCGCTGGCGCTCCAGCTCGGCCAGCCGTTCCAGCGCCACGTCATAGGTCTTGCGCAACTGGGTCTGTTGCTGGTCACCGATATCGTAAAGGTCGAGCAGTTGACGGATCTCTTCCAGCGAAAAGCCGAAGCGCTTGCCCCGCAGGATAAGCTTCAGACGCGCCCGGTCGCGGCGGGTGAACAGCCGTTTCTGGCCATCACGGACCGGAAACAGCAGTTCCTTCGATTCATAGAACCGAAGCGCCCGCGGCGTTACGTCGAACTCATCGCACATTTCGCGAATGGTCATGGTTTGATCGTTCATACTCGTCACCCGAAAATCAGTTATGATCTCTGGTCAGTTGCAAATCGCCCCCCATGCGTACAATGGGAAAAACGGTTTACGTAACTCATACGCTACGTCACATTCAGGTTGACGTAAGATCAATGCGCGTCAAGCGCGTTTCGTGAAACATCCGAACCGCTTTGGGTCGTTATTTTCTTAACAAATCGTTAATTCGAGAGGTCCTTGAGCTGGGACATCGTGATGTCGCGCAGCTCGGACAGCTCTTGCAGCGCGGCATTGAGCTGGTCGCGCTGCTCGGTCAGGGCGATCATCTGGCGGTCGGCCATCTCAAGAAAGACCCGCAGCTGGGCTTCGGTGCCTTCGCGGTCATAGATCAGCAGGAACTGGCGCACCTCTTCCAGCGAAAAGCCGAAGCGGCGGCCGCGCATGATCAGCTCCATCCTGGCCACTTCGCGCGGTCCGTAGAACCGCGATCGGCCTTCGCGTTCCGGGGACAGCAGTTCGATGTACTCGTAATAGCGCAAGGTGCGCGGCGTCACGTCGAACCTGGCGCACATTTCCTTGAAGCTGAGCCTGGTCTCGCTCATCACCATCCCCTGCCTTGTTGCCCGACCCTGACGTCGGAGCTGTCTTCGGTGCGTAGCGCGATTGCCAATATCCTGCACCCGCTGCAACCAGATTAGGCAATGCCGAGAGGTGACGCAACGTCCGCTCTGCTTGCAACCGGCTGCAGGCTCGGCGCATAAACGCGCAACGCAAGAGGAAGCCGATGGCCAGCGACACCTTCTCAAGCCCCGCAGACAAGAAAAGCTTTGCCCGGGAGTTCATCCGCAAGATCCCCCATTCGCGCGAGCTTGGCATGGAGATCACCGAGATCGGTGATGGCAGCGCCGAAATCGTGATGGCCTATGACAAGCGTTTCGTGGGTGACCCCAAGACCGGCGTGATCCACGGCGGGGCTGTCTCGGCCCTGATGGACACCTGTTGCGGCGCTGCCGTCATAAGCCACCCGGATGTGCCGGGTCCGACGGCGACCATCGACTTGCGGATCGAATACATGCGGACGGCCACCCCGGGGCAGGCAATTACCGCGCGGGCGGAATGCTATCATGTCACCCGGTCGGTGGCCTTCGTGCGCGCCACCACCTTTGATGAGGATTTCGACCGTCCCGTGGCCACCGCGACCGGCACATTTACCGTCGAACAGAAATGAGCAGAGCGCCCATGCCCCAGAACCGCCGTGAACCGCTGCAACAGGTCAAGCACCGCCGCGACACGGCTTTGCGCGCCCTGGCCGGGGGCATCCCCTATGCGCAATACCTGGGCATCACCTTCGACCGGCGTGGTGATGAGCTGACCGCCGTGTTGCCGTTTGATGACAAGTTGATCGGCAACCCGATGCTGCCGGCGCTGCATGGCGGGGTAACCTCGGCCTTTCTTGAGGTCACGGCCATCGTCGGGCTGAGTTGGTCCTATATCTGGGAAGACATGGAATCCGGCTCGATCACGCTGGAGCAATTGCAGTCCGGCGATCTGCCGCGCCTGCCCAAGACCATCGATTTCACCGTCGACTACCTGCGCTCGGGCCTGCCGCGCGACAGCTATGCGCGGGCCAGGGTCACCCGGTCCGGGCGGCGCTATGCCAGCGTGCATGCCGAGACCTGGCAGGACAACCGCGACCGCCCCCATGCCCAGGCGACCGGGCATTTCCTGATGCCGCCCCGTGGCTGAGACCGCCCCGGCAGCGGCGCTGCCACTCTCCCATGCGCGTGTGCTGAAGATCTCGCTGCCGATCATGCTGGCGGCGATGACGACGCCGTTGATCGGCGTGGTCGATACCGGCGTGGTGGGCCAGATCCCCGAGGCCGAGCCTATTGCCGCTGTCGGTGTCGGCGCGATCATCCTGTCGGCGATCTACTGGATCTACGGCTTTTTGCGCATGGGCACCACCGGGCTGACCGCCCAGGCGGCGGGCCAGGGCAACAGGGCCGAGGTGGCCGCGCTGCTGACCCGCGCGCTGATGATCGGGTTGGCGGGCGGGGTGGTCTTCATCCTGGTGCAGCCGCTGCTCTATCGCGGGGCCTTTGCGGTTTCCCCCGCCTCGGAGGAGGTCGAGGGGCTGGCGCGGGGCTACATGTCCATCCGCATCTGGTCGGCGCCGGCGGCGATTGCCATCTACGGCATCACCGGCTGGCTGATCGCGCAGGAACGCGCGCGGGCGGTGCTGGTGCTGCAACTCTGGATGAACGGCGCCAACATGGGGCTGGACGTGCTTTTCGTGCTGGGCCTGGGCTGGGGCGTGAACGGCGTGGCCTTCGCCAGTTTCCTCGCGGAATGGAGCGGGCTGGCGATGGGGCTTTGGCTCTGCCGCGCCGCATTCCGGCATCCTTCCTGGCGCGACTGGGCGCGGGTCTTCGACAGGGCGCGGCTGCGCCGGATGGCGGCGGTGAACGGCGACATCCTGATCCGCTCGGCCCTGCTGCAGGTGGTCTTCGTCAGCTTCCTGCTGTTCGGCGGCCGGTTCGGCGACGAGACCCTGGCGGCGAACCAGGTGCTGCTGCAATTCCTCTATGTCACCGGCTATGCGCTCGATGGTTTCGCCTTCGCCGCCGAGGCACTGGTGGGCCAGGCCTTTGGTGCGGGCGCGGTGGACCGGGTGCGCCGGGCGGCGCAACTCACCACCTTCTGGGCCACGGTGACGGCGCTGATCCTGTCGCTGGTGTTCTGGCTGGGGGGGCCGGGCTTCATCGACATCCTGACCAAGGCGCCCGAGGTGCAAGTGCTGGCGCGGGCGTTCCTGCCCTGGATGATCGCCGCCCCGGTGATGCAGATCGGACTGACCATGCTCGACGGCATCTTCATCGGCGCCACGCGCTCGGCGGACATGCGCAACATGATGGTCGTGGCGGTGATCTGCTACCTGGGCGCCGTCTGGCTGTTCACGCCGCTCTGGGCCAACCACGGCCTCTGGCTGGCGCTGCACGTCTCCTTCGCCGCGCGCGGCCTGTCGCTCATGGCCCGCTACCCCGCGCTGGAAAAGGCGGTCCGTGCCGAGGCCAGGCCCAAAGCGTCCTGAACTTCTCCGGTTTCAAAAATATCCCGGGGGAGTCCGGAGGACGGGGGCAGAGCCCCCAAAATCCTACCCCGACGCGCGCACCGTCTCCGAGATAAGACGTTCCAGCTTCTCAAGCAGCCTGCGATTGTCAAACCGCTCTTCCGCCACCAGCCGCGCCTGACCCGCCATCTCCGCACGCCCCGGCGCCTGCATGGCCTCCCGGATGGCATCCGTGAACCCCGTCTCGTCGTGTTCGTCCACCAGCCACCCGGTGCGCCCTTCGTCCACCGCCTCGGGGATGCCGGCATGGCGGGTCGAGACGGTCAGGCAACCACAGGCCATCGCCTCCTGGATGGCGGTGGGCAGACCTTCGGTATTGCCATTGGCGGCGGTGATCGAATGCTGAAGAAAGAACTCCGTCCGGGCCAGTGTCTCGCGCACCACCTCATGCGGTTGCGCGCCGTGGAAGGTCACCTTCGCCTCCGCCGCCGCCGCAGCGACGAGAGCCCGCGCGGGCTCGAGGAGCGGGCCGTCGCCGATGACATCGAGATGCGCATCCTCCATCCCCTCGGTCGCCGCAAGAAAGGCGCGCAGGGTCACCAAGGGGGCCTTCTTCTCGACCATGCGACCCACGGCGAGGCAGGAGCGGGGGCGTTTCTCAGCCGGCTGAAACAGCCGGACATTGACGCCCGAGGGGATGACATGGGCATTCGGATGGGTCACCCCGTGCGCGGCCAGGTTGTCGAGCAGGAACTGCGAGACCGAGAACACCCCGGCCAGCCGCGGCATCATCTTGGCGTAAGCCGCGGGGATATTGCCCTGGTTCAGCGCCTTGGAGGCATCGGTGCCGCGAAAGTAGGTGAAACAGGGAATGCCCATCTCATTGGCCAGGGGCGCCACGGCCAGCGCCTGGGTGCCGAACTCGGCCAGGATCACCTCGATCCCCTGCGCCCGCAGAAAGGTCTTCAGGTCACGTTTCGCCTGACCGATGGGCAGCCGCCCGGTGCCGTGACGCCAGCGATTCAGTCCCATGACAAAGGGCGTCAGCAGCTTGTCCACCGGTGGCACCGCGCGGCCCCGGCGGTTGAAAAAGGGCACTTCAAACGGGTTCTCGCCGTGATAGCGCCCGCAGACCACCGCCGCCGCGCCGCCGAAGATGTGCTGGATATGGCGGTTGATGAAGGTCTCGCCGGGCAGGTGATATTCCCCGGTCACGATGCAGGTCCGCATGGGCGCTTCCTCTTGTGCCACGCCTGACTAGCAGCGCCCCGGCGCCCGGGCAAGCGGGTGGGCAAGCGGGTGGGCCAGCTGGTGGGCCAGCGGGGGGCTCAGCCGCTGAACAATGTTCCGACGAAATAGGCGATCCCCGCCGCGACGCCGCCAATCAGCAGCGTCTCGCCCCCGCTGGCCCACCAACTGGCCAGCGACCAGCGGCTCTTGACCGCGCCGATGGTGAAGAACACGCCAAAGGTCAGCAGGGCCGAGAGCGCAAAGGCGGACGGCAGGCCAAAGATGAACGGCAGCAGCGGGATCATCCCCGCGGCAAGGAAGGCGACAAAGGTGACAAGCGCGGCATGCAGCGGGTGCGGCTCGACCTCGGAAACGCCATATTCCGCTTCCATCATCATCGCGATCCAACGCTCGCGGTCGCGGCTGATCTCCTCGGTCGCGGCCTCCAGGGTATCGCCGCTCAACCCCTTGGCGCGCAGGATTTCGGTCAGCTCGGCCCGCTCGCCCTCGGGATAAAGGCGCAGGTGCTCCTCTTCGACCTGGCGCAGGCGGAGGGCGTTGTCCAACTCGGCCTTGGTGCCCGAGTAATTGCCGGCGGCCATGGAAAACCCGTCCGCCAGCACGTTGGCCAGCCCCAGCGCCACGATCACGAAGGGCGACAGCCCGGCGCCCGCCACGCCCGCGACAATGGCGAAGGTGGTGACCGATCCGTCGATCGCGCCATAGATCGCATCGCGCAGGTGGCCTGCGCTGCGTTTGCCGTTCAGGCGGGCGCGAATCTCGGCGGGGCTGTGGCCGTGGCTGGACATGGGCCGTGCCTTTCGTGTGGTTACGCGCCGCTCTTGAACAACCCGCTCAGTGCGCTCTGGATGATCTTGCGCACCGAGGGGCGGTTGCGCAGGAAGGGCACGGGGCGGCAGACATCCATCGCCGCCACGCCCACCCGCGCGGTCAGCGCGCCGTTGACCATGCCTTCGCCAAAGCGCCGCGACAGCTTGCCCAGCAGCGATCCGCCCAGCAAGGGCTCGAGCATGTCGTCGCCCACGGCCACCGCGCCGGTGGCCACCAGGTGCGCCATCACCGCCTTGGTCAGCCGCCAGCTGCCCAGCGTTCCGGCGCGCCCGCCGTAGATCTCGGCGATGCGGCGGATCATCCGCAGGTTGGCGGTCAGGGCCGACACCACATCGGCCAGCGCCAGCGGCACCAGCGCCGTCACCGTCGCCACCTGCCGCGCGGCGGCTTCGACTTCGCGCTGGGCGGCGGCATCAAGCGGGGCCAGCAGGTCAAGCTCGATCTCGGTCAGCATGGCCTCGGCATCGAAACTGTCGTCCATCCCGTCGCGCAGCTTTTCACGGCCCCAACGCGTATCCTCGCGTCCGGCATAAAAGGCGATGAGGTCAGCGGCCACGGATTTGGCGGCCTTCAGGTCCTTGTTGGCCAGTGCCTCGTCGGAGGTGCGGCGCAGCTTGTCGATCCGGCGCAACCGGCCAAAGGCCGAGATCTCCTTGAGCGAGATCAGCAGCATCACCAGCACCAGGAGCCCGATCAGACCGGCAATCGCATAGCCCAGGATCGGCTGGCGTTCGATCAGCCCCCAGGCAAAATCCCAGGCTGCGACAGACACCGCAGCGCCGATCACCGTGGTCAGCAGCGCCCAGAACCAGCGCGCCAGCCGTGAGGGTTGGCGCGCGGCAAGGGTGGCGGCGGTCTGCATCGCCTGGCCCTGCGGCGTGGGCTGCGTGAGGTCGGGCACCGGCGGCGCCTCGGAGGGCGAGGGCGCGTCTTCCTCAAGCTCGATCAGGACGGGGCCCTTGGGCGTACTCATTTCGGTTTCTCCCAGGCGTAGCGGATGTCGGGCAATTGTTCCTGGTTGGTCGCGCCGTCGGTGCGCTTGATCTCGACAAAGCCTTCGCGCTCATAGAATTTCTGCGCCCCGGTGTTGAGCTGGAAGGTCCAGAGCTCCAGCCGGTCGGAGGCCGCCTTGGCAAAATCCAGCAGCGCCTTGCCGATGCCCTGGCCCCTGTCAGGACCGGCGACATAGAGCGCGTCGACCTCTTCACCGTCGAGGACAATGAAGCCGATCACGCGACCGCCTTCGGATTCGGCCACATGGACCCAGCCCTTGTCGATCAGCCGCCCGCAATGGGCGATGTCCTCGGCGCCGGTGTGCAGGTGGGGTTTCCACGGCGGAGCGGCATTGCCTTCGGTCAGGATGACGCCGATCTTGCCGGCGTCGGTGGTTCGGGCGGGGCGGATCGTCAGGGTCACAGCTTGTCTCCGATCAGGAATTGTGCCGCGCGGTCCAGACGGATGTGCGGTGGGCCATCGCCCGGTTTCAATGTCAGGGGGGCAGGCGCAAAGCGCATCGCCCGGTAGTCGCCGTCCAGCCAGCTTTCGGCGCCGTCGCGCGCCGGGCCGAGCAGGGCGCCCGGGTCTTCGGGCAATTCGCCGGGATAAAGTGCCGCCTGTTTGCCGGTGTCGAGCAGGGTGCCGCGCACCACGTCAAGCTCTCGCCCCTGGTGGGTCAGGGTCTGTTCGGTGGTGGCGCGCAGCGAGGCGATGGACATGGCGCTGGTCTCGGCCCCGGCAAAACGCGCGCGGTCGCGGGCGTCGCGGGTCAGCGCCTCCATGATGGCGGTCAGGCGGGGGTGTTGGGTGTGGTGCAGATGGTCGGCCTTGGTGGCGGCAAAGAGGATCTTCTCGACCCGTTTGCCCATCAACAGCCGGGTAAGGAAATCGTTGCGACCGGGGCGGAAGGCCGAAAGGATGTCGGCCATGGCGTGGCGCATGTCTTCAACCGCCTTCGGCCCCTTGTTGATCGCACCAAGGGCATCGACCAGCACGACCTGGCGGTCGATGCGGGCAAAGTGATCGCGGAAGAAGGGTTTGACCACCTCGCGCTTGTAGGCGTCAAAGCGCCGCTCCATCTCGCGCCAGAGCGAGCGGCGCGGGGGATCGGCGGGTTTTGGCAGCGGCGCGAAGGTCAGCACCGGCGCGCCGTCAAGATCGCCGGGCAGCAGGAAGCGGCCCGGGGTGCAATCGTAATAGCCGTTGTTGCGCGCGGTGTTGAGGTAGGTGGTAAAGGCCGCGGCCAGGGTCTTGGCATCGGTTTCCTGCAATGGCGCGGTGGCGTCGATGCCGTCGGATTTCGCCAGGAACTCGGCAGCTTCCGCGCGGTCGCGGATACGCTGGGTGACCTCTTCGGACCACTCGGCATAGCTTTTGTCCAGCAGTGCGAGATCCAGCAGCCATTCACCGGGATAGTCGACGATGTCGAGGTGGATCACCCGTGGCCCCTGAAATCCCGACAGAAGCCCGCCGGGCTGGACCTTGAGCGAGAGGCGCAGCTCGCTGATCGAGCGGGTGCTGTCGGGCCATGAAGGTGTGCGGGAGGTCAGGTCGCCAAGGTGGGATTCGTAGTCGAAGCGCGGCACGGTGTTGTCGGGCTGCGGCTGGAGGTAGGCGGTCAGAAGACGGCCCTCGGCGGCGGCCACGAGACCCGGCATGCGGCCCCGGTCCATCAGGTTGGCCACCAGCGAGGAAATGAAAACCGTCTTGCCCGAGCGCGCCAGCCCGGTCACGCCAAGGCGGATGACCGGTTCGAAAAAGGTTGCGCTGACGGTGTCCGTGACGGCTTCGACGCTGCGAAACATGCCGTCGGCGAGAGTATTGATGACCAAACCTGCCCCCAAATGGTTCCGGATAAAGGATAAGCGTCGGGGCGCGGGGATACCAGAGGCCGCAGCGGGGATTGTTTGCCGTCCCGCGTCAGGTTAGAGGGCTGCCATGCCAAGGTATGCGTTGAAAGTGGAATATGACGGCACCGGTTTTGCCGGGTGGCAGCGGCAGGCGGATCAGCCCTCGGTGCAGGGTGCGATCGAGGCGGCGCTGGCCCGGCTGGAGCGGCGCGACCATACGATTGCCGCCGCGGGCCGGACCGATGCGGGGGTGCATGCGCGCGGGCAGGTGGCCCATTGCGACATGGAAAAGGCCTGGGATCCCTTTCGGCTGTCGGAGGCGCTGAACCATCACCTGAAACCGGCGCGCGTGGCGATCCGGGCCTGCGCGGCGGTGGATGACGATTGGCACGCGCGGTTTTCGGCGGTGGAGCGGCGGTATCTGTTCCGGCTGCTGACCCGGCGCGCGCCCTGCACGATGGAGGCGGGGCAGGTTTGGCGCGTCAATCATGCGCTGGATGTGCAAGCCATGCGCGAAGGCGCGGCGCACCTGGTGGGGCATCACGATTTCACCACCTTCCGGTCGTCGATCTGCCAGGCGGCCTCGCCGGTGAAGACGCTGGACCGGCTGGACATTGAGCAGGTCGAGACCGACGCCGGGACGGAATACCGCTTTCGGTTGGCGGCGCGGTCCTTTCTGCACAACCAGGTGCGCAGCTTTGTCGGCACGTTGGAGCGGGTTGGCGCCGGCGCCTGGAAGCCAGGGCGGGTGAAGACGGCGCTTGAAGCCTGCGACCGCGCGGCCTGTGGCCCGGTTTGTCCGCCGCAGGGGCTTTACCTGATGTCAGTGGGCTATCCGGCGGATCCCTTTTCCTGAGGTGCAGATCCGCCTTGCGTGCTTGGACGTGGACGCATAGAAGGGCGCAAATTTGAAATTGGCGGGCAGCGGCCTGCCCGAGGAACCATGGGGAATGGGATGCAGGTTACCGAGACGCTGAACGAAGGTCTGAAACGCGGCTACGCGATTACCGTGACTGCGGATGAGCTGGACGCGAAGGTCAACGAAAAGCTGGCCGAAGCGCAGCCGGAAGTCGAGATGAAGGGCTTTCGCAAGGGCAAGGTCCCGATGCCGCTGCTGAAAAAGCAGTTTGGTCAGCGTCTGTTGGGCGAAGCCATGCAGGAAACCATCGACGGTGCGATGAACAAGCACTTCGAGGATTCGGGCGACCGCCCGGCGCTTCAGCCCGAGGTCAAGATGACCAACGAGGACTGGAAAGAGGGCGACGACGTCAATGTCGAGATGTCCTATGAAAAGCTGCCCGAGATCCCCGAGGTCGAGCTGAAGGGCATTCAGCTCGAGAAGCTGGTGGCGACCGCCGGTGACGAGGAAGTCGACGAGGCGCTGAAAAACCTGGCCGAGACGGCGCAGGATTTCGCGGCGCGCGACGAGGGCGCTGCGGCCGAGGACGGCGACCAGGTGGTCTTTGATTTCGTCGGCAAGGTCGACGGCGAGGCATTCGAGGGTGGTTCGGCCGAGGATTACCCGCTGGTGCTGGGCTCGGGCTCGTTCATTCCGGGCTTCGAAGAGCAGCTGGTGGGCGCCAAGGCCGGTGAAGAGAAAGACGTCACCGTCACCTTCCCCGAGGAATACCAGGCCGAGCACCTGGCCGGCAAGGAAGCCGTTTTCTCCTGCACCATCAAGGAAGTGAAGGCACCGGTTGCGGCCGAGCTGGACGACGAGCTGGCCAAGAAGTTCGGCGCGGACTCGCTTGACGGTCTGAAAGGCCAGATCAAGGAGCGCCTGGAAGCCGAATACGCCGGCGCGGCCCGGACCGTGACCAAGCGTGCGCTGCTGGACAAGCTGGACGAGCTGGTGAAATTCGACCTGCCGCCGACCCTGGTGGAGGCCGAGGCCAAGCAGATCGCGCATCAGCTGTGGCACGAGGAAAACCCCGAGGTCGAAGGCCATGACCACGCCGAGGTCGAGGCCACCGAGGAGCACACCAAACTGGCCGAGCGCCGCGTGCGCCTGGGCCTGCTGCTGGCCGAGCTGGGCCAGAAGGCCGAGGTTGAGGTCTCTGACGCCGAGATGACCCAGGCGGTGATGAACCAGGCACGCCAGTACCCGGGCCAGGAGCGTCAGTTCTTTGAATTCGTGCAGCAGAACCAGCAGATGCAGCAGCAGCTGCGGGCGCCGATCTTTGAAGACAAGGTTGTCGACTATATCCTTGAGCTGGCGGATGTGACCGAGAAGGAAGTCTCGAAGGAAGAGCTTCAGAAAGCCGTCGAGGAGCTGGACGAGGAGTAATCCTTCCACCACCTTCGATGCAGTTCAAAGGCCGCTCGCTTCGAGCGGCCTTTTTCTTTTTGCAGGGGGCCGATCTGTCGACAGATCGGTTCCGATCCATTGATGGATCGGGGTGCGCGGTGTTGAGGTTTGGGGGGTGGACGTTTGTGCGGGGGCCGATCTGTCGACAGATCGGGTCCGATCCATTGATGGATCGGGGTTAGCAGGGCAAATCGGGGGGCAAGAAAAAAGGCCGCGCATCGGGGGATGCGCGGCCTTGAACATTTCCGACTGATGTGGAGATCAGTGCTGGTCGTCGTCCGACAGGGAATCTTCCGGAGTTTCGACCACGTTCGACAGGTTGTCGTCGTCGTCTGCCGCAGAGCCGATATCGTCGAACAGCTCGGCGATTTCGAATTCCGCTGCGGCTTCTTCTTCCGCGGCCAGTTCCTGGATCGACTTGCCCGACGCCTGCAGCTCGGCCTCTTCGGGCGAACGTGCGACGTTCAGGTTGATCACGGCCATGACCTCGGGGTGGAGGTGAACCTCGACCTCGTGCAGGCCCAGCTCCTTGATCGGGGTCCGGATGATGACCTGCTTGCGGTCGATCGAGAAGCCCTCTTCGGTGGCCACGGTGGCGGCGTCACGGGTGGTGACGGAGCCATAGAGCGAACCGCCGTCGGAGGCCTGGCGAATCACGACGAACTGCTGGCCGTCGAGACGGGACGCCATGTCCTCGGCTTCTTTCCTGGTTTCCAGGTTGCGTGCTTCAAGCTGGGCTTTCTGGGCTTCGAAAGACTCGATGTTGGCTTTCGACGCGGTCAGCGCCTTGCCCTGCAGCAGCAGGTAGTTGCGGGCGTACCCGGGCTTGACGTCGACGACATCGCCCATCTGGCCAAGCTTGGCCACGCGTTCGAGAAGGATGACTTGCATGTGCTTTACTCCTTACTTCACGGCGTAGGGCAGAAGCGCAAGGAAACGCGCGCGCTTGATGGCGCGGGCCAGTTCACGTTGCTTCTTGGCCGAGACGGCGGTGATCCGGGACGGCACGATCTTGCCACGCTCGGAGATGTAGCGCTGAAGAAGGCGGGTGTCCTTGTAGTCGATCTTGGGTGCGTTGTCGCCCGAGAAGGGGCAGACTTTGCGACGGCGGAAAAACGGTTTTGCAGCCATGGTTTAGCTCTCCTCTGGCTTAGCGGCGTTCGCGACGGTTGTCGCGTTCGTCACGTTTCTGCATCTGGATCGACGGACCTTCCTGGTGCTCGCCGACCTTGATGGTCAGGACGCGCATCACGTCATCGTGCAGGCGCATCAGGCGTTCCATTTCCTGGACCGCGTCAGCCGGCGCATCGGACCGCATGAAGGCATAGTGGCCCTTGCGGTTCTTGTTGATCTTGTAGGCCATGGTCTTGACACCCCAGTACTCGGTGTCGACGACTTTGCCGCCATTGTCGGCCAGCACGGTGCCGAAGTGTTCGACAAGGCTTTCGGCCTGGGCGCCGGAGAGATCCTGGCGCGAGATGAAAACATGCTCGTAAAGGGGCATGTGTACTCCATTTGTATCAAGGCGCATTTCAAAGGGCCGGGTCACACCTTCCGCCCCGGGCCCACGAGAGACTGCGCGGTGCAAGACGTCCTGCGGAAGGATGGCCTCGTATACAGAGCCTGTCTCGAAAGGCAAGGGGGCCAATTCGGCACTGAGCGGCAAGGCGGCCAACCGGCCCGGTCCGGCCCGGTCCGGCATGGGCGCATTCTTTCCGCCCCATAACCGCGAACCTGCCCCAATCCCGCCGGAATTGCGGGCGAACAATCGATCAACGCCACAGATCAACGCCACTGGGAGACGACAGATGACCGCAGCCAACCATTTCCTCGACGCGAACGGCCGCATCGGCAGCGCAGACCGCACCCCGCGCGAGATCTCGGTCAAGGGCGTCGTCCAGCTGTTTACCCGGCTGATCGCGGTGGTCCTGCTGCTGGTTGCTCCGGGCATCTGGATCGCGCCGCATATGTCGAGCCTGCCGGAGCTGTTCCTGATGAAGCTTTGCGGCTCGTTCATCTTTGCGCTGCTGGGCATTCACCTGTTGTTCATGGCCCGCCACCTCTGATCCGGGCGGGGCGCGGTCCTTGTCCAGTCGCAATGCGCGGTCGGTATTCGCCCGTATCCAATCGCATCAACATCCAATGGCATCAACCGGCTGATCGCCCATCCAGGGCGCAGCCGGTTTTTTTGCGGGCGGCGGGGTGTTGGCCATCCGGTATTGTCGTTGCAGTAACGTCACTTGGCGCGTATCCAAGGGGAAAGGCACGACAAACCAAGGGGGACGGCATGAGCCGCGCATTTGTATTTCCGGGACAGGGGGCGCAAGCCATCGGCATGGGCAAGGCCCTGGCCGAGGCCTATCCGGCCGCGAAGGCAGTGTTCGACGAGGTGGACGAAGCCCTCGGTCAAAAGCTCAGCCAGTTGATCTGGGAAGGCGATGCGGCGGAGCTGACCCTGACGCAGAATGCCCAGCCCGCGCTGATGGCGACCTCGCTGGCGGCGATGAAGGCGCTGGAGGCCGAGGGCATCACCATCAGCCAGGCCAAGTATGTCGCCGGGCACAGCCTGGGCGAATATTCGGCGCTGGCCGCGGCGGGCGCGCTGAGCATTGCCGATTGCGCCCGGCTTCTGCGGACGCGGGGCCAGGCGATGCAGGCCGCGGTTCCGGTGGGCGAGGGTGCGATGGCGGCGCTGCTGGGGCTGGACCTTGAAGCGGCGCGCAGCGTCGCGGCGGAAGCGGCCCAGGGCGAGGTCTGCGCCGCGGCCAATGACAATGATCCGGGCCAGGTGGTGGTTTCCGGCCACAAGGGCGCGGTGGAGCGCGCGGTCGAGATCGCCAAGGAGGCAGGCGCCCGCCGGGCGGTGCTTCTGCCGGTGAGCGCACCGTTCCATTGTGCGTTGATGGAGCCGGCGGCCCGGGTGATGGCCGATGCGCTGAGCCACGTGGACATCGAGCGCCCGGGCGTGCCGCTGGTGGCCAACGTGGTGGCCGAGGCGGTCAACGATCCGGCAACGATTCGCTCGCTGCTGGTCAACCAGGTCACCGGCGCGGTGCGCTGGCGCGAAAGCGTCGAATGGATGGCGCGCAACGGCATTGACGAGGTCTGGGAGATCGGCGCAGGCAAGGCGCTTTGCGGCATGGTACGCCGCATCGACCGGGCGATCGGGGTTCGCAACATCGGCACGCCCGAAGATGTGGCGGCGGCAAAAGAGGCCCTGGCCTGAACCGGCCCGTGGCACAGCAAGAACTGGGAGAACGACAGCAGATGTTCGATTTGACGGGAAAATGCGCGCTGGTCACCGGCGCGTCGGGCGGCATTGGTGGCGCGATTGCCAAGGCGCTGCACGGGGCCGGGGCCACCGTCGGCCTGAGCGGCACGCGCGAGGCGCCCTTGCAGGAACTGGCCGCGGAACTGGGTGAGCGGGCGCATGTGCTGCCGTGCAACCTGTCCGACATGGCGGCGGTCGAGGCGCTGCCGAAACAGGCGATCGAGGCGATGGGATCGGTCGACATCCTGGTCAACAACGCCGGGATCACCCGTGACAACCTTTTCATGCGGATGTCGGATGATGAGTGGAACAGCGTGCTGAACGTCAACCTGACCGCCGCGATGAAGCTCTGCAAGGGTGTGACCCGCCCGATGATGAAGGCGCGCTGGGGCCGGATCGTCAATATTTCATCAATTGTCGGCGCGACGGGCAACCCCGGCCAGGTCAACTATGCCGCCGCCAAGGCCGGCATGATCGGCATGGGCAAGTCGCTGGCCTATGAGGTGGCAAGCCGGGGCATCACCGTGAACGCGGTGGCGCCGGGTTTCATTGCCACGGCGATGACCGACAAGCTGACCGAGGACCAGAAGGGCAAGATCAACGCCCAGATCCCCGCTGCGCGCATGGGCACGCCCGAGGAAATCGCCGCTGCGGTGCTCTACCTGGCAAGCCCGGAGGCGGGTTACGTGACAGGTGCAACCTTGCACGTGAACGGTGGCATGGCCATGTTGTGAGCGCATGGCCGCAATCCCCGGAAAGCATTTGCCAAGCGTCGGACTTGTGTTATAGGCGCGTGGAAATCCGGGGGGGCGCAGGTTTGGGCCGCCAAGAGCGGGCAAAACAGGCCATCGGCCGCATGCCGCCTCGGGAGGGGCTAACCAAGTTCGACCCTTTGTGGGGCACGGGCAAAACAGGGCCGAAGAAGGCCCAACACGATGAGGAACAGAATATGAGCGACGTCGCAGATCGCGTTAAGAAAATCGTTGTGGAGCACCTGGGTGTGGACGAGGAAAAAGTTGTCGAGAACGCTTCGTTCATCGATGACCTTGGCGCCGACAGCCTCGACACCGTCGAACTTGTCATGGCTTTCGAAGAAGAATTCGGCATCGAGATCCCCGATGACGCCGCCGAGACCATTCAGACCTTCGGCGATGCGGTGAAGTTCATCAAGGAAGCGTCGTAAGCCACGCCTCCACGGACTTGCTTTTGACGGCGTACCCGAACAGGGTGCGCCGTTTTTCCTTGGGCGAAGGGATGGCGGAAGACGGCAGGCCCCGGTGACGTTCGGGTGACGGTCGGGTGACGGCCCACCGATGGTGCGGTTGATGGCCCGGTGACAGCATGTGTCATTTGCCCAGGGTGCCGGGGATGTGAGACAGTGACCGGACCTTTCCGGTACGCGGTCCCTTGCTCAATGTCTCCTTGCTATCACTTGCTCACAAGGTCGCGCTCAGGGTATGAGCGTGCAACGCGTTTCAAAGGGGCAGAACCATGCGCAGAGTAGTTGTCACTGGCTTGGGTTTGGTCACTCCGCTGGCTTGCGGGGTGGAGGAAAGCTGGAAAGCCATCCTGGACGGCGAGTCCGGGGCTGATACGATCACCCGTTTCGATGCCAGTCACCTGGCGACGACCTATGCCTGCGAAGTGCCGCTGGGCGACGGGACCGACGGCACCTTCAATGCCGATGACTGGATGGCGCCGAAAGAGCGGCGCAAGGTCGATGACTTCATCCTTTACGGCATTGCCGCCGCCGAACAGGCGGTGAAGGATGCGGGCTGGATGCCCGAGAACAAGGAAGACCTGGAAGCCACCGGCGTGCTGATCGGGTCGGGCATTGGCGGGCTGAATTCGATTGCCGAGACCGCCATCCTGATCAAGGAGCGGGGACCGCGGCGGGTGTCGCCGTTCTTTATCCCCGGCGCGCTGATCAACCTGATTTCGGGCCAGGTGTCGATCAGGTACGGCTTCAAGGGGCCGAACCATTCGGTCGTGACCGCATGCTCCACCGGGGCACATGCGATCGGCGATGCCGCGCGGATCATAAAGGATGGCGATGCCGAGGTGATGATTGCCGGCGGTGCCGAAAGCGCGATTTCCGAGATCGGGATTGCCGGGTTCAACGCCTGCAAGGCGCTGTCGACCAAGCGCGCCGAGGATCCGAAAAAGGCGAGTCGGCCTTATGATGCCGACCGCGATGGATTCGTGATGGGTGAAGGCGCGGGCATCGTCGTGCTGGAGGAATACGAACACGCCAAGGCGCGCGGTGCGAAGATCTATGCCGAAGTCGTGGGCTACGGCATGTCGGGCGACGCCTATCACATCACCGCGCCGTCGGAGACCGGCGAAGGCGCCGAGCGCTGCATGAAGATGGCGCTGCGCAAGGCGGGCATCGGGCCGTCGATGATCGATTACATCAACGCGCATGGCACCTCGACGATGGCGGATACCATCGAGCTTGGCGCGGTGGAACGGTTGATGGGCGAATTTGCCTCGACCGTCACCATGTCGTCGACCAAGTCGGCCACCGGGCACCTCCTGGGCGCTGCGGGGGCGATCGAGGCGATCTTTTCGATCCTGGCAATCCGCGACCAGGTGGCACCGCCGACCATCAACCTGGACAACCCGGCGGTGGACACCAAGGTGGACCTGGCGCCGAACGAGAAACGCGAGCGCGAGATCAACTATGCGCTGTCGAACTCCTTTGGTTTCGGCGGCACCAATGCCTCGGTCCTGTTCAAGAAGGTATAAGACATGTGGCGATCCATCGCCTCGAATGCGCTGAGCTTCTTCGTCGTCGCGGTTTTCCTCGGCGGCGGGGTGCTGCTATGGGCGCAACGGGAATATTCGGCGGAAGGGCCACTTGACGCGGCGATCTGTCTCAAGGTCGAACGCGGGTCCAACTTTGGCCGGGTGTCCGAGGACCTGGCGGCGCAGGGGGCGATTTCCAGCGGTTTCCTGTTTCGGGTGGGCGCGGATTACGCCGACAAGACCAGCGATCTGAAGGCGGGGTCTTTCCTGGTGCCGGAAGGCGCGAGCATGGCCGAGATCATCGACGTGGTGACCCGCGGCGGCGCCAGCACATGCGGCACCGAGGTGGTCTATCGCATCGGGGTGAACCGGGCGACGGCGGAGGTGCGCGAGCTGGACCCCGCCACGCAGCGCTTTGTCGAGATCGTGGAATTCACGCCGGGCGAGGGCGAGCTGCCCGAGGCTTACACCCGCGTGCGTCAGGAGAGCGATACCCGCTATCGCGTTGCCCTGGCGGAGGGTGTGACCAGCTGGCAGGTGGTCGAGGAGCTCAAGGCGCTGGACGTGCTGGAGGGCGATGTGGCCGAGCTGCCCGAGGAGGGATCGCTTGCGCCCGACAGCTACGAGGTGCGGGCCGGGACGGAGTTGGCCGACGTGATTGCCGAGATGCAATCGCGGCAGGAGGCGATCGTTGCCGAGGCCTGGGCCGGTCGGACCGAGGGGTTGCCGCTGGAGACGCCCGAGGAGATGCTGGTTCTGGCGTCGATCATCGAGAAGGAAACCGGCGTGGCCGAAGAACGCCGGCAAGTGGCCAGCGTATTCGTCAACCGGTTGCGCGAAGGCATGCGGCTGCAGACCGACCCGACGGTGATCTATGGCATCACCAACGGCCAGGGTGTGCTGGGCCGTGGGCTGCGGCAGAGCGAGCTGCGGCGCGCGACGCCGTATAACACCTATGTCATCAATGGCTTGCCGCCGGGGCCGATTGCCAATCCGGGGGCGGCGGCGATCCGCGCGGCGGTGGATCCGGCGGAGACGGATTTCCTGTTCTTCGTGGCCGATGGCACCGGCGGTCATGCCTTTGCCCGGACATTGGCCGAGCATAACGAAAACGTCGCCAAATGGCGCCAGATCGAGGCGCAGCAGAACGGCAATTGAGCGGGGGCGAGGAAAGCCCGCAAGGGCTTGAGGCGCCGCTCGTCAAGCCCTTGCGGGCATTCCTCGCTTGTGAGAACGCTGCGTTTACAATGGGTTAACTTGACTTTCCGTCCGATCTATCCTATAGGTTGTGACATGCTGGAAGACATGGGCAAACGGCCCCCGGGGATGACCCGGGTGGCCGTTTTTTCGTGTCTCTCGTTCGGGGAAAACCTCATTGAGGGAGGTACGGATCGGCATGGCACTTATCACTCCGAACCAGGACGTCGCGCGGTTGGAAGAAGACCTCGAAGTCGTCCGGGAATGCCTTGGAGAGTTCGAGGCAGCGCTCAGAGACCTGAAACAACGGGTCCAGAACGGGGATATCGGAACCTTGAAAGACGTCAGCAAGACGCTCGCGGAGATCCGCGGGTGGATGAAGCTGGCAATGGAAACGGAGGCACACCTTGCGGAATATGCACGAAGAGAAGCAGCCATCGACGGGGCTTACGGACTTGACCTGGACAAGGCTCGATTTGAGGTCGGGTGCCGTCTTGCTCAGTTGCGCAAGTGCTGCGGTGCAGGCGGAATTTCTCGATAATCTTGGGGAGGGGGGGCTTTTGGCCCTCCCTTTTCTGTTCGAGTTCTGGGCGCATCCTCATCAATTGCCGCCCGAGGGGGATTGGCGGTCATGGCTTGTCATGGGCGGGCGCGGCGCGGGCAAGACACGGGCCGGGGCGGAATGGGTCCGGTCGATGGTGGAAGGGGCGCGGCCACGCGACCCGGGGCGCGCGCGATGTGTGGCGCTGGTGGGCGAGACCTATGACCAGGTGCGCGATGTGATGATTTTTGGCGACAGCGGCATCCTGCGGTCGTCGCCGCCGGATCGGGTGCCGAAATGGGAGGCGAGCAAGCGGCGGCTGGTCTGGCCGAACGGGGCCATTGCGCGGGCCTATTCGGCGCATGACCCGGAGGCCTTGCGCGGGCCGCAGTTCGATGCGGCCTGGGCGGATGAGTTGGCGAAATGGCCGAATGGCGAGGACACTTGGGACATGTTGCAGTTTGCGCTGCGACTGGGCGCGGATCCGCGGGCCTGTGTGACAACGACGCCGCGCAATGCGGATGTGCTGAAGCGGCTTTTGGAGGTGCCGTCGACGGTGGTGACACGGGCGCCGACCGAGGCGAACCAGGCGCATTTGGCGGAGTCCTTCCTGCGCGAGGTGCGGTCCAGGTATGCGGATACGCGGCTGGGGCGGCAGGAGCTGGATGGCGAGTTGCTGACGGATGTGGAAGGCGCGCTTTGGACCCATGCGATGCTGGATGGCTGTCGCGGGGGCAAGGTGCCGGAGTTGGACCGGATTGTCGTGGCGGTGGACCCGCCGGTGACGGGGCATGCGGGGTCGGACGCCTGTGGCATCGTTGTGGCGGGGGTGCGGATGCGCGGCCCGGTGCAGGATTGGGAGGTCTGGGTGCTGGAGGATGCCAGTATCGGCGCGGCCAGTCCGCAGACCTGGGCGGCGCGGGCGGTGGACATCTATCGCAAGCACGGGGCCGACCGGATCGTGGCCGAGGTCAACCAGGGCGGCGCGCTGGTCGAGGCGGTGATCCGGCAGGAGGATGGCGCGGTGCCTTACAAGGCGGTGAATGCCAGCCGGGGCAAGGTGGCGCGGGCAGAGCCGGTGGCTGCGCTTTACGAGCAGGGGCGGGTGCATCACGTGGGCGGGCTGGGCGCGTTGGAGGATGAGATGTGTCTGATGGCGTTGCAGGGCTTTCAGGGCAAGGGCAGCCCGGACCGGGTGGATGCGCTTGTCTGGGCGGTGACGGAGCTGGTGCTGGAGGCGAAGGGCGGCGACCCGCGGGTGCGTACGCTGTGATCGGCTGGGATTAATCATTTGATAGCATAGTGCTTCTTGTCGGGCGGCGGAGCCTCCGGCGGGAGTTTTTCGGGCAAGATGAAGGGGATGCGATGCGCCCCTTCCTGCGCCCGGCAAGAGGATCGGGAAGGAGCCGGACGCGATGTTTGATTTTCTGCGGCGAGACGACAAGGCGGCGGGCGTGGTGGAGGCCAAGGCGAGTGCAACGGGGCCGGTGGTGGCCTGGCAGACCTCGGGACGGGTGGCCTGGAGCCCGCGGGACACGGTGTCGCTGACACGGGCGGGATTTGTGGGCAACCCGGTGGGGTTTCGGGCGGTCAAGATGATTGCCGAGGCGGCGGCGGCGCTGCCGTTGGTGTTGCAGGATGCCGAGCGGCGGTTTGACGTGCATCCGGTGCTGGACCTGGTGACACGGCCCAATCCGGCGCAGGGGCGGGCGGAATTGCTGGAGGCGCTTTACGGGCATCTGCTGTTGAGCGGCGATGGGTATGTCGAGGCGGTTTGCGGCGAGGCGGGGGTGCCGTTGGAGCTGCATGTCTTGCGGTCGGACAGGATGTCGATCGTGCCGGGGCGCGATGGCTGGCCGGTGGCGTATGAATATGCCGTGGGTGGCCGCAAGCATCGGTTTGACGTGACGGGGCCGTTGTCGCCGGTCTGCCATGTGCGGAACTTTCATCCGCAGGATGATCACTACGGGTTATCGCCGTTGCAGGCGGCGGCCCAGGCTTTGGACGTTCATAATTCCGCCTCGCGCTGGTCGAAGGCTTTGCTGGACAATGCGGCGCGGCCTTCGGGGGCGATTGTCTATCGCGGGGCGGATGGCCAGGGGGCGATGAGCCCGGAGCAGTTCGAGCGGCTGGCGAGCGAGATCGAGAGCAACCATCAGGGAGCCAGGAATGCCGGGCGGCCGATGCTGCTGGAAGGGGGGCTCGACTGGAAGCCCATGGGCTTTTCGCCCTCGGACATGGAGTTTCACAAGACCAAGGATGCCGCAGCGCGGGAGATCGCGCTGGCCTTTGGGGTGCCGCCGATGCTGTTGGGGATCCCCGGGGATGCGACGTATGCCAATTACGCCGAAGCGCAGCGGGCGTTTTATCGCCAGACGGTGTTGCCGTTGGCGTCGCGGGTGGTGGCGGGGGTCAGTGCCTGGCTGTCTGGTTATGCGGGCGAGGCATTGGAATTGAAGCCGGACCTGGACCAGGTGCCTGCATTGGCCGCCGAGCGCGAGGCGCAGTGGGCGCGGGTGAGCGGGGCGGATTTCCTGACGGATGGCGAGAAGCGGCGGTTGTTGGGGTTGCCGGTGGAGCCTGATGATGGGTGAGCGGGTGGGGTTTGAGGCCTTTGATTGTGCGCCGGCGCTGCGGCTTGAGGCGCATGAACGGGTGGCGGCCTTGCAGTTCGAGGCGATGAACAAGCGGCTGGACCGGTTGGAGGAACTGCTGGAACGGCTGGAGAAGCGGTTGTGGCTGACGGTCTATGGCGTGGTTGCGGTGATTTTGGCGCAGGCGTTCCAGGGGTTGCTGGTGGTGCAGTGAGCCGGGCGGGATCGTGGGTTGCAAGCCCAGGCTGCTGCCGGAGGCAAGGGTGCGTGGGAGCATGCACCGTACGGGAGACGGGAATGGAACTTGAGAAGAAATTTGCGCGCTTTGGCGAGGGTTTGAGTGTCTCCGAGGGGCAGGTGATCGAAGGCTATGCCAGCCTGTTCGGGGCCTGTGACCAGGGCGGTGACGTGGTGGCCGATGGCGCCTATGCGGTGTCGCTGAAGCGGTTGGCGGCGGAGGGGCGTCGGGTGCGGATGTTGTGGCAGCATGATCCGGCCCAGCCGATCGGCGTCTGGGATGAGGTGCGCGAAGATGCACGGGGTCTTTACGTGAAGGGCCGCATCCTGGAGAGCGTCGAGAAGGGACGCGAGGCGGCGGCGCTTCTGGCGGCGGGGGCGATTGACGGCTTGTCGATCGGATACCGGACGCGGAAGGCCGTGAAATCGGACAAGGGCCCCGACAAAGGCAGGCGGCTTTTGCAGGAACTGGAGCTTTGGGAGGTGTCGCTGGTGACCTTCCCGATGTTGCCCAGTGCGCGGGTGGCGGCGAAGGGCGACAGCCCCGAGGCTGGTGGCCTGCGGGAGTTGGCGGCGGTCTTTGAGGCAGCGCGCCAGGAGATCGCGGAGCGGCGCTAGCGCCACGGGACATCAGGAGAGTTGAGATGGGTATGACCGATGCGACGGCAGCGGGCGGGGAAGATCTGTCCCCGGCCGAGGAGGTGAAGACCGCGGTGGGCGGCTTTGTCTCCGAACTGAAGGCCTTTCGGGCCGAAATTCAGAACCGAGTTGAGAAGCAGGAAGAAAAGATGACCAAGTTCGAACGCAAGACCCTTGCCGCGGCCCGCCCGGTGCTGGCGGCCACCGACTATGACGCGCCGCATCAGAAGGCCTTTGACGCCTATCTCCGCTCCGGTGATGACGATGGCCTGCGGGGGCTGGAGCTGGACCAGAAGAGCATGTCGACCTCGGTGAATTCCGACGGCGGCTACCTGGTGGATCCGCAGATGTCGGAGACCATCAAGTCGGTGCTGCAATCTGGTGCCTCGATCCGGGCGGTGGCCACGGTGGTGAACGTGGAGGCCACGTCCTATGACGTGCTGATCGACACCAGCGACCTGGGCGCGGGCTGGGCCAGCGAGACCGGGGCCACGGCCGAGACCGGCACGCCGACCATCGACCGGATCACCATTCCGCTGCACGAGTTGTCGGCCCTGCCGAAGGCGTCGCAGCGATTGCTGGATGATGCGGCCTTTGACATCGAGGGCTGGCTGGCCGGGCGCATTGCCGAGAAATTTGCCCGCGCCGAGGCGGCGGCATTCGTCAATGGCGATGGGGTGGACAAGCCGACCGGGTTTTTGACCCATACCATTGTCGACAATGATGCCTGGGCCTGGGATGCGCTGGGCTATGTGGCGACCGGTGTGGATGGCGCCTTGGGCAATGGGGATGCGATCATTGACCTGGTCTATGCGCTTGGGGCGGAATACCGCGCCAATGGCACCTTCGTGATGAACTCCAAGACCGCCGGTGAGGTGCGCAAGCTGAAGGATGGCGACGGGCGGTTCCTGTGGTCCGATGGGCTTGCGGCCGGTGAGCCTGCGCGTCTGTTGGGTTACCCGGTGCTGATTGCCGAGGACATGCCGGATATTTCCAGCGGCTCCGCCTCGATCGCCTTTGGCGACTTTGCCGCCGGCTATACCGTGGCTGAACGTCCGGATCTGCGCGTGCTGCGCGACCCGTTCAGCGCCAAGCCCAACGTCCTGTTCTATGCCACCAAGCGCGTGGGCGGGGATGTGAGCGACTTTGCGGCGATCAAGGTGCTGCGTTTCGCTGTCTCCTGATCGGAGGTGGTGAGGCCGGGGGGCCGTAACGGTCTCTCGGCGGGCGCGCGCCGGTTTCCCGGCGTTGTCTGGCTGCTCCCCTCCGTTCGAGCAACGCAGGGTGGCGCGCGCCTGAAACAGGCATGACGGAGTTTGCGACAATGATGTTGGTGGAAGAGACGACGGTGCCCCAGGCGGCGCTTCCGGTCGAGGAATTCAAGGCGCATCTGCGGCTGGGCAGCGGGTTTACCGGGGCCAGCGTGCAGGATGCGGTTTTGGAGAGCTTTCTGAGGGCGGCCCTGGCGGCGATCGAGGCACGGACCGGCAAGGTGCTGATTTCGCGGGATTTCAGCTATGAAGTGACCCTTTGGCGCGAGACCGAGGCCCAGGGGTTGCCGGTGGCGCCGGTCAGCGCGGTGAGCACGATGGAGATCCGCGACGCGGGGGGTGTGCCCGAGGTGGTCGATCCCGGCGATTACCGGCTGGTGCAGGATGCGCAGACGCCGGTTGTGCGCGCGACGGGAAGCCGCTTGCCGGTGATCCCGACGGGCGGGGCGGCGGTGATCGGCTTTGCGGCGGGCTATGGCCCGGATTGGGCAGCGATCCCCGCAGACCTGGCGCAGGCGGTCATGCTGCTGGCGGCGCATTACTACGAGTATCGCAACGAGACCGCGCTGGGCCAGGGCTGCATGCCGTTTGGTGTCACCAGCCTCATTGAGCGTTACCGGGTGATGCGGATTGGCATGGGAGCACGGACATGAGCATGCCGCGGCTGAACCGGGCGTTGGTGCTGGAGGCGCCGCAGGATGTGCCGGATGGCGCGGGTGGGGCGAACCGGATGTGGCTGCCGCTGGGCACGCTTTGGGGCGAGGTCAGCCTGCGCACCGGGCGGCTGACTGGCGGTGAGGCGGGGCCTTTGTCGGTGACATCCTATCGCATTTCGGTGCGCGGCGCGCCCGAGGGCGATCCGGCGCGGCCGGTGGCCGGGCAGAGGTTTCGCGCAGGGCCAAGGGTCTGGCGGATCGAGGCGGTGGCGGAACGTGACCCGGAGGGCCGTTACCTGACCTGTTTCGCGCAAGAGGAGGTGGCGACATGAGCTATGCGGTGGCGGCGGCCTTGCAGGAGGCGGTGTACCAGCAGCTGGCGGGCGACGCGGCGCTGGACGCGATTGTCGGCGCGGCGATCTACGATGCGATCCCGGCGGGGGGGCTGCCGTCGATCTACGTGGTGCTGGGCGCTGAAAACGTGCGCGACCGGTCGGACCAGTCCGGCGGCGGCGCGGCGCATGATATGGGCGTTTCGGTGATTACCGATGCGCAGGGGTTTTCCCTGGCGAAACAGGCGGCGGCGGCGGTGAATGACGCGCTGGTGGATGCCCCGTTGACCCTGAGCCGCGGGCGG